>OLXF01000438.1_pt1 | contig 17306 bp, 15 predicted proteins | sample 1673471 | NCBI WGS metagenome assembly OLXF01 (sample SAMEA103958113, study PRJEB25191) | human gut metagenome
AGCACACGCCGCAGAGCCTCAAAAATGTGCTGTCCATTATGTACTCAAAAGAGGACATTTTGTTTGCAGCACTTAAAGTCAACCCTGCCCGCATCGACAGCTACTGTCAGGCGGTGGATGAGCCGATTCTGGAAGAAATCCGCAAGCTGCCCAGCGGTGCGAGTATGGATCAGCTGAAAGACCGCTGGTACCGCGGGCGGGACGGCAGCGACTATCACTACCACCAGAGCCGGTATCATGCCTTGAACCTGCATTCTGTGTTCTACCATGGCACAGTCGAGTGGCGGCTGTTCAACTCCACGTTGCACGCAGGCGAAGTCAAAGCCAACATTATTCTGGCTATGGCAATCTCGGCGCAGGGCATCAACCAGAAGTACACGCAGTTCCGAAAAACGCCCATCGGGGATAATCCGGCGTTCACTTTCCGCACCTTTCTGCTGCGGCTGGGGCTGATTGGTCCTGAGTACAAAAATGTGCGGATGCACCTGCTGAAGAACCTTCCCGGTGACAAAGCGTGGCGGCACGACAAGTCGCTGTATCCCAGCAATCAACCACGGCCCCGCACGGACGAGGCCAGATAGGAGAAGAAATGTCGAAAAAAGAATACTTTGCCTATGGTTCCAATCTGAATTTTGAACAGATGGCCTACCGCTGCCCCGAAGCAACGGTGGTAGGCACTGCCAAGCTGGACGGCTATGAGCTGGCGTTCCGGCGTGGCTACCTGACGATTTTGCCCAAAGAGGGCGCAAGCGTCGAAGGGCTGATCTGGTCTGTCACAGACCACGACGAATCACAGCTTGACTGTTATGAAGGCTACCCGACATTCTATGACAAGGAAACCATGACGGTTACGGATGCAGACGGCACGCCGCATGAAATCATGGTTTACACCATGAACGCACCGTACCGCGACCAGCTGCTCCCGGTCAGCAGCCGCTACAATGCGGTTGTCATGCAGGGGTGTCTGGATGCCGGTATCTCTCCGCAGCAGTTCTATGATGCTGACGAAAAATACCGCAAAGCCTACAAGGCCAGAGCCGCGCCTGCCCCTAAGAAACACGCTCCCGAACGCTAACCAAGCCCGCTGCACCGTGCAGCGGGCTTTTTCTTTTGCAACAAAAGGAGAACCAGTATGAAAAACAAACACAGAATAAAGCAGGGCTTGTCGCTGCTGCTGGCGGGAGGAATTGCGCTCACAAATCTGGGCGCAGCGCTGCCCGCCTTTGCAGAGGATGCCCCTGCCACGCCGGAGACAGCCGAAGCGGTCACCCCCGAAACTGCCGAAGCGGACACCACGGCACCAAACCTTGTGCAGATTACCGATAATCTTTACGACGATCTGCCGGACGCGCCTACCGGCAGTTACCTTGGCAGCATGGGTCTGCCCGTGGCAACCGGCGAGACAAAAATCGGTATCTCCGCGTGGGTTTCTGACCTGTATGACGGCGTAGATGCCCATATGGATGCCGATGCGCTGAACGCAGATGAGAACACGGTCACAATCGGCAAAACTCCCGGTACAGACTATGCCATTGTTCCGCTGCTGGCGCAGGTCGAATACCCGGCAGACGGTGCGGTATCCGAAATCATACTGCCGGACGGTGTAGAACTTTTAAGCTACCGCTCCACCGATTATGAGCCTATCCCGGCAGACGAGCAGGAGCAGGCTGAAATCCTGCACCAGACATACTCGGAGCAGTCGGCAGCAGCAACCGGTTTGTATGTGAAAGCCTCTGCCGATTTTACGGCGCAGCTGGTCTATACGGATTCGGACGGCAGTTCGCAGTCAAAATCTATCCATGTACAGATCAGCGAGGATGCCGCACCCACACAGATGTATGCCGACACCGGCGATGACGGCATTGCCGCCTATGCTGCAGGGCCGACTCCGCCGTATGCCACTGGCAAAATCACCAGTATTGCCAAAGAGGGCGGCACATGGCTGATTTGGTTCAACGGTCAGGAAGCCTACTGCTGCAGCCACGGCCTGAACGGCCAGCCTAAGGGCTGCCCCACCTACAGCTTCTCTCATGTGTCCCGCCTTGAACCCGGCCAGTATACCCCCGGCAACCACTATGCAAACCAGGTCAACATCTGGGGCGGTCTTGGTCAGCTGAGTCTGGATATGCTGGATGACCGTCCTGTTGTGGCAAGCCTTGAAGATGATCCTGAAGGCTGTGAAGAACAGCCGGACATCCTTGGCAGTCTTTACGATGAAACCCAGCAGTGGATCATGGAAAACTATCCCGACAGCTACGCGGCGCAGACCTATATTGCTGCTGCAGAAGAACTCATAAACGGTACAGATGCACAGTCCGGGGAAAACGGCTACTACACCTACATCTATAACCCGCCCGCAGGGTATGCGTGGCAGGTTGTGGCGCTGGTCGGTGAAGAAATTGCGGGCGGCACTGAGATCCCGGATGTGCCGAGTGTTCCGGAACCGAAGTATTATTCCGCTGCATGGACAGCTCCCGCCCAGACTGCCGGCGGCAGCTTTGATCTGACATTCACTGTCAACACCGACAAGGTTCAGCTAAACACGCTGGAAAAGGTGGACGGGGCGGTCATTACCGTCACGCCCAGCCGGACCGGCGGCAGCGTGGACGGCGGCAGCTGGCAGATGAGTCCTGCCGGAGCGCAGACCATTACCACAAGCGGTCACACGCAGGATGACAGTTTTCACCTCAACGGCGGCGATGGTTCTGCCACATGGACGGTTCACTACGAGGTGTCCAAGACCAGCACCAGTACGCTTTCCGGGCAGGAAGGACCGTTCACCAGCCAAGCCGAAGCAGACGCTGCTGCCGAAGCTGCCAAGAACGCGGCCATTGGGCAGCTGCAGAACGAAGCGCAGGGCATGGTAGATGCCGCCATTGCCTCGGCGCGGGCGCAGCTTGCCAATATTACATTCAGCTATGACGAGATCACTATCCCGCATGGCTTTGATTCAACGCCCGGCGCGCTGGGCAGCCACCAGACCATTACCGTTCCTGCCAACAGTTCGAACGATTACCCAATGAAAAACGATGAGTGGTCGGTAAAAGTCAGCATCGACAAAATCGACAGCGAAACCAAGCAGCGCATCAAGGGCGATGCCGAGTTTGAGATTTTCGAGTGGGATACCGTTCGGCAGTGCTATATCCCGTTTGGCGGATACAACCGGTACAAGGTCGAGCGCCAGAGCAACGGCACTTACAAGGTCATCAACCACAGCAATTATGCCAATGGTTCTGGCAATATCTATTACACCCAGCGCAATGAGGGCAAGTTTGTCATCGTGGAAAGCCGTGCACCGAGCGGATATTACGGCGATTGGACGGATGTGACCAAATCCGGCACGGCAGGCTCTGTGCTGGGCAAGCGGGCGTATGCCTTTGAAATCACGAAAGCGTTGGACGGTCAGACGATTTGGCTGGGCAACGCGGATTATAACGCCGACATCACCACGACCAACAGCGGCGGCACCCTTATCGACACCGGCGAGGGCATCGTAACTATCACCTTTGGTGACCGCAATGCAGATAAGACCTACGCCACAGACCCCACCGGCATTGCCAACAACGAAGATTCCTACACCATGCACGCCAATGCCGACAAGATGCAGAACGACCGTGTTCTCGGCAATATTCTGCTGACAAAAGTGGACTTGGACGCCGCGCGGCATCTGGCTGCGGGCAGCAACGGAGATACCACGCTGGAAGGTGCTGTGTACGATCTGTACGCCGCTGACACGATTGAACACCCGGACGGTGTTTCGGGTGTCGTGGATTACTCCAAAATCACCGATGCCAGCGGCACGCCCATTTGGCACACCACGGTTCTCACCAACGGCGGCTGGGATACGGATTACCTGCCCATCTTGCAGAAAGACCGACTGGTAGCGTCTGCCAAAATCACAGACGGAAAGCTGGCTTTTGCCAACCTGTATATGGGCAGATATTACCTTGTGGAACGCGCCACAGGGCTGGTGCTGCCCATTGACGGAAACGGTAAGCTGTATGTTACCGGGAAGTATCCGCAGCTAAATAAGAAGCTGGAACGCACCGGCAAGTACAGCAGCCTTGCCACCAAGGGCGGCGAGTACACCGACTACATCTACAAAAACCAGTATTCTGCTGTGGCCGAGAGCCGCAAGCTGAACGGCAGCAAAGCGTGGGATGGGTATTACCTGTCCTACGCCAAAGGGTATCTCTGCGATGAGGTCAACCACTACAAAACGCTGACCTATGTAGATGAATCGACCTACCACATCCACGCCGAGCAGGAAAGCCAAGACGAAGTGCTGAAATCCGGCTTTAGTTTGCAGAAGTTGGTTTCGACCACCGGTCAGCCAAGCCCGGCACTGAAGCTGGAGGACGCAGGCTTTACTGTCTATCGAATCTCCAAACTGAGCCAAGCGGCGCAGTTCAAGCAGAATCCGGATGGCAGCTATGATGCGCAAAGCATTTTGGATGTTTACCGCAAGGACAACTACGATAACGCCACACTAAAATACGATTTTACCGCCGAAGGGCAAGCCATTGCCAATATGTTCGAGAGTAGCACCGATACGGTCAACGCCTATAACGCGACCTTGACCGCAGACGGCGACTACGCCAACGGCAAGGGTAACGGCTGGATGCCTACGGATCAGCCCGCCGAGTATAAGCTGGGAGAATTGTTCACCAACGATGAGGGCATTTTCCGCGTGGAGGGCCTGCCGTATGGGCAATATCTGGTAGTAGAAACCACCATCCCCAAGGATGTGTTCCAGTGCGATCCGTTCATCGTGACAGTGGACGCCAACAGCCCGCAAAGCCGATTCACGATTCCTGCGGGCTGTGTCACTACAGCCACCAATAACTATATGACCTACAACGTGCTGGACGAGGAATTGGAGGGCTATTTGCAGCTTATCAAGACCGACACCGAAACCGGCAAAGCGGTCAAAATTGCCAACACAGCCTTTGCGCTGTATCGGCTGGACGAAAAAGACCGCAAGACCCGCATTTCCATGATCGACCCCGCCAGCGGCAGCGCCACGAAGAAAACAGATGTGTTCTGCACCGATGCAGACGGTCTTATGAAAACACCCGAAAAACTGCCGCTTGGCAGATATTTGATTGAAGAACTGCAAGGTCCAGAAGGTTATTTCAACGATCCTGCCTACTCGGTGGAGTTTGAGATAAAGTCCGACCGCGTCTGGCAGGTTGTGGGCAATGCCACCAACGACATGGATGAGTATATCGTCACGGAGAAATACTGCAATCACGAAACCCTCGGTCAGCTTACTATTCGTAAGCTGGGCAATGTGCTGACCGACTACCAAGATGGACAGTTCATCTACACGCAGGACAACCTTGCAGGCGCGGTGTACGAAATTCACGCTGCAGCCGACATTGCCACACCAGACCGCCAAGGCACCTACTGGTACAAATCCGGCGATTTGGTGGCAACTGTTACCACCGGCACGGAGGGACAAGTGGATGAAGTAAAATTCAGTCCCACCCGCACGCAGGCTACCTATGATTTCTTGAAAATCACCCATGATGGCACCAAAGGCGAAGTCACCGTGGCCCTGCCGCTGGGTAAGTACACCATTACCGAGGTCAAAGCGCCGTATGGTTTTGTGCTGACCCAGCAGAGCTACACTGTGGAATTTGGCTGGAACAACCAGAAAAATGACATTGTGCTGGCAAAAACTATTGTCAGCCACGAGCAGGACGGCGACAAGGAATGTTCGTACAGCATTGTGAATGTCAATGACGCCTCGGATGCCCACAAAACCGGACAGACACTTGTGTTTGAAAACGCGCGGGTGCTGCCCACGCCCGAAAAGCCCGGCGATAAGGTCAGCAAAGTCGGTGTAGGCATTTACAAGCAGGACCGAGAGGCGCTGACCTATCTGTCCGGCGCGGTGTATGAACTCTACACCGTGGATGACATTTATTCCGCAGACGGTACAAAACTGTTGGACGCCGGTGCAAAGCTGGCCACCAGTAGCACAACCAACGCCAGCGGCTTTACTTGGTTTGATGTGGACATTCCCATCCGCGCAAAAACTTATCCGGATTCCGGCAACAGTGGCAGATACCGCATTGTCGAGATCAAAGCTCCTGCCGGGTACCTGCTGGACAGCACCCCTATGGAAGTTACCTTCACCTACGAGGGTCAGCAAATCGCGTGGCAGGTCGTGGACGGAACAAACACAAACCTGCGCACCAGTGTGGACATTTCCAAGCAGGATATCACCAACGGCAAGGAACTGCCCGGCGCAAAGTTGGAAATCCGCGATGCAGACGGCAATCTGGTAGAGGGCTGGACTTCCACAAAAACGCCGCACACCGTGCGAGGTCTGGAGCTGGAAAAAGCGTACACCCTGACGGAAAAACGCGCCCCGGATGGTTACGCCGAAGCCGAAAGCATCGTGTTCAAGCTGGTGCAGGAAGGTACAGAGCAGGTCAATGAGGTGTATGTAAAAACGGACGATGACTGGTCGAAAATGAATGGTTCAACCATTGTAATGCAGGACGCGCCGGTACTGGATATCGACAAGACCGACATTGCTGGTAATCTGCTGCCGGGTGCTACGCTGACGATCCGTGATGCGAATGATGAGGTCGTCGACACTTGGACAACCGACTACAAAACGCATAGTGTTCCCATCTCGGATGAATTTATCAAGCTGTCAGGCGAAACTAAGGAGTACATCTACACCCTGGCCGAAGATGCCGCCCCGGCTGGCTTTAAAATTGCAAACTCGGTGCAGTTCAAGTTGGAATCTGTGGATGATGTGATTTCTCTGTTTGTCCGCGAAAATGCCGATGAAGAATGGGTGCGCGCCGACAAGCGGTTAATTCAGATGATAGACGAAGCCACGCCCCGCGAGGATACGCCAACACCAACCCCGGCACCAACACCGCAGCCGACGCCCGCTGCAACCCCGGCGCCCACTCCTGTTCCCACGCCGGTTATTACGCCGCGCAAGGTGCAGACCCTCCCGCAGACAGGAGATGGTTTCCCGCTGCTGGCTATTGTGGTCGTTTCCCTTGCGTCTGCAACAGGTATCGTGCTGCTGACCGTTAAGCAGAAAAATGCGCTGAAAGAAACTTCTGATGAGGAGGATGCCGATGAAAGTGCTGATCGTTGAACCCGGAAAATACCCCCGCGAAGCCGACATTGAGCACACCCTTGAAGCCGAGCAGGCAGTTGTCGGCGGCACCATCGAGGCAGTGTACCCTTGGCGGGATAGCGCCTGTATCGTCTGTAATGACAACGGCATTGCAGAAAACCTGCCGCTGAACCGTATGCTGGGCGACTATGACATCATCCATGGCACGTTTTTCGTCTGCGGGCTGACCAGCAACGATTTTACTGACCTTACCCCGCAGCAGATGAAGCGCTACGAGGAACTGTACCACGATCCGCAGCTGTTTTTCCTGCTGGGCAAGACCCTGTGCGTGGAACACACCACGCCGGAAGAATATACCCGCGTTATGGCTCCGCCGCCCAAAACAAAAGAATCCCCGGAGCGCTGATATGAATATCACCATCCTAGCCCGCAGCCCGCCTGCGGGCTTTTTTCTTTGTCCGAAATCATCCAACAAGCAAGGAGAAGAACTAATGAACGACATTTTTGAAAACACCGAAACCATGAAAGAAAACGAGCATCCCCGCTTTTACACCGCAGAATCCGTCATGCGCGGCCATCCCGACAAGCTGTGCGACCTCATTGCCGACAGCGTGCTGGACGCCTGTCTGCAGTATGATCCCGCCAGCCGCGTGGCCTGTGAGGTCATGGCAACCCACGGTCACATCATTGTAGCGGGCGAAATCACGACCAGCGCTAAGCCGGATGTGTTCAACATCGTCCGCGACACCCTGCGGGATGTCGGCTATGACCCGAAAGCCTACCAAATCGACTGCTACATCCACGACCAAAGCCCCGACATTGCGGGCGCTGTCGAGCCGGAATTGGCTGAGGGAGAGGACGAGGACACCCTCGGCGCGGGCGATCAGGGGGTTATGGTCGGCTACGCCTGCAACGAAACGCCCGAATATTTGCCGATGCCTGTGGTTGCCGCCCAGCGCCTTGTAACGCTGTTGGAAATCTCCCGCATGACCGGCGTTATCCCCGACATCGGCCCGGACGGCAAGGTGCAGGTCACGATGGAATACAACGGCGACACGCCTGTGCGCATCACCACAGTGGTCGTTTCTGTCCAGCACAAGGAGGACACCGACATCAATAAGCTGGCGGATCTGCTGGACGAATATGTGTTCCCGCTGGCCTTTGACGGTATGCCCGCCGATGACGCGGAAATCATCCTGAACCCCAGCGGTAAGTTTGTGCAGGGCGGCCCGGATGCCGATACCGGCTTGACCGGGCGCAAGCTCATGGTGGACAGCTATGGCACATTTGCACCCCACGGCGGCGGTGCGTTCAGCGGCAAGGATGCCACCAAGGTGGACCGCAGCGGCGCATATATGGCGCGGTACATTGCCAAAAACATGGTCGCCGCCCATCTTGCCGACCGCTGTCAGGTCACGCTGGCGTATGCCATCGGGGAAAAAGACCCTGTCATGGTGGATGTGAACACTTTCGGCACCGGCATCTGCGAGGATGACTGTTTGGCAGCAGCGGTGCGCAAGGTGTATGACCTGACCCCTGCGGGCATCATCAAGCAGCTCGACCTGCTGAACCCCATTTACAGCCGCACGGCGGCGGGCGGTCACTTCGGACGCGAGGATTTTCCGTGGGAAAATGTTGAACATATGAGCGACCTCGCCGCTTACATTGTGTAATTGCCGCGCGTCAGCAAAGAACAGATTCATGCCGCCAACCGGATGACGGCGATAGAATTTCTGCGGCGGTACCGCCCCGGTTCGCTGGTGAAAAGCAGTGCGCGGGGCGAGTACCAGCTTGCGGAGCATGACAGCTTCAAGATAAACGGCGAATCCAGTGTGTGGCATTGGAAAAGCCGCGACATTGGCGGCAAGTCGGCGCTGAAATATTTGATTTATGTGGAAGGTGTACCGTTCGTAGAGGCGGTGCAGCTGTTATGTGAGGAAAGCCCGACGTACATCCCAGTGCAGCATGAAGCGGTGGAGCGCGAGCGTCCGCTGTTCCGTCTGCCGAACCCCGCGCTGAATAATGACCGTGTGACGCGGTATCTGCTGGGGCGCGGCATCTCGCTGCCCACCATCCGGTACTGTATTGAGAGAAAAATTCTGTACGAAAGTGCAGAATATCACAACTGTGTTTTCTTGGGCAAAGACCCGCAGGGTGTGCCGAAATATGCTGCTCTGCGCGGTATTTATGACTATGGGAAACCGTTCAAGAGTGAGGCTCCCGGCAGTCAGAAACAGTACGGATTCTGCATCCCGCCAATGCGGCCCGGCACTACCGTGGCGGTGTTTGAAGCCGCCATAGATGCCATGGCCGAGATGACGCTCTGCGGCGATGCGGCGGACAAGTACCGTCTGTCGCTGGGCGGGGTTTCATCCTTCGGCAAGGAGCCTTTGGCGTTACAGGAATTCCTGCGCCAGCACCCGGAAATCACCACGATAGAACTGCGGCTGGACAACGATGCCAAAGGGCGTATGGCGAGTGTCGGCATCCGGAAAATCTACGCTGACCGCTACACCGTGCATGACCTTCCGCCCGACATCGAGAATGGAGATTACGCTGATATGGCAAAAAGCAACCTGATGGCAAGAACTGCCGCCCACCGCGCGGCAGCTTGTCGATAGAGAGAGATCAACATGAAAGTTAGAAATCGTTCGCCCACTTATAGGGCATAAACAGGAGGTAAATCGTTATGGCTGTGTTCCGTGTACAAAAGACGCAAAATTATACCATTATGTCCAACCATCATCTGCGCAACAAAGCTCTTTCGCTCAAGGCGAAGGGGCTTTTATCTTTGATGCTGTCTCTGCCCGAAGATTGGGATTATACCACGCGAGGGCTGGCGTCCATCTGCAAAGAGGGCGTGGACAGCGTGTGTGCCACCGTGCGCGAGTTAGAAGCAGCGGGTTATATTATCCGCCGCCGCATCCGCGACAAGAACGGTCAGATGCGCGGTATGGAGTACACGGTTTTAGAGCAGCCGCAGCCCCCGGAACAGGGTCCCGAAGAAGCTGCGCCTAAGTGTGCCCAACCAAAACAGGCAGAGCCTAAACGGGAAAAACCTGTACAGGAAAATCCTGCACAATTAAATACTAAAGAAATAAATAAAGAAGAAACAAATAACGTATCGAATCCTATCCGCGCGGCGGGCCAGCGGACAGAGTACCGCGCCCTGCTGCTGAAAAATATCGAGTATCCGATTTTGGCGCAGAATAACCCGATGGATACGATGCGATTGGATGAACTGGTGGAGTTGATGCTGGATGTGGTTTGTTCCAAACGGGCGGCTATCCGTATCGCTGGCGAAAATATGCCCGCAGAGGTAGTAAAATCCAGATTTCTCAAGCTGAACGCGGAACACATCCAGTATGTTCTGGATTGCCTCAAGGACAACCCGCCCCGCATCCGAAACATCAAGCAATACTTACTGGCGGCGCTCTACAACGCGCCGCTGACGATAGAAAACTACTATGCCGCGCAGATCGACCATGACCTGTGCGGCGGAAAGAGGTGACATGATTTGCAGATGAAATTTTATTCTCCGCTGACTGCGGACTTTTTCCCAAATGAACCTGACTATGAGGACGAGTTCTACGACGAGTACGAGGGCTACCCGCAGGACGGGCATGAACTGCTGGAATACGAGACAGCCATCCACGATGCCGTCGAAAACGACACCCGCGACTTTGGCGGTGACCTCATGCAGTATTACCACGAGGACGATTCGGTTCGCGGCAAGGTAGTTACGGCCATCCCGTCCGTCGAGGTGCATGGCAACAAGCTCTGCGGGTGTCTGACCGTGGAGCTGAAAGAACCTCTGCTCGATGATGAGCAGACCGTCCTCTGCAACTACATTTCCGGTCAGTACAGCGACGGCTGGGGCGAGGGCTTTGAGCAGCGGGAAATCGATGTTGGAGATGGCAAGCTGTATGTCCATTTCTGGCAGGATCACGATTTTGAACTGAAACGCGATGTGCCGGATATGACCGAATTCAACAAACTGCTGAACCGCCCGAAGAAGCCCAAGATGCAGCTGATTGGGCAGGACGGCAACATTTTCGCCATCATGGGTCGCGCATCCCGGCTGCTGAAAAGCAGCGGGCAAGGCGACAAAGCCAAAGAAATGCTTGACCGCGTTATGTCCTGCGACAGTTACCAGAAAGCGCTCAACATTATCTCCGAGTATGTGGAAACCGAACTGTCGCCCAAACCTACGCCCAAGCGTGGTCGGGGGGATGCCAGATGAAGAAATACGAGATCACCGACATTGCCCATCCCGACAATCCCAACCTGCACCGCATCCGCGCGGTGACGGATCTGACCGAGGATGTCCTTGCCGGGATGCTCGGCGGCTATGTGGAAAGCTATAACAACCTCGACCAAGAGGGGCGTGCATGGATTTCGGAGGATGCCATCGCCTGTGAAAATGCAGTTGTCTGCGGCGATGCAGTCCTTACAGATCACGCCGTTGCAAGAGGTAATGCCTATGTCGGCAAGAACGCCACCGTAATGGGGGATGCGACTGTGCAGGATGATGCCATCGTCTGCGGCGGACTGCTCATGGGGAAAAGCTGTGTCTGCGGTTATGCCGTGATTCGGCAGGATGAGCAAACCTTGTGCACACCGACTATTGACGGCAGCGCCCGTGTATATGGCGAAATCTCCGGCAATGTAGTCTGCCGCGGCAATGCCGTTGTTCTGCCCGGTACCAAGCTCGACAACAGGACGCAGGACTGCTTTGTACTCGAAGATGACCGTGTTTCTGTGCAGACAGCCAGCCGCACACCACCCCCGAAAGAACCCCGTACCCATGATTTTGAACGATAAGAAAGAAGGATGCCTTTGACGAACACTCCCGAAACGCTCAACATTCTCGACCCTGATTTCCGGATGCCCGAACACTGCGGCGGTGACCGCTGGTCGATCCTGCATGGGGATTCCCTGCAGATTCTCCGCCAGTTTGAACCGAACAGCTTCGATGCCATCATTACCGACCCGCCCTATGCCAGCGGCGGCAGCAGCCAGACCACCAAGAACCGCAGCACCAGCGAAAAGTACAGCAGCATGAGCAAGGAAAAGGCGCTGCCCGACTTTGACTCTGACCAGATGGATCAGCTGAGTTGGATGTTCTGGACGGCGGCATGGCTGCAGGATGCCCGCCGCATTGCCAAGCCCGGTGCGCCCGTCTGCCTGTTCATCGATTGGCGGCAGTTGCCCGCCATGACGCTGGCTTTGCAGTGGGCAGGCTGGACATGGCGCGGTGTAGCCGTGTGGGATAAAGTCGCCAGCCGTCCACAGAAAGGACGCTTTCGCCAGCAGTCCGAGTACATTGTGTGGGGGTCCAACGGCAAAATGCCGCTTGAGAGAAATGTTGGGTGTCTGCCGGGCGTGTTCCGATACCCGAACCCGCAGAACCGCATCCATGTCACCGAAAAGCCCTTGCAGCTTATGCGGGATGTGGTGCAGATCTGCGAGCCGGGCGGGCGCATCCTTGACCCCTTTGCCGGGGCAGGCACCACCGTGCTGGCCGCTGTGCAGGAAGGCTATGAGGCTGTCGGCATTGAAATGTCGGACGCCTACTTCCAGCGCAGCACTGAACGGCTGAAAACTGCCCTTGAATCCGAAGTGAATCAGAACTGATTCACTTTTGACCGCCAACTTAAAAATAGTGAATCAAATCTGATTCACTCCCGAAATTCAGAAAGGAAACACGAAAATGAAACGACCTTGGGCTTTTATCTGCGCCAGCGAGGGCGCGACATCCAAACACCTGCGCAACTATTGCCGCGAGGTGTACCTGCTGGGCTACCTGCCGGTATGCCCCAAATTGCAGGACAGCCAGTATTTGGTGCTGGAAGATGCCGTGGAACGCAGCGAATACACCGCCATTGTGCGGGATAAGCTGCTGCGCTGCCCGATGCTGGTGGTCTGCAGCCGCAATCAGGATGCAACCACCAACGCGCAGATCGGTTTGGCGCAGAAATACAACCGTATTGTCACAACCTTGGACGGTTTGAAGAAAGCCGTTTCGGAGGGCGACGACCTTGTGTCATGAACCGTTTTGCGGGGTGTCGTGTTTTGCTAGCATAGCGTCTGGTCGACCAGACGCACATTTTGGGGATGCCCCAAACCCCTGCCGTGCGTAAACGCAGATTTGTTGTCTCATTCCATGTCGATGAGAATGAATTATCATTCTTGAATCGGCAGGTTGCGGCCAGCAGTCTGAACCGAGAGGAATACCTGCGCACGCTCATTGCAGGAAAAGCAATCCATCCGCGCCCCTGCACGCACCATGCCGATCTGCTCCGCAAGGTGGCAGGGCTGTGCAACAATGCAAATCAGCTTGCCCACCGTGCCAACAGTACCGGAACAGCAGGGCAGGGGAGTGTGGATGAAATGACCCGGCTAACCCAAGAGGTCTGGCGGGAAGTAAAAGAAAACTGGTAAAGGAGTCACTATGAAAAATGGCCTACACATCCGTGATCCCTGTGCGCCGCCTTGATCGCACAGTGGACTATGTACAAAACAAAGCAAAAACGACACCGAAATCACTGGAAGAAGCTGTGGACTATGCGGCAAACCGGGATAAAACCGAATCAGCCTGTTTTGAAACAGGACTGGGCTGCACAACCACCAGCGCCTTTGAAGATATGCGATTGAATACGCTTCGCTGGCACAAAGAAACCGGTGTGCAGGGATACCATCTTGTCCAGAGTTTTGCAGAAGGGGAGGTAACTCCAGAACTGGCGCACCAGATCGGTGTCGAATTTGCAGAACAGCTATTGCTTGGGAAATACCAAGCAATTGTGACAACGCATTTGAACACTAAGCATTACCACAACCACATTGTATGGAGCGCCGTTAGCTTGGAGGATGGAAAGAAGTACCACAGCAATAGTAAAAGTTACTATACCGAAGTACGCGCACTTTCGGATGCGCTCTGCCAAAAGTATGGGCTTTCCATCATTGAAACACCGGAATCGCTGCGAGGAAAGCGGCAATATGAAAAGTGGAGGGCTGAGGAAAACAACCAACCCACATGGCGCACTGCCATCCGGCAGGATGTGGACGAAGCAATTCAACAAAGCCTTACATGGCGGCAGTTTCTTAGTGCAATGGAACGCAAAGGGTATGAGGTCCGCATGGGACGCAAGTATCCCGTTTTGCGTCCGCCCGGAAAAGAGCGCTTTGTTCGCTTCAAAACGCTGGGCAAGCGGTACACGCCAGAAGCAATCCAGATGCGCATCCTGTATCCACAAAGCTACCACCCTTATGTGGAAAATCCACCAACAATCCAACATGGCCGTCTGCACAGCGGGAAGAAGCCCCATCGCAAGCTGACCGGGCTGCGGGCTCTGTATTATCGTTACCTGTACGAACTGGGCGCGCTGCCCCGCAAGCCGAGCCGCCCCAGCTATGCCGTGCGGCAGGATGCCTATAAGCTGGATCAGAGAATCCGGCAGATGGAATTCTTATCCAAGCACAACATTGACACGCTGGCACAGCTGGAAACCTACCGACAAGCCAAGCTGGGTGAAATTATCCAGCTCACTGCAGAAAGAAGATCGCTGTATAAAACAAACCCAGACAGACCACACATCCAGCAAGTCAACACCGCCCTAAAGCAGCTTCGCCAAGAAGAACACCTCTGTCGCAAAATTGCTGAACAATCCCTAGAGGTGCAGCAGCACCTCACCGAAGCCCGCCGTGACCGCGCCGCGCAGCAACAGCGCGAACAGGAACACGAGCGTGACCGTCTACCCAACATTGATTTGACACTATAATTCGGAAAGGAAAATGCCTATGAAATATCCCAACAAAGACTACATCGAACACCTGCGCCGCAAGTACCCGCCCGGCACGCGGCTGCAACTCAGCTGTATGGAAGATGAGATGGCCGTGCCTCCCGGCTCTATGGGAACCGTTGATTTCATCGATGATGCCGGACAAATCCACATGAATTGGGACTGCGGGCGCAGTCTTGCCCTCATCCCCGGCGTGGACTCGTTCAGCCGCTTGCCCTCGCCCAAAGAAAAGGCCGGTGATGCCAGATGAATTACGGCTCCGAACCCGCGGATCAGGTCGTCCGCTACTCGCTGGAGGGCGCGGAGTTTGCTCTGCGTATTTCCGGCACCGCTGCGAAAAACTTCTTTATTTTCGCACAGGCGGTGCTGCACGACAGCAAAAAGACCCACGGCAAAACGCACCTAATCCGTTTGCTGAAAGAGCAGAAGCCGCTGAAATTTTTCACGGTAGACAAAGACCGTATGCACGATTTTGCCCGCGCCGCCAAGGCGCATGGTCTGCTGTTTTGCCCCATCCGTGACAAGATGGACCCCGACCACATTGAGATCGCCATTTTACAGGATGATGCCTCCAAAGCCAACCGCATCATCGATAAGCTGCAATTGGCTATTGTGGACACCGGCACGGCAGAACTTATCGACACTGTGCAGCAGGAGCGCAGCGAGCCTACCCCGGAAACCGAGCGCGTCCAGACCGAGGATGGCGCGGTAGAATTTGAGGTCGGCGCAGACGAGGAGCAGTTCAACATGGGTTTTCCGCAGGGCTCGGAGAACGCCAGTCCGTCCGAGCCTTTCTCCGACAGCAGCAAATCTTTTGCAAACTCGCCGTCGCCGCGCGCCGATCAGCTTCGGGACAAGGGTGAGCGCCCCAGCGTGCGCATGGAATTAAGCGACATCACCGCCTACCTGCGCCGCAAGGTTGAGCCGCCCAAAGACCGAATGCCGAGGATGCCCGTAAAAATCAAGAGAAAGGAGAAAACACTGTAAATGGACCTGAATAAATATCTCAACAACGTAGCGCCGTCAGAACCGCAGTATTCTAAGGAAGAATACGCTGCCATGAAGAAAACCGAGCGTGAAGCGGTTTGGGCGCAGGTGGATGCCCGCATGGGTGAGGTACTGGCAGATGCCCCGGCCTTGCAGGAATTTCTCAACTTCATGTCGCAAAGCAGAAACTCGCTGCCGAACCAGCTTTTGCTCTCCGGCCAGAACGCCGACATCACGGATGCCCGCACGTTCCAGCAATGGAAGGATGCCGGAAGGCATATCCGTACCGGCGAGGAAGGTTACACGGCCATTGTGGGGCAGGTGTACGAGAATAACGGCCGAAAGGCTTCCGGGTATAATATCGGCAAGGTATTCGACATCACCCAGACGCGCGGCAGGCCTGTGCCACCGCCCGCCGAATACCAAGTGGATGAACTGATTGCCGCCTCCATCGAGAGCAGTCCAGTGCCGATCCAAATCTCGGACAGTCTGCCGGACGGCATCCAAGCGCAGTATGTTCCCAAGAACCGCACGATTTATGTCCGCAACGGCATGGATGCAGGCACGACGCTGTGCGCCATCGTTCGGGAGCGCGCACAGACGGATTTCCATAAGGACTATACCTACAACCGGCAAGCCTACGCCGCGCCCAGCTATTGCACCGCCTACATGGTCGCGCATCGGTATGGGCTTGACACCGCCGCTTTCAACTTTGACCGCGTGGTTGCCTTGTACGGCAATCTGGGCAAAGAACAGCAGCGGGGCTTTCTGTCGGATGTGAACACCGTTGGTGGTGGGCTGCTGCGCAGTCTGAGTCGCACGCTGGCTGTACAGACCCGCGAACTGCCCGCCGCAGAATACGCTGTTGCCGTGCCGCCTGCAAAGAAGCCTTCCCGCCAGCAGGAGCGCGGCTGATTGTTTTCCGTTTGTTTTCAAATGACGGATAGCTATTGCGGCGGTTCTATGATATGCTGTGAGCAAAGGATGGTGAAAAACAATGACAGAACGTAAAGTTAAACTTGACCGTGCCAACAAAAGCATCCTGCTCCGGGCGCTGGGCGATGTCTACTACGGCCAGCGCGCCCGCGGCGGCAGTGCCGAAGAAACGGGACGGCTCATCCTGCGGGTGAACGATCTGCCCGCAGGAGGTAAGCTGACGATGTCGGCAGCAGAGTATCGGCTGGCAAAAGCCGCCCTCAACCAACTGCGCACCCAGCGCTTGGCAGAGGGCGGTTATACTGATGCGGTGGATGATGCACTCGCGCGGCTGCTCCACGCCCACACGCCGCTGTTTATCTGGTGAATCCGGTTATGACATGGGAAAAATTCTGGTCGATCATTGACCGAGTCCGCGCCAAAGCGGATATGCAGGATGAAGCGTCCGTGAAACAGTTCCTTTACAC
>OLXF01000451.1_pt1 | contig 17136 bp, 18 predicted proteins | sample 1673471 | NCBI WGS metagenome assembly OLXF01 (sample SAMEA103958113, study PRJEB25191) | human gut metagenome
CCTTTGCCAGCACATACAAAACGCACAGCACCACCGAGATGCCCTGCGCGATGACAGTGGCCACCGCAGCGCCCCGCACGCCCATGCCGGCTCCGGCGATGAACCACAGGTCCAGCCCCACGTTCAGCACCGAGCTGATGAGCAGGAACACCAGCGGCATCACGCTGTTGCCGATGGCGCGCAGCAGCCCGGCGCACAGGTTATAAAAGAACATCACCAGCACGCCCAAATCGATGACGATGATGTACCGGTAGGCGTCCTCTAAAATTTCGGCGGGGGTGTCCAGCAGCTGCAAAAGCGGCCGCAGGCCGAAAAAGCCCGCCGTGGTAATGACAAAGCTTGCGCAAAGCCCGATGACCAGCGAACCGGCCACCGTCCTTTTGAGCAGATCCTCGTCCTGTGCCCCGTAGGAGCGCGCAGCCACGATGGAAAGCCCGTTGCCGATGCCGATGCCAAAGCCCACCAGCAGCTCGTAGATGGACCCGCAGGAGCCGATGGCAGCCAGTGCGGTATCGCCCAGCACGTTGCCCACGATCATGGTATCCACGGTATTATACAGCTGCTGGAATAAATTGGACACCAGAATGGGCAGCATGAACAGAAAAAGATTCTTGAAAATAGGCCCGTGCAGCAGGTCTGCATTCCGGTTAAAGAGGTTTGTTTTCAGGGGTCGCGTCTGGGTCATAGGGTTCCTTTCTTCGCGCAAAAAGGAGGCCGTTGCACATTTTTTGTGTGCAGTGGCCTCTTTTGCGGTTAAACGATTTAAAAAAATTTTATTTGTGTAGTTGCGAAACACCGTAGGTGTTTCGCAACTACTTTTTTATAACTCCTGCTGCTCAAACCCGTTGACAGTCAGCACGGTCAGGGCGGTAAAGCCTGCGGCCTTGATGGCGGCGGCGGCTTCGTCAAAGCCGAAGGTCAGCGCAGCGGTGTCGTGGGCGTCGGCGGTGATGATCACCCTGCCGCCCAGCTTGTTCCACTCGCCCAGCAGCCATGCGCCGGGGTAGAAGTCCTTGCGGTAGCCCCGGTATACGCCGCCGGTGTTCACTTCCAGAATGCAGTCGTTCTCTCGGGCGGCTTGCAGCGCCTTGAGCGCTGCGGCCTTGTAGCGGGGGGATTCCTCGTCAAAAAAGCTGCCGTCCGCGTTCAGCTTTTTGACAAGGTCGATATGTCCCAGAATATCCGGCTTTTTGGCGGCGATCTTCTCCACCTCGGCAAAATAGGCTTCCACCGCTGCCAGCGGGTCGCCGTCAAAATCGTTATTGATGCAGTCCCGCAGATCCTCGGGGCGGAAATCGATTTCGTAGTATTTGCCGGTATTTTTGCCGTACAGATGGTGCGCGCTGCCGATCCAGTAATCAAAGCCCTTGGGCGTGCCCTCGCTCAGCAGGTCCCACTCGATGCCGCACAGGATGTCCACCTTGCCCCGGTACTCGTTTTTCAGCTTGGCAATGGTGGCGCGGTACTGCGCAGTGCGGCCGGGGGTCATGCAGTATTCGCGGTCGGGCTTTGTGTAGCTGTGGCCGCTGAACCCAAGGGTGGTCAGCCCCTGCGCACAGGCGGCACCCGCCATCTGCTGCAGGGTGTTCTTGCCGTCACACAGGGTAGAGTGGCAATGTACGCTGGATTTTCTGTAATCTGCCATAGGCTTCTCACTGCATCCTTTCCTGCTTTACCTTGTGGTCGATGACATGGCGCTTTTCCAGCTCCCGGGTCACATCCTCAACGGTGATGCCCGCGCTGACCATCAGCACCAGCACATGATAGGCAAGGTCGCTGATCTCGTAGACCGTCTCGGCCTTGTCCTCTTTTTCGCCCGCAATGATGACCTCGGTGCATTCCTCGCCCACCTTTTTCAGGATCTTCTCCTTGCCCTTTTCAAACAGGTAGGTGGTGTAGCTGCCCTCCGTGGGGGTATCCTTGCGGCCCTTGATGAGGTTATACAGCCCCTGCCAGCTGAACTGCTTCAGCTCCGGGGAGACATACACTTCATTGAAAAAGCAGCTTTCTGCTCCGGTGTGGCAGGCGGGGCCGTCCTTCACCACCTCTACCACCAGTGCGTCGGCATCGCAGTCGGCGGTAATGGACACCACCCGCTGCACATTGCCGCTGGTCTCGCCCTTGCGCCAGATCTCCTGACGGCTGCGGCTCCAGAACACGGTGCGCCCCTCGGCAATGGTCAGCGCCAGCGTTTCGGCGTTCATGTAGGCAAGGGTGAGCACCTGCTTTGTGTAGTGATCCTGCACGATGGCGGGGATCAGGCCTTTTTCATCAAATTTCAGTTCCATGACGGTTCTCCCTCCCCGGATGGGGATATTGTGTATTTTATCGTATTCAAGATAAAAATGCAAGGGGTTTATGCGTTTTTACAGCCGCATCTCCACGCCGCTTGCGTTCAGGTACTCCTTCAGCTCCCGGATGCCCAGCAGCTTCTGGTGGAAGATGCCCGCTGCCAGCCCGGCGTCGATGCCCTTGTGGTGGAACAGCTCCAGAAAATCCTCTTTTTTGCCCGCGCCGCCGCTGGCAATGATGGGGATGTTCACCCGGGCAGCCACCGCGTCCAGCATTTCAAGGTCGAAGCCGTTGCGCACGCCGTCGGTGTCGATGCTGTTCAGGCATATTTCGCCCGCGCCGTGGGCGGCGCACCAGCTGACCCAGTCCAGCGCATCCCGGCCGGTATCCTCACGCCCGCCCTTGGCGAACACCCGGAACTGCCCGTTCACCCGCTTCACGTCCGCGGAAAGCACCACGCACTGGTCGCCGTACCGCTGCGCGGCGGCGGGGATCAGCCCGGGATCTTTCAGCGCGCCGGAGTTGACGCTTACCTTATCCGCGCCGCATTTCAGCACCCGGTCAAAATCGTCCAGCGTGTTGATGCCGCCGCCCACGGTCAGGGGGATAAAAATCTCTCCCGCCACCCGGGTCAGGATATCGGTAAAGAGGGCGCGTCCCTCAAAGCTGGCGGTGATATCGTAAAACACCAGCTCGTCCGCCCCGGCGGCATTGTACAGCCGTGCCATCTCCACCGGGTCGGCCACGTCCTTGATGCCCTCAAAGTTCGTGCCCTTGACCACCCGGCCGTCGCGCACGTCCAGACAGGGGATGATGCGTTTGGTTATCATAAAGCTCCCTCTTTCTCAGTCCTGCACCAGCTGCACGCAGCGGGCAAGGTCCAGCGCGCCGGTGTACAGGCTTTTGCCCAGAATGGCCGCTGCCGTGCCCATCTGCTGCAATTCCAGCAGCTCTGCCTCGGAGGAGATGCCGCCGCTGGCGGTAAAGGCCACCCCGGGCACTTGGGCCGCTAATTGCCGGTAAAGGCTCAGGTTTGTGCCCTGCATCGCGCCGTCACAGGCAATGTCGGTGTAGATGATGGCGGTGCAGCCGGCTTCTGCCAGCCGCTTGCAGAAGGCTACGCCCGGTTCGGCGCTGACCTCCTTCCAGCCGTGGATGGCAACATAGCCGTCCTTGGCATCCACGCCCACGGCAATCTTGTCGCCGTACTTTTGCAGCATCCGGGCGGTAAAGGCAAAATCCGTCACCGCTACGCTGCCCAGAATACAGCGCCCCACCCCGAGGGAGAGGTATTTTTCAATGCGCTCCTCGGTGCGGATGCCGCCGCCTACCTCGATGTACAAACCGCCCTGCTTTGCCAGCGCGGCAATGGTGTCGTAGTTGGAAAGAGTTCCGTCCTTGGCACCGTCCAAGTCCACTACATGAAGATTTTTTGCCCCGGCGGCCACAAAGCTGCGTGCCTGTGCGCAGGGGTCCTGCCCGTAAACGGTCATGCGGTCGTAGTCGCCCTGTGTCAGGCGCACCACCTGCCCGCCGCGCAGGTCAATGGCTGGAAATAGCTGCATAGTTGTTTCTCCTTTAGCGTTCTCGCCCGCTCACAATTCGCTGAACGCCTTGAGGATCCGCAGACCGGTGTCGCCGCTCTTTTCCGGGTGGAACTGGGTGCCGTACACCCGCCCCGCCCGCACTGCGCCGGTGACCGGGATGGAATAATCGCTGACGGCAAGGGTGCTTTCGGCGCAGTTTTTGCCGTAGTAGCTGTGGACGTAGTACACATACTCGCCCTCGCGGATGTAGCGGAACAGCGGGTCGTCCTTTACGATGTGCAAGGCATTCCAGCCCATCTGCGGCACTTTCAGCCCTTTGTCCGCGAGGTCGGGCCCCAGCGGGCAGACCTTGCCTTTGATAAAGCCCAGCCCGGCGTGTTCGCCGTACTCGTAGCTTTTTTCAAACAGCAGCTGCATCCCAAGGCAGATGCCCAGCAGGGGCTTCTGCTCTGCCTGCTCCTTCAGCACCGGCACAAGGCCGGTGGCGGTAAGCTTTGCCATGGCATCCCCGAATGCGCCCACCCCCGGCAGGATAAGTCGGTCGGCGGCGCGGATGACATCGGCGTCGGCGGTGACCACTGCCTGCAGCCCCAGCTGCTGTAAGCTGGAACGCAGGCTGAACAGGTTGCCCACCCCGTAATCAAGAATGGCGATCATACCAGCAGTCCTTTCGTGGAGGGGATCTCGTCCCGGTGTGCCGCGTCGATGCGCACGGCCTCGGCCAGCGCGTGGCCCGCGCCCTTGAAGCAGGCTTCCAGAATGTGGTGGGTGTTCTCGCCCGCAAACTGCACAAAATGGACGGTGGCGGGCACGCAGCGGGCAAAGCCGTACCAGAACTCCTTGGCGCACTCCACGTCAAAATCGCCCACCTTTTCGGTCTGGCAGCGGATGTCCCAGTTCAGGGTGCACCGCCCGGAAAGATCCACCGCGCACAGCACCAGTGCCTCGTCCATGGGCAGGTAGAAGCTGCCGTAGCGGCAGATGCCGCGCATCTCGCCCAGCGCCCGGGCAAAGGCCTGTCCCAGCGCAATGCCCACGTCCTCGGTGGTGTGGTGGTAGTCCACCTGCACATCGCCGTGGCAGGTGAGCACCAGATCAAACCGTCCGTGCCGGGCAAACAGCTCCAGCATGTGGTTCAGAAAGCCGCACCCGGTGTCGATCTCGTAGCGGCCGGTGCCGTCCAGATCAAGGGTCAGCTCAATCTGGGTCTCGTTGGTGTTGCGTTCCAGCGTTACCATGCGCTCTGCCATTGTCACACCTCCAGTATTTTGTCCACGGCGTCCATCAGTGCCTGCATCTGCTCCGGCGTGCCGATGGTGATGCGCAGCCAGTTTTCAATGCGCGGCGCATCAAAATGCCGCACCAGAATGCCGTTTTTCTTTAACTCTTTGTATAGCTCACCGCCGTTTATCCGTCCTGTGCTGGCAAATACAAAGTTTGTGCGGCTGTCCAGCACGGTAAAGCCCCGGTCGGTCAGCTGCTGCATCGTCCATGCGCGGGTGTCCATAATGGCGGCGCGGGTCTTTTCAAAGTAGGCAGTATCTTCCAGTGCAGCCTGCCCGGCCTTCAGGGTCAGGCGGTTGATGTTGTAGGGGTTCAGGCTGAACTTGACCCGGTTCAGGTCGGCGATCAGCGCCGCGTTGCCCATGGCAAGCCCCAGCCGCGCACCCGCCAGCTGCCGGGATTTGGAAAAGGTCTGCACCACCAGCAGGTTTTCGTATTGGTCGATGAGGGGCACGCAGCTCTCGCCGCCAAAGTCCACATAGGCCTCGTCCACAATGACCACGCTGTCCGGGTTCGATCGCAAAATGCCCTCGATGGCATCCCGGGGCAGGCACAGCCCGGTGGGGGCGTTGGGGTTTGCAATGACGATGGTCTCGTGCAGGCCGTGGTAATCGGCGGGGTCAAGGGTGAAGTCCTCTTTTAAGGGGATGATATGGGTGGGGATGTGCAGCAGGCCGCACCACACGCCGTAGCAGCCGTAGGTGATATCCGCAAAGGCCAGCGGGTGGCTCTCGTCACAGAAAGCCCGCAGCGCAAAGAACAGGTTCTCGTCGCTGCCGTTGCCGGGCATGACCTGGGAAGGCTGCAAGCCGAAATGCGCCGCCGCCGTGCGCAGCAGCTGGGCACAGGCGGGGTCGGAGTAAAGGCGCAGTTTTTCCACCTCGGCTTCGCTCACGGCTGCCACCACCCGGGGCGACGGCAGATAGGGGCTTTCGTTGGTATTCAGTTTGATGTACTGCTGATCCTGCGGCTGCTCCCCGGGCGTGTAGGGGGTGACAGCGGACAGGGCAGGGGAAAGAAAACGGCTCATAATGGTTTCCTCTTACTTCTCATACCGGATGGTCACGCTGCGGGCGTGGGCGTGCAGACCCTCGCGCTCGGCAAAGTCTGCAATGCGGGGCGCAACGGCTTCCAGCGCGTCCCGGGTGTAGTAGATGAAGCTGGACTTCTTGACGAAGTCGTCCACGCCCAGCGGGCTGGAAAAGCGTGCGGTGCCGCTGGTGGGCAGGGTGTGGTTGGGGCCTGCAAAGTAATCGCCCAGCGCCTCCGGCACATTGCGGCCAAGGAAGATGCTGCCCGCGTTGCGGATCTCGTTCAGCACCCCGAAGGGGTCCTCCACGCAGACCTCCAAGTGCTCCGGTGCGATGATGTTGCAGGCCTCAATGGCCTTGTGCAGGTCGGTGCAGAGGATGATCTTACCGTTGTCGTCCACGCTGGCGCGGGCAATGGCGGCGCGGGGCAGCTGCGGAATTTGTACCTCCAGTTCTGCCTGTACCGCTTTGGCAAGGGCTGCGCTGTCGGTGACAAGCACCGGGCTTGCCAGCCTGTCGTGCTCGGCCTGACTTAACAGGTCTGCCGCTACCCATGCGGGGTCACAGCTGCCGTCTGCCAGCACCAGAATTTCGCTGGGGCCTGCGATCATATCAATGCCCACCTTGCCGAACACCTTGCGCTTGGCGGTGGCAACGTAGATATTGCCGGGGCCTACGATCTTATCCACCGCCGGGATGCTCTGGGTACCGTAAGCCAGCGCCGCCACGGCCTGTGCGCCGCCGGTCTTGAAAATTTTGGTCACTCCGGCGGTGGCGGCAGCGGCCAGAATGACCGGGTTCACCTTGCCGTCCTTCCCGGCGGGAGTGGTCATGACGATCTCGGACACCCCTGCCACCTTGGCGGGGATGATGTCCATGAGCACGGTGGAAGGGTACGCCGCCGTGCCGCCGGGCACATACACACCGGCCTTTTCAATGGGAGTATATTTCTGCCCCAGTACGATGCCGGGGCGGTCGTTCATCACAAAATTCTTGTGTACCTGCTGGCGGTGGAACTGCTCGATGTTCTCCGCCGCCTGCCGCAGGGTCTCGAGGAAATAGGGGTCCATGCCCGCAAAGGCTTCGTCGATCTCGGCCTGCGTCACCTGTAAATTTTCGATTGCTGCACCGTCAAATTTCAGAGCGTAGTCCTTCAGGGCATCGTCGCCCCGGGCGCGCACGTCCGCAATGATGGCGTCCACCACGTCCTCCACGTTCTTCTCGGCGCGGATGTCCCGGTTCAAAATCTCCTCCGGTTTCAGCTCGTCAAAATGATACAGCTTGATCATGTCTCTTCCTCCTGCTTGTGCAAGGTGTCGCGCAGCTTTTCCAGCATGGTGTCCATCTGCCGGTGCTTGAACTGGTAGCTGGCCTTGTTGGCGATGAACCGAGCCGAGATGGGCATGAACTCGGTGACCACCTGCAGGCCGTTCTCCCGCAGGGTGGTGCCGGTCTCCACGATGTCCACAATGACATCCGAAAGCCCAAGGATGGGTGCCAGCTCAATGGAGCCGTTCAGCTTGATGATATCGATATCCCGCCCCATGGAGGCGTAGTAGCGCTTTGCAATGTTGACGAACTTGGTGGCCACCCGCACCGGGCGGCTGGGGTCGTCCCGGTAGCCCGCCGGGGCGGCTACGCACATCCGGCAGCGGCCAAGGCCGGTGTCCAGCAGCTCGTACACATCGGCGGCGGCTTCGGTCAGGATATCCTTGCCAACGATGCCCACATCGGCAGCGCCGTGCTCCACATAGATGGCCACGTCGCTGGGCTTGACCAGAAAATACCGGATGCCCGCTGCCGGGTTTTCCACCACCAGCTTGCGGGTGGCGTTGTAGTCCTCCGGGCAGCCGTAGCCGATGCCCGCCAGCAAATTGTAGACCTTGTCGCCCAGCCGCCCTTTGGGCAGCGCCACGTTCAGCATCACCTTGCCGGTGTCCTGATGCTGTACCGGCGGCATCGCGTTCAGCCGGTCCAGCTCGTCCAGATACACCGCAAAGCCGATGGCACCCGCCCCGGGGGTGAATTTCTGCAGCAGTAAATCGTACCGTCCGCCCTTCAGCAGCGGGCGGGGCAGGGCTTTGAGATAGCCCTGAAACACAAGGCCGTTGTAGTATTCCATCTCACCGGCTAAGGTCAGGTCTAACCGGATGCTGCCGCCTGCCTGTCCCAGCGTGGGCGCTAAGGCGGTCAGCTCTGCCACGGCGGCGGTCATGGCGGGGTTGCGGCAGAGCGCTGCCGCCTTGGAGAGGGTAGCGGCGTAGCTGCCGGAAAGCTCCAGCACCCCGCACAAGGCGTCCGCCGCCGTTTCGGAAAGCCCCGCAGAAAGCGCGGCGGCGCGCAGTTCGTGGGCGTTTTTCTGCCGCAGCTTTTCCAGCAGCTGCGCCCGGGCGGCTTCCGGCACGCCCAGCGCATCGAACAGGCCGAACAGGTAGCCCATGTGGCTGACTTCCAGCACCCACTCTGCGCCCAGCGCCGCCAGCGACTGCGCCGCCAGACACACCGCCTGCTGCACCTCGGCTTCGCCCACAGCGCCCAGCAGCTCCAGACCCATCTGGGAGATCTCTTTAAAGGTGTGGCTCTCGGCGGAGGGGCGGTAGACGTTCTCGTGATAGTAGTACCGCAGCGTCTCGCCCGGCGCGGGCTGCGCCGTCTTGGCGATGGACAGGGTCACGTCCGGCTTGAGCGCCAGCAGACGGCCGTCGAGGTCGGTAAAGGTGATGACCTGCTCCGACGACAGAAAGCTGCGGTTCTCCTGATACAGGCTGTACTCCTCGAACCGCCCCATGTGGTACTTGCGGCAGCCTGCCGTCTCGTACAGGCTGCGCAGTGCAAAGGAGGCACGCTCCTTTGGCTGCAGATGCTCCAGACTGAACTCCATTTCGCTCCCTCGTTTCCTTTCCCGTGTTTCTTTTCCCGTGTTTCTTTCCCTGCACCGGCACAATTCCGGCGTCTCTATACACAAAAACATCCGGCGCGGCATCCTCCGCGCCCATAGTATGAAAAGCTTCTGTCTTTATTTTACTTTATCTAGGTAAAGTTGTAAAGCGTGAAAGTGACGTCTTTTCCATTCTTATCCTACAATTTTTCAGCGCGTTTGTACAGAAAGGCGAAAATTTTTCACCCCATCAGCCCCTCTCGTGAAAATGGAGCACCGGAGTGTCCGCAGACGCTCCGGTGCTCCGAAATTATAAATATTCTTTCCGCTATTGATGCGCAGAGTGCAACGACGACGACCGCCGCCAGCGGCGGAAACAGGGAGGAGTTGTTGGGGCAGCGGCCAGCAAGACGCAAGTGCCGCTCAAGGCACGATGCGGATGCTGGGTGCCGCAACCCGATAGCGGCGCGCATTCTAAATCGTCCCGTCTGCCGCCGCAAGTAAAAATTGCATCCTACGGCAAAAAGGATTATACTATAAAAAAAGCGCTGCGGGGTACAGGCCGCAGGGCAGGATGCGGGGGATGAAACCATGAAACGACGGGATTTTTGTAAGGGTCTTGCGGTGACCTTTGCAGCGGGGACGCTTGCACCCGCTGCGGCGCTGCCGCAGGCCGGGGCGGCTACAGCCTTGGTCGGCCGCGCCGTACCGGACGACTACTATACCCTGTGGTACCGCAGCGACCGCTGCGGTGCCGACCTGCGGCACGACTACTATTACAGCGACAGCCTGTTCGACCACCCTGCCACGGAGTACGACAACCAGCTGGCGCTGGCCACCTTGGGCATGGCGGCAGCCGCCGACTGTACATGGGAGAGCGACCAGCGCTATTGGATGGAGGGGGAGGTCGGCCGCGCCGACCATATCCGGGACGCCTTTGCAAAGCTGGGCTTTACCGAGGTGCAGCTGTTCAACTATATCCACAGCCTGAACGACACCCCGGACACCGTGGGCTGCGCCATCGCCCGCAAAACGCTGGTGCGCGGCGGCAGGCAGGTGACCATCATCGGGGCGTTCCTGCGTGGCTCCGGCTACGGGGCCGAGTGGTCCGGCAACCTTCATGCAGGGCCGGGCAGCGCCCACGTCGGCTTTGTGACGGCGGCGCGGCAGCTGGTTGAAAAAATACGAGGATACGTTCAGACGTCGGCAAAGCGTCAGCCGCTGGGCACCCTGAAGCTCTGGATGGGCGGTTACAGCCGGGGCGGCGGTGTGGCGAACCTTGTGGCGGCGCGCCTGCCCGCTGTGCTGCCGCAGCTGGAAAAGAAAAACACCTTTGTCTATACCTTTGCCGCCCCGGCGTCCCTGACGGCGGCAGACTGCCCTGATTTGCAGCAGGATTTTGACAACAACCACGCGGCAGACGGCAGACTGAAAAAGGACTGGGGCACCAGCAATATCTTCAATATCGTTTCCAGCGGCGATGTCATCCCCCGCATCCTGCCCGCAGAGTGGGGCTTTTACCGCAACGGCAACGACCGCTTTCTGCCCTCCACGGTCATCCCGGAGGAGCTGCAGGCACTGAACGACCGCAGCGCAGGGATGGAAGGCACGCCGATGGACTTCGGGCGGCTGGCGGTCTCCGAGGAGACCGATGCTGTGCTGCGCTCCATGCTGGACCTGTTCTGCGACCGTCAGACCTACTACAAGGGCTATGAGGACGCCATGCGCTGTATGCTGCAATGCGCGACCACCCGCACGGAGGAAGAGGTGACCCGGGGCATCGTGCGTGACGATGCCGCCGTGGTGGCGCAGCTGCGCAGCATGGAACTGATGCAGCGCTTCCCGCAGGAAAAGGTGGAGCGCTGCGTACAGGCAGCCTCGGCGCTGAGCCGTCCGGTACTGGAAAAGCTGGGCAGCGCGGTGCCGCTGCAGGCGCAGCAGATCGTCATCCCTATGCTGGCGGTGGGCCTGTGCTTTGAGCTGCAGCCGGAGACGGTGCAGCTGGTGGCAGACTTTGTCCTGTCCACCATCACGGTAAAGGGGCAGCTGAGCGGCATTTTAAAGACCGTGTTGTGCCACTTTCTGGAAAACTACATTACCGTGCTGGAAGCCTACGACCCCGCCGACCACGGCATGACGCCCTACACCCGCCGGGAAGAGCTATAAACAAAAGTCCGCTGCGCAGACACCGCGCAGCGGACTTTCTCGTTTTTGAAAAGAAGCTCAGAACTTGAACAGGTTCAGCCCGGTAACGGGGTCGTGCTGGCGGTCTACCGTGCCGTCCAGAACATCCACCACCATCTCACAGGTGGCGCTGACCACCGCCCGGTTCAGATGCCCGCCGAACACCTCGCCCTTGTCGTTTCCGGCGCTCATGTGCAGGTGGGTGTAGAATTCACCGTTCATGGTGTTGATGGTGCCGGTCAGGGACACGATCTCAAAGCTGCCGCTGAAGCTGTTGGCGTAGTATTGCTTCTCTGCTACATTATATACGCCTACCGTAAAGCTGTTGGTGGCGCCCAGCGCCTGCACGGCGGCAAGGCGGATGTTTTCTTTCAGGGCAAGTTTTTTGACCTGTTCAAGGATCTCCTCGTCCTTGTCGATGCGGACAATGATCTTATTGCCAAAACGTTTGTATTCCATGGGGAAGCATCTCCTTTATGTGGGTTTTTGTGCGCTGCTCTTTGCCGGGAACGAGCGCAGATTTATTGATCTTCTGAATCCGAGCCAAGTTCTTTCAGTTCTGTTTCGTTTTGGATATCTTCATTGGTTTTCTCTCCCGTGATAGCACGGTAGGCTTCTTTGATGCCGTTTCTCACTGCCCATTTGATAACGTAATACAGCGCGATCAAAATAATGATTGCGGTTCCTCCGCTGATGCCTAATTCATTCCACATGATTCGAGCCTCCCAATTCCGATTTGTTGCGCTAAGCCGAGTATACCACACCCGCCAAGGAAAGAACACCCCCGATAAGAGTGAAATTCTCGGCTTGCTGTTCCGGGCTGGCGAATGACACAAAAAAATCCCCAGACCGAATGGTCTGGGGATGTGGTGGAGCATTGTCAGCGGCAGTTGAACCCGATGTGTTCAGCCGGCACGATGAATGCCAAAGAACGGCGCAACGGTAGATGCGGGCTTTCCGCTGTTGCGTGCTTGCTTCAAGCCATAGTTTTTCCGCGCCACGGCTTCCACAAAAGCACGGTCTTTTTCGGACGCATTATAGTAATCCACATGAAAACGCTTACAGGTCATGAGTAGTTCGTCCAGCCACGACATGGTTTCATCCGACATGGGAGAAAAATCAATGTCAAAATCTTTATTGTACTCTTTCATGTGATCTTTCTCCTTTCTCAGGATTTTCTGTAAACAAAAAACGTACCCGAACCCTTTTTCATAAAGAATTGGGTTCGAGTACGAACTGTATGGTGGACGGTACAGGACTCGAACCTGTGACCTCCTGCACGTCAAGCAGATGCTCTACCAGCTGAGCTAACCGTCCATATTCTGTTTTGCCGAAATCAGCTAGATTATAATACCATATCTGATGCCAAAAAGCAAGGACTTTTTTCAAAAATTGTAAAACTTTTTTGAAAAAGCACCCCAAAACCCGGCTTCTGTGCGGTGCAGCGCGGGTTTTGAGGCGGCGAGCGACAGCTTTCTTGTTGCCCCCAACCAGACGTTGTGCTATAATAGAAAACTATAATAGGAGTAGTGTCGGAAAGGGAAAGCAGCATGAGAGTTTTGGGCATCGACCCCGGTTACGCCATCGTGGGCTGGGGCGTGGTGGAGTATGCGGGCAACCGCTTTGCGCCGGTGGATTTCGGCGCGGTATGCACGGACGCAGGCGTGCCGTTTGAGCGGCGGCTGGACGAGGTGTATACCGGCATCAAGGAGGTCATCGAACGCACAAAGCCCGAGGTGCTTGCCATCGAAAAGCTGTTCTACCAGCACAACCAGACCACCGTCATCGGCGTAGCCGAGGCGCGCGGGGTCATACTGCTGGCGGCGGCGCAGGCGGGGCTGCCCATCTACGAGTACACCCCCATGCAGGTCAAGCAGGCGGTCACCGGCTACGGCAAGGCCGTCAAAAAGCAGGTGCAGGAGATGACCCGGGTGCTGCTGCATCTGCCCGCCGTGCCAAAGCCGGACGATACCGCCGATGCGCTGGCCATGGCCATTACCTTCTGCCACACCAACGGCAACCAGCTCAACCGCTATACCCGCCGGGTGGCGGGACCGATTTAACCGATAAAAAGCTCCCCCTGAGAGGAAAGACTTCCCCCGCGCCGGGGGAAGATGTCGCGCAGCGACAAAAGGGGGAATCTGGCAATGCCGTAAGGCATTGACTGAGAGGGTTTTATTCAAATGATCTACTGTCTGACTGGAAAAATCGTGAAAAAAAGCCTGAACGCCGTGGTGCTCAGCTGCGGCGGCGTGGGCTACTATACCCAGTGCCCGGCCAGTGTGGCGGGGGCACTGCCCGGTGTGGGGCAGGAGACTACCCTGTACACTGTGATGAGCGTGACCGAGAACGATGTGAGCCTGTACGGCTTTGCCACCGAGGAGCAGCAGGCCTGCTTTGAGATGCTGACCGCCGTGTCCGGCGTTGGCCCCAAGGCGGGGCTGGCCATCCTCAGCGTCATGGAGCCACAGCGGGTGGCGCTGGCCATCTCGGCGGGGGACCACAAGGCCTTTAAGGCAGCCTCCGGCGTGGGCCCGAAGCTGGCGCAGCGCATCGTGCTGGAACTGAAGGATAAGGTGTCCAAGGGCTTTGTGGACGGCATCTCGCTGGAGGATGTGGCCGGCTCTGCCGCCGACACGCCCGCGACCCAGAGCAGCGCACAGGCCATTGCGGCGCTGGTGTCGCTGGGGTACAGCCAGAGCGAGGCGGCGCTGGCCATCGCAAAGATCGATGCCACGCTGCCGGTGGAAGAGATCATCAAGCTGGCCTTGCGCAGCATGGCAGGCAGGAGGTAAGCAATGCAGGACGATACCGCGCTGTACGGCGCAAAAATGATGCAGCCCGTCATGACCCCGGCGGACAGTGAGGAAAATAACCTCCGCCCGCAGCATCTGGAGGACTACATCGGGCAGGAAAAGGCCAAGCAGAACCTGAAAATCTATCTGGAAGCCGCCAAGCGCCGGGGCGAGCCGGTGGATCACATTCTGCTCTACGGCCCGCCGGGTCTGGGCAAGACTACGCTGGCGGGCATCATCGCTAACGAGATGGGGGTGCAGATCCGCATCACCAGCGGCCCGGCTATTGAAAAGCCCGGCGACCTTGCCGCCCTGCTGACCAACCTGCAGGAGGGCGATGTGCTGTTCATCGACGAGATCCACCGCCTGTCCCGGCAGGTGGAGGAGGTGCTGTACCCCGCGCTGGAGGACTACGCGCTGGATATCATGATCGGCAAAGGCCCCAGCGCCCAGAGCATCCGCATCAACCTGCCCCGCTTCACGCTGGTGGGCGCTACCACCCGCGCCGGACAGATCACCGGCCCGCTGCGCGACCGCTTTGGTGTGCTGCTCAAGCTGGAGCTGTACAGCCCGGACGAGCTTTCCCGCATCATCATGCGGTCGGCGGGCATTCTGGATCAGCCCATCACCCCGGAAGGCGCTTATGAGCTGGCAAAGTGCAGCCGTGGCACGCCCCGCGTGGCGAACCGCTTTTTGAAGCGCATCCGCGACTTCGCCACTGTGCTGGGCGACGGCATCATCGATCGGGATGTGGCGCTGCTGGGTCTGAAGCGGATGGACGTGGACGCGCTGGGTCTGGACGAGCTGGACCGCAGTCTGCTGCGCGCCATCATTGAGATGTACAACGGCGGCCCGGTAGGTCTGGAAACGCTGGCCGCTGCGCTGGGCGAGGAGGCGGTCACGCTGGAGGATCTGTGCGAGCCGTATCTGATGCAGATGGGCTTTTTGACCCGCACCCCGCGCGGACGCTGCGCCACCCGCCTTGCCTACGAGCATCTGGGCATGAAAGCCCCGGAGACCGGCAGCGCCGAGGAAAACGGCCAGCAGAGCCTGTTCTGACTTATTATATATAGGATTTTGACGCGATAAACGGAAGGAGGACGCTATGCGCCCTGCAGATACTTGGAAAGACTACGAACTGCTGGATGCCACCGATGGCAACCGGCTGGAACGCTGGGGAGAAACTTTGCTCATCCGCCCCGACCCGCAGGTGGTGTGGAAGACCCCCAAACAAAGCCCCCTGTGGGCAAAGGCAGATGCCATCTACCACCGCTCCAATCAGGGCGGCGGCGAGTGGGAGTACCGCCGCCGTCTGCCGGAAAAGTGGAAGATCAGCTGCGGCGAGGGGGAGGATAAGCTCACCCTCATCGTCAGCCCCACCGGCTTCAAGCACACCGGCGTGTTCCCGGAACAGGCGGTCAACTGGGCGTGGTACCAGCAGAAGATCCGTGCCGCGAACCGCCCGGTGAAGGTGCTGAACCTCTTTGGCTACACCGGCGGCGCTACGCTGGCTTGCGCCGCTGCCGGTGCTACCGTCTGCCATGTGGATGCCTCCAAGGGCATCGTGGCATGGGGCAAGGACAACGCCGTGGCAAGCGGCCTGACCGACAAGCCCATCCGCTGGCTGGTGGACGACTGCGCCAAGTTCGTGGCGCGGGAAAAGCGCCGGGGCAACACCTACGACGGCATCATCATGGACCCGCCCAGCTACGGGCGCGGCCCCGGCGGCGAGATCTGGAAGCTGGAGGACTGCATCTACGACCTCATCAGCCAGTGCGAAGAGGTGCTGAGCGATACACCGCTGTTTTTTGCAGTGAACAGCTACACCACCGGCCTGTCCCCGGCAGTCATGGAGTATATGCTCAAGACCACGCTGGTGCCCCGCTTTGGCGGCAAGACCAGCTGCGACGAGATCGGCCTGCCGGTGTCTGCCACCGGCGGCGTGGTGCCCTGCGGCGCCACCGCGATTTGGGAAGAATGAAAGTAAAATACTATCTCAGTCACGGCGACAGCTGTGACTGAGATAAATATATGCTAAGAATGGGGTACAGCCCCTTTCGGAGGGGCGCACCACCAGAAAGAGAAACAAAGCATGAGTGAAACGATTTTAACTGCTGAAAATTTGAAGTTCCGCTACGATGCCGAGCAGCCGGTCTACGCGCTGGACGGCGTATCTGCGCAGGTGAAGCGCGGGGAGTTCGTGGCGGTGCTGGGTGCAAACGGCTGTGGTAAATCCACGCTGGCAAAGCACTTCAACGCCATCCTGTTGCCCGAGAGCGGCAAGGTGTATGTGGAGGGCATGGATACCGCAGACGAAGAGAAACTCTACGATATCCGCCAGACCGTGGGCATGGTGTTCCAGAACCCGGACAACCAGATCGTGGCGACTGTGGTGGAAGAGGACGTGGCCTTTGCGCTGGAAAACCTCGGTGTGCCGCAGGACGAGATGCGCCGCCGGGTGGACGACTCCATGAAGATGGCCGGCATCTACGAATACCGCGAGCGCGCACCCCACAACCTTTCCGGCGGCCAGAAGCAGCGCGTTGCCATTGCAGGCGTGATCGCCATGCGGCCGGACTGCCTGGTGCTGGATGAAGCCACCGCCATGCTGGACCCCATCGGCCGCGAAAAGGTCATGCGTACGGTACACAGACTCAACGACGACTACGGCATCACCGTCGTCCAGATCACGCATTATATGGAAGAGGCCGCCACAGCCGACCGTGTGGTGGTAATGAGCGCAGGCAGAGTGGTTATGGAGGGCACGCCGAAAGAGGTGTTCCGTAATGTGGAGGAGTTGCGTGCGCTGCACCTGGATGTACCGCAGGCCGCCGAGTTGTGCCATGCCCTCACGGCTGCGGGCTGCCCGATGGCGGATGACATCATTGATGTGGAAGAGTGCGCCGCGGCGCTGTATGAACTGCTTACAGGAAAAAAAGCGCCCGGAGCCGCACAGGAAAAAGCAGAGGAGGTGTCCGCATGTCCGCAATCGTGAAGGTGGAAGACCTCACCTATATCTATAACCAGGGCATGCCGGACGAGACTGTGGCTCTGGATCACGTCAGCTTCGAAATCGAAGAAGGCGAGTTCGTGGGTGTCATCGGTTCCACCGGCTGCGGCAAATC
>OLXF01000452.1_pt1 | contig 17135 bp, 11 predicted proteins | sample 1673471 | NCBI WGS metagenome assembly OLXF01 (sample SAMEA103958113, study PRJEB25191) | human gut metagenome
AGGCTTTCCAGAAAACGCCGGGTTTCATCCTTGCCATGGATTTTGTTGACTTGGCGAATATCGCCGATGTTGAGCATGGAGAGTGGCATGGTGCGTGTATGAATCAAATCCGGAAAGAAGTTAGTTTTATCAAACTGATAAGTCAATGATATTATTAGGATATATTTTCAATCAATGTAAAATGCGTTTAATATAAATTGTTTGCGTATTAGTTTAATCTAAGTATGGCCAGCGGGGAAGAGGCGGGGAATGGAAGTTTCCCGGCAGTGCCTGCCGTAGGAACTGGAAGGGAAATGCAAAAAAGCCGCGCCAATGAATGTTCATTGGCGCGGCTGGAAAAAGAGCTTTTCTTCAGATTCAGGAGGCAGGGCAAACTTCGCCCTGGACGGGTTTGCCGTTGTATTCTCCGGTAAGCGTTTTCAGGAAAGCCACCAGCAGTCTCACTTCCTTCTTGTCCAGTTTATCGTAACCGAGCTGGTAATGGTACATTTTCGTAATGGCTTCCTCCAGCGTCTGTGCGGAGGCGTCATGCATATACGGCCAGGTGAGTTCCACGTTGCGGAGGGTCGGAACGCGGAAGCGGTGCCTGTCCGATTCCTTTTTGGAGAAATTCATCAGGCCGTTATCGTCATTGGTCTTGGCGCGTCCGGCAAAGAAATCGCCTTTGAGGTCGGCGTATTCAAAGGACTGGCCTCCCATGGCGGGACCGGTGTGGCAGGTCTGGCAACCAAGCTTCAGGAAAAGCTTGTAACCTTTTTTGGCGTTCTCGCTGATGGCGTTTTCATCCCCTTTCAGGTAGCGGTCAAACGGGCTGTTCGGCGTGATAAGAGTTTTTTCATATTCCGCGATGGCATTCGTGATGGTCTCTCCGGTGAATCCCTGGGGGTAAACCTTTTTGAATTCTGCGGCAAAAGCGGTGTCTTGGTCCAGTTTGGCAGCGATCTTCTTCCAGTCATCCGGATGTTCGTACCCCATTTCCACCGGATTCAGGGGTGGTCCGCCGGCCTGTTCCTGGAGGTTGGCTGCGCGTCCGTCCCAAAATTGCTTGGCATGGAAAGCGGCATTGAAAACGGTGGGGGCATTGATGCCGCCTTTCTGGCTGCGGACTCCAGTGGAAGTGGGCAGGTTGTCCGTCCCGGCTTTTTCCAGGGAATGACAGGAAGCGCAGGAGACGGTATTGTCCGTGGAAAGGCGCACGTCATGAAAAAGCTTGTAGCCCAGGGCAACTTTGGCCGGATCCGTGGGGAGGGCGTCCGGAATGGGGGCAAGAGGGGAAAGGGCGTATTCCTCTCCTACCATATCGCCGAAAATTTTCAGGCGCTCATCCTTGATCCACTGGAGCATGGCGTTTTTCTCCCGGAGAGTGAGCGTGCTGCCCCAGTGCACCATGGTGTAGGAAGTGGGGGGCATGGAATTGATTTGAAGCACATGTTCCAGCTTGGAAAGGGTAACGGCAGTGGGAGGTTCTTCCATATTGTAGCTGCGCTGCCCGTCCCTGATATGGCGCGCCAGCAGGCCTCCGGAAAGAGTATTGACCAGTTCGGAAATGTGAGTGCCGGGCTTGTGGCAGTCCGCACATTTGGAATTCATGGTCTGTGCGGTAATTTCCGCCGCCTGGGCGGACGTCAGTGGCTTGACATTCTGGTTCGGCAGGAACAGGGGGGCGACAGCCGCCGTCACGATGACCGTGCCGCCCAGAATGGCTCCTGCCTTGATGAAGGAACATGTTTTGCTCATGAGATTTTCAATGACGTGGAATTGCCCGGATGGTAAAAGGGGAGGGATAAAAAATCAAGATTTATTCTAAAGTTCGCCAGCCTTTCTCAGGTCTTCGTTAATGGCTTCCAGAACATCCGCTTCCGGGGTGAAATTGGCGGCGTGGTAGGAGCTGCGGACCAACGGCCCGGATGCCACGTGCCTGAAGCCTTTGGAGCGCGCAACTTCCTCATACCGGGCGAAATCATCCGGATGGACGTATTTGACCACCGGAAGATGGTTGCGGGAGGGGCGCAGGTATTGCCCCAACGTCAGGACCGTGACGCCGTGCTCCAGCAAATCGTCCATGGAGCGGAAAAGCTCTTCTTCCGTTTCCCCCAGGCCCAGCATGATGCCGCTCTTGGTAGACACTTTGCCGTCCACGCACTCCAGAGCCATCCGGAGAACGCGCAGGGACCGCCGGTACTGGGCGCGGAAGCGGACAATGGGCGTGAGGCGTTCCACCGTCTCCAGATTGTGTCCGAAAATATGCGGACGGGCCGCCATCAGCGTCTGGATGGAGGAGGGCTTCTCATTCAAGTCCGAGGCAAGCACTTCAATGATCGTGGAAGGGCTGGCTTTTCTGACGGCCCTAATTACCTGGGCGAAATGCGCGGCGGCGCCGTCCGGCAAATCATCCCGGGTGACCATGGTAATTACGGCGTGGCGCAGCTTCATGTGCACGACGGCTTCCGCCACGTGCTGCGATTCTTCAGGATCCAGCGGGCCGGGCTTGGCCGTGCGGGTGGCGCAGAATCCGCAGGCGCGCGTGCACCGTTCTCCGGCAATCATGAACGTGGCCGTACCCTGGTTCCAACATTCATAACGGTTGGGGCAGTGTGCTTCTTCACAGACGGTGAAGAGGTTTTTGCCTTCCACAAGCTGCTTGACGTCCCAGAATTCCCGGCCGTTGGGCAGACGAACCTTGATCCACGACGGTTTGCGTTCCGTTCCTTCCGCAGTCTCATTGTCGTTCCGGCGTTCCATAGTCCCGCTAGCTTGCCGTGACTCTGCTGCTTTGGCAAATGCAAAGTGTTTTATTCCGGACTTCATTCCCCGTTTTCATCCGGAGGGGAAGAAAGACGCGCAGACAATTTTTTCCGTTCTTTTGCCGCCAGACGCGCCGCACGGAAAAACTCCTGGAGATGAAGCAGGCACTCGTCTCCCAGTACGCCGGGACGCACCTCGCACTTATGGTTCAGGGGCGGATTGGAATCCAGCAGATTGATCCAGCCCCCCGCAGCCCCGGTTTTTGCATCCGGGCAGCCGAAAACGACGCGGTCCGGACGGCAGTGGACGATAGCTCCTGCGCACATGGGGCACGGCTCCTTGGTGACATACAGGGTGCAGCCTTCCAGCCGCCAGTCGCCCAAAGCCTCCTGGGCCGCCGTCAGGGCAATCATCTCCGCATGGGCCGTAGCATCCTTGAGCGTCTCCACCTGGTTCCAGCCCCGGCCGATCACGCGGCCATCCTTCACCACAATGGCTCCAACAGGCACTTCCCCTTTCACGAGGGCCTTTCTGGATTCTTTCATGGCTTGGCGCATGAACCATTCGTCCGAACCGGGCATTTCCATCATTACGGAGGTTATCATGGACCGGGCGGCGCGGTTCTGGCAAGCTCTTTCTGGAAGATTCTTATTGTGTTTTATACGGTAAGTGCGCCATGCCGCGGAAAGGGGTGGGGATGAATGCGTTTTTACGTTGATTCCGGAGAATGGGTGGCATAAGTATGGACTATGAGCTTTTCAGAACCCTGTGCCTTGGCCGTTGATTTCGGCGGCACGAGCATCAAAATGGGCGTAACGGCGGGGGAGCGTATTCTGGCGACGGCCGACCGCATCCCTACTGCCATGTTCGAAAGCCCGCAGGCAATCATTGATGCCATGATTGCGTCCGCCCGCACCCTGCGCGGACAATTCCCCTCCGCCTGTGTGATGGGCATGGGAATGCCGGGATGGTGTGATTACCAGCGGGGAGTGCTTTACCAGCTTACCAATGTGAGGGTCTGGGATAGGGAAATTCCGGTGAAAGAGATGATGGAGCAGGCCCTGGGCCTCCCCGTCGTGCTGGATAATGACGCCAACTGCATGGCTTATGCGGAATGGAAGATGGGCGCCGGGCGCGGCATGTCCAGCCTGGTGTGCCTGACGATGGGAACGGGGATAGGCGGGGGAATCGTGGTGCATGACCGCATGCTGCGGGGAAGGCGGCTTTCCGCTGCGGAACTGGGCCAGACCAGCATTCATTACCAGGGGAAAACGGGACCGTTCGGCAGCCGGGGAGCCATTGAGGAATACATCGGCAACAACGAACTGGCGGCGGAGGCGGTTAAACGGTATGCCGGGGCGGGAATCATCAAGACGGTGGATGAATGCACGCCCAGGCATCTGGACGAGGCTGCCCGGTCCGGATGTCCTATAGCCCTTCAATTATGGGAAGATACGGCGGAAATGCTGGGCTGCCTGATCATGAACCTGATGTATACGCTGGTGCCGGACGCCTTCATCATCGGGGGCGGTGTGGCCAAGGCAGGGGATTTGTTGATGAAGCCACTGCTGGAGAACCTCAGGAAACAGTTGTTTCCTCTCCTGATGGAGGATTTGAAAATTCTGCCTGCCAGATTTGGAGCGGAGGCGGGGTTGCTGGGAGCGGGAGCCATGGCGATGGATGAATTCATGGGGATGGGGATTTTGGAACGGTTTAAGAATCAGAAATCAACGCAGACTTTTTGTTAGTTTGGGCTAATATAGGGCTTGCCATGCCGGAGAGGCAGGCGTACAAGAGGAACAGGTCATGAGCACGGAACATTCCCACGAACATTTTCCGGAAGGTGCTTCCTGTTGTTCCGGAAGCTGCGGTTCTGGAAGCTGTTGCTGCTCCGGAGACGCCATCGGGCCTGTTCCCGCCGTGCTGGGCATTGCCCTGTTCATCAGTGCGCTGGCGGCGGGCGGCGATTCCCTGGCCGGTATGGCCGCCTACGTGGGCTCCTACCTGCTGATAGGCTGGGATGTACTGAAGGCCGCCTTTCTGGGGATGATGCGCGGCCGCGCCATCAATGAAAATTTTCTGATGAGTATTGCTTCCCTGGGGGCGATGTTCCTGGGGGATTATTCCGAGGCGGTGGGGGTGATGCTGTTCTACCGCGTGGGAGAGTACCTTCAGGAACGTGCGGTGGGCAGCTCCCGTCGGTCCGTAAGCGAACTGATGAGTCTGAGGCCTGAGGCCGTCCATGTGAAAAAAGCCGGAGCCGTAGATGACGTTCCTCCTTCCGAGGTTCTGCCCGGCTCCCTGATTGAAGTGCGCCCCGGCGAACGCGTTCCGTTGGACGGTGTGGTAACGGGAGGTTTCTCCGTGCTGGATACCTCCGCCATGACCGGGGAATCCCTGCCGGTGGAAGCCGGATCCGGAAGCCCCGTGCTGGCGGGGTACATCAACGGGCAGGGTGTGCTGGAAGTGCGTACGGAGCGGGACTGGCGGCATTCCGCCCTGGCGCGGGTCCAGGAACTGGTGGAAGCCGCATCAGGCCGCAAATCCCCTCTGGAGGGGAGGCTGTCCTCATTTTCCCGCATTTATACGCCGCTGGTGATTTCCATAGCCGCTCTGGTATTTTTGCTTTATCCCATTGTGACGGGCGGAAGCTGGGCGGACGGTCTGTTCCGCGCCCTGGTCCTGCTGGTGATTTCCTGCCCCTGCGCGCTGGTACTGTCCATCCCGCTGGGCTTTTTTGCCGGAATAGGGAGAGCGGCGCGGCAGGGGATTTTGCTGAAAGGGAGCAACTATCTGGATGCCCTGCGGAAGGTGAAGACGGTGGTGTTTGACAAAACCGGAACCTTGACGGAAGGCGTTTTTTCCGTGGATGAAGTGCTTCCCCGTGACGGCGTTTCCCCGGAGGAACTGCTGTACTGGGCGGCCCATGCGGAACTCTCTGCCTCCCATCCGCTGGGGCGTTCCATTGTGAAGGCATATGAAGGGACTCTGTTTCCGGACCGCGTGGCGGAACTGGTAGAGGTGACGGGCGGCGGCGTTTCAGCCCGCGTGGAAGGGAGACCGGTTCTGGTGGGGAAAAAGTCTTTTCTTCAAGAGGCCGGCGTAAGGACGGAGGAGGGAGAAGACCATGGCGTGACCGTTTATGCGGCGTTGGACGGCATACTTCTGGGATGCCTCCGCCTGTCTGACCGCGTCAAGCCGGGAGCGGAGCGTGCGGTGCGGAAATTGAGGGAACTGGGCGTTTCCAACCTGGTCATGCTGACGGGGGATTCTTCTTCCGCCGGAACGGAAGTGGGGCTTAAGCTGGGGATGGACGGGGTATTCTGCGGGCTGATGCCTGCCGGCAAGCTGGAGCATGTGCGCCGGCTGAAACCTGAAACGGGGCTGCTTGCCTTTGTGGGGGACGGTATGAATGACGCCCCTTCCCTCGCTGCTGCCGACATCGGCATTGCCATGGGCGGTGTAGGGTCCGATACGGCTCTTCAGGCGGCTGATGTAGTGGTGATGAAGGGAGATCCTTTGGCCGTTCCGCTGGGGATGATGCTTTCCCAAGCCACAGAGCGCATCATTGTGCAGAACATCGTTCTTATTTTGGGCGTCAAAATTCTGGTCATGGTGCTGGGTATTCTGGGGCTGGCGGGGATGTGGGCCGCCGTGATGGCGGATGTGGGCGTCTGCCTGCTTGCGGTGGGCAACTCCATGCGTATTTTCCGGGTGAAGCTGGACATGTGACGAAAGGGAACTCTCTTCCTCCCCCTGTTTATGGGAGGATGCCCCCATCCCGATATCCGGATGTTGCCGCGGAATCTTGGAACAGCGGAAGATATCCTGATAAAAAAACCTCCGTGCCGGCGGGCGGAACGGAGGACGGGGGAAAAACAGGCCGGGCAGAAAATCTTACCGCAGCCCCGTCAGCAGAAGTTCCGCGTTATTCTGTGTCTTGGAGATATTTTGCAGGAGAGCCTGAAGGCCTTCCCATCCCGGTTTCATGGCGAGCTGGCGGCGCAATTGCATGATTTTGACGAATTCCTGTTCGTTATACAGCCTGTCGTCATTGCGGGTGCCGCTCTGGGAAAGGGAAATGGCCGGATAAATGCGCCGTTCGGAAAGTTCCCGGTCCAGGCGGATTTCCAGATTGCCCGTTCCCTTGAATTCTTCAAAAATCACTTCGTCCATTCTTGATTCCGTGTCTACCAGGCATGTGGCGATGATGGTCAGGCTGCCTCCTTCTTCCACATTGCGCGCCGCGGAAAAGAATTTGCGCGGTTTTTCCAATGCATTGGACCCCAGGCCGCCGGACATGATGCGTCCTCCCGTCTGGTTGGCATTGTAGCCGCGGGCCAGCCTGGTGAGGGAATCCAGCAGGATGACGACGTCTCTGCCCATTTCCACCAGGCGTTTGGCCCGTTCGATAACCAGATCGGAAACCTGGGCATGGCGCCGGGAAGGTTCGTCAAAAGTGGAGGCGAATACCGGAGCATCCACGGTTTCTTCAAAATCCGTTACTTCCTCCGGACGTTCGTCCAGCAACAGCACAATCAGTTCCACTTCCGGATAATTGGCCCTGATGGAACGGGCGATTGTTTTCAGAAGAACGGTTTTTCCTCCGCGCGGGGGGGCCACAATCAGGCCGCGCTGCCCTTTGCCGAAGGGCGTCATGAGGTCCAGTACGCGCATGGCGGCGGAATTGACCCCCTTGTTTTCCAGAAGGAGGCGTTCCTTGGGGAAGAGGGGGGTGAGGCGTTCAAAATCGCTGCGCGCCCGGTAGTCTTCCGCAGGGATGTCCTCCACGCTGATGACGGAGGCTGCAGAAAGGTACTTGTCATGAGGCCGCAATTTGCGCAGCCTGACCTTGATCTGCTGGCCTACGCGGAGATGCAGGGGTTTGATGAGATTGCCGCCCAGATAAATATCATCCGGAGAGGTGCGGAAACTTTTCACCGGATCCCTCAGCATGGCGTAATTATCCTTGGCTTGTTCCATGACCCCGGAAACTACGACTTCATGGCCCTTTGCCAGAAGCTGTTTCCCCAATTCAAAAACCAGCTGGGACTTGGTGAGGGAGGCCGCGTTCCGGATGGGCAGCCCTTCCGCCATTTCCTGAAGATCGTTCAGGGGGCGTTTCCGCAGTTCATTGATGTCAATCTGCTCCAGAACAGGGGCTGCTTCCTCCTCCTCCCGGACTGCGTTTCCACTATTTTCCTCCGGAGCGGCAGCCGGCTGTTCCCCGGCGGTTTCTTCCGGCGCGGGCAGGGGCTTGGGGAGGGTTTCCTGCGGAATATCTCCGGCGGGGGAAGGGGTGTTGTCGAGTTCTTCAGTCATGAAAAAATGTTGGTAAAGTCTTTGGGTTTGCTGGCGGAGCAGGTCCGGGGGGCCTTCATTCCAGATGACGAAGTCGGCCGCAGCCACTTTTTCCATGATAGGCCGCTGGGCCGCCAGAATGGCTTCAATCATATCCTCCCGGAATCCATTCCTGATAGCCAGGCGGGTTTTCTGCGTTCCCCTGGAAACAGCCACCACGCACACGGCATCTTGGCAATAGCGCGCCGAAGTTTCAAAAAACAGGGGCACGTCAATGACAAACCCGTCCACCTCCGTATTCTGACGCGCCGCCAGCATTTGCGCAAGACATTCTTGATGCAGCAGGGGGTGAATGATCCCTTCCAGCGTTCTGCGGCTTTCCGGATTCCGGAAAACAAGCTCCCGCAGAAAATGCCTGTCAGCCTTTCCGGAGGAGTCTACGCTGGCTGGGCCGAAGACGCTGGAGAGGGGGGCTTTCAGCGTACCGCCATCCAGCAATCTGCCCGCCTCCGCATCACAGTCAAACAGGCGCAGGCGCGCGCCTCCCGCCTCCATCAGCAGACGGATGAATGTAGATTTCCCGGTGGCTATTCCTCCGGTAACAATCAGGGTTTTCATGGGGGGAAGGGAAAGTAAGGCGCTTCTGGGATATAAAGAGCGGGTGAAAGGGTTACCCTTTCACCCGCTCCAATATGGACGTTATGCACGCAGCCTACATGGGAGGCAGCAGGCCTTCGGAGGCGGGAAGGGCGCTTTCCGGAGCGGCCGCAGTGGGAAGGGCATTGCCGCGTACGGGCTGGCCCGTGGCGTCAATGATCTGTCCCGTTACGAAGATCATCAGATTCTTCTTGATGTGGTTGTCGGAGTTGCTGCGGAAGAAGCGGCCGATGAGAGGCAGGTCACCGAAGATCGGCACTTTGTCTTCCACCGTCTGCACGTTTTCCGTGATCAAACCACCGATTGCCACGGTATGGCCGTCGTAGATGAACAGGGACGTTTCAACGGACCTCTTGGAGAAGATCGGCTGCTCGATGCGGTTTTCCGTCAGCGTCAGGGACATCGGCTTGCCGTCGGAACCAACGCCGGTGGACTGGATCGGGCTGCCGTAGTTCACGAAGCCTTCAAATTCCACGATGCTGGGCTTGAAGTTCAGGTCGATGATGTACTTGTTGTCTCCAATGGTAGGCACCACTTCCAGAGTTACGCCGACGGGCTTCATTTCAAACACGCCGGGAGTGGCGGGAGTGACAGGGAAGCTGGATATCTGGGGTTGGATCTGATTGCCCAACAGACCGTTCAGAGTGTTACCGTTGTTCCCATAACCGTAACCATTGCTATAGCCGCTGCCTACGGAGTTGGGGAGTTCCGGCGGTTCGTATTCGGTGGGATACCAGAATTCGCGGATGATTTCAATCTTGGCGGTTTCACCGGACTTGGCGGTCACGCTGGGGGCAGTGAGAACGTCAGACCCTTTTTTCTGGGACAGGCCGCGCATCAGCATCTGGAAGGAGCCTTCGTCATAAATGCCCGTCAGGGACATGATGCCGGGAGCGGCGTTTTTCTGGGAGGCTTCAGAGCGGTTGGTGCTGTTCAGCAGATTGTCCACGGAGTTCTTGGTGATGGCGTAGTCACCCGTGCGGTTGCCGCCGGTAACGAGGCCGTTGATGGTGTCGCTGCCGCTGTTTACAGGCCAGCCGGTCACGCCGCCGGGAGACTGGGTAAAGCTGTCGGAAGTGGAACCGGTGCCGTAGTTCGTGCCGCCGCCCAGGAAGGTGCTGCGGTCATTGCTTACGGAGAACGGGGTGACAATCCAGTCAAAGCCGAGTTCTTCCGTGTTTTCCTGGGTTACTTCCACGAACTTGGTCATGATGCGCACCTGCTGGGATTCGCCGCGGGTGTTTTCAATGAGCTGTTCGATCAGGTCCAGGTTGCCGGAAGTGTTGCGGACGACCAAGGAGGAATTGCCGTTGACAAGGAATGCCGTGGCGCCTTCCGGGAAGCTGATGCCGCTCTTTTGCAGCAGGCTGCGGATGGAGGGCATGGGTTTAAGGCCGGAGGAGCTTTCGCCACCGCCGCCAAAGGGGTCGTCACTGACTTCGCCGCCGCCGTCGCCGACGGTGGTGCGGAGAGCGGACTGGAAGCCCGGGGGCACGGAGAAGGTGCGCTGGTACAGATCCACGTCATTACCGCCGGCAGGAAGGATGGTCACTGCATAGTCTTCCACCTTCTGGCGCAGGCCGGCATTGCTGCAGATGAAACGGAGCACTTCCAGCATGGGAACATTAGTCAGCTTCAACTGGCCGATTTTGCGGGTGCGGATGCTTTCCTGCGGGGCTGCTGCCGGAGCAGCTTCCGTGACTTCCGCAGTTTCTTCGCCAAAGCCGTCTTCATCAGTTGCGGGAACGGCGGGGGCGACGGCAGCGGGCTGGGAATCATTGATGACAAAGTTGATGCCGCGTTCACCGTTCGGGCCTACCGTGCGGTCCAGTTCAATGGACTTTTTGCGCAGATAGTCAATGGCGTCTTCCACGGTGGTGTCTTCAAAAGAGACGGAGGGGATGATGATGCTCTTGAGCTTCATCAGATTGGCCGTGGCGCCGTTGATGTCCGTGATCGGTGCGTTGTCAGTGCCGTCGGCTCCGGTCGGGACTTCCATCGGGATGGGGCGTTCCCACATCTTGTCCACTTCCGCCAGCATGGTGCTGCGGGTTTCGTCGTAAGCGGCTGCATAGTAAGCCATTCTGCGGCGGTTGACCGTTTCCTGTCCGCGGCGGGCCGCCACGTTGTACGGGTCGATGGAGAGAACCTTGTTGAATTCGGCGATGGCTTTGTCGTAGTCGCCGAGGTCATAGTAACCATAGGCCATGTGAAGGAGGGTGTTCACCTTTTCCACGTTTTTCACGTGTTCGGGGGTGAGCGCCGGATTCGTGCGAATCGGGTCCTTCATGTATTCGAGCGTCTGTTTGGCAAGCTTGGCGCTCCGGGGATTGAGCTTGATGGCATCCTGCAGAAGCTTGTCGGCTTCGTCATAGCGCCCCACTTTGATGTATTCCTGAGCAACGGCGATGCTGGCGTCGCCAATATGGTTGGCGATAGCTTCCTTGCGCTGGTCGTTGATCGGCGCGGAAGGCAGCATGTTGTAAGCGGCGTTGTATTTGTCCAGGGCTTCCTTGTACTTGCCTTCGCGGTACAGGTTGCGGCCTTCCGCAAGGAGCTGCATGGCTTCCTGGGTTTGCGCTTCGCGGCGGGCCATGGCTGTGCGCGCTGCACTGGACTGGTATTGGTAACTGCCCGGTCCGGCGTAGGACGATCCCAAGGCACTGGAGGTTCCGACGGCGCCGCCATCACCAGCCTGCGCAAACGGGCAGGAGGCAGCAATGGCCATCAGCGCGATCAGGGAACGCTTCGGTTGATAAAGTGGTGCGTGGTCCATAGTTAGGTTCTTCTTTTTACATGTTTTTCGGATTTGTGAAGCTTTTTTTTCAGAAAAGTTTAAATCCGGCTCTATTTTTTCTTGCTCAGTGTTGTTTGTTCTCCAGTGGTTTTGTTGGCAATGGTTACGGTCTGTGTAGCATTATCAACGGTTTTCAGCGTGTAGATCTGTTTGGCGTCTCCCGGAATCCGGAAGTCGGAACCTTCCTCTACTTCAAAGCTGGTATCCCGTTCGGGGCCGGCGGTGATAGTAAGGTTTACTTTCTTATCAATGATTGGAATGACGTATTTTGTTCCGCGCCTGATGGTGTAGGTTTGTCCGTTCTTGGTCGGCTTCAAGTCCTTGACGACGGCTTCCTCGTCCGTTTCCACCATGTCCAGGCTGGGATTTTTGAATTCCTTTTTAACAACGCTGACAAGCTCGAACCTGGGCTCGTCTTTTGTATTCTTACGGGCGCCGAACTTGCCGTTGGTCTGGACGATGTTTTTCCAAATTTCCTGTTTGGCGCGGTTCATGCCCTTAAAGGTAAAGTCATTGCCATCCGCCTGGGTGAAAGCCAGATAGAAGCCGAACTGCTTGATTTCGTCGACAAAAAGCTTGCTGACGAGGGGAGGATGGCTGTTGGGGTCGTTGGGATGGGTTTTGGCCGCATATTCTTCCTGCACCGTAAATCCATCGTTGTCCGGGTCCCGGGTCAGGACGTCCGAGTAAACGAATTCATTTTCCAGTCCGTTGTCCAGGAACCATTTGTTCGGAATGTTGCCGTGGATAGGCGGACCGGAGATGATGTCAAAGGGTTCCATTCCCCCCTCCTTAATCCAAAGATTGGGGGCGACGAAGCCCACATACTTCTGTGTTTCCTGGGCAATCGGCTTGAGTTCGTGGGAGGCGGAAAGTTCCTGGCCTACTTCTGCGGCTTTCTTGATGCCGGGAGGCGGTTCGATGGCTTTTTCAGAAACCTGCGTGGTGAATTTGTATTTGTCATTCAGTCCCAGAAAGGTCAGCGTACCATAGGCGGCCACTCCCAGGCCCAGGACGATTCCGGATGCCAACAGGATTTTGTCGTAATTTTGTTTTTCAGACATGTTGAAAGTATTTGCTGCGGTTGGTATTGCCTTGGTTAATCTTCAGACGGTTCCTGAGCTTTGGGCTGGTTGAAGTGGACCAGATTCAGGGAGACCTGGACAAAGACCTGCTCCTTGCCCATGTAAGGCTTGATTACTTGCTGGATGGCCGGGGCTGCAGGTGTGGCCGCCTCATCCGCCGGAGTCAGGGAAGCCGCACCCGTGGCGGGTTGGGCAGCGGCAGGCTTGGCGGCTGCCGGATTGGCGATGGGAGGGGGCATCATCCGTTCGTTGCGGATACGGATGGAGTTGACCGTGAACAGATAGTCCTGCATGCCGGTTATGGCGTTCATGGCCTTCAATACACTTTCCCGGTCGCCCTGGAAGGCTATTTCCAGAGGCATGGGAGTCCATGGAGCCTGGTCGGCTTCGTCCGATTCTTCCGGATTGTTTGCCGGGGCTTCAATGGGGAGCTGGGGGCGGTATACCTTGATGAATTTGGACAGGCCGCATTCCGCCAGTTTGTTGACCAGGCTGTTGATGGCTTTCAATTCAAAACCCAGCGTGGAGGCCGCCTGAACGGAGGGAGCCTGGGTGCTGTAAACCTGGAAGCCGAGCCAGGAGGATGTGTCCGTTATGAGAATGTTCTTTTTCTTGCAGGAGGAGATCAGGGAATCCCTGAATGTTTTCAGTTCATTCTGGAATGCCGTGGGCGTGGTGGGGGCCAGCGCGGAGGAGGCAAGGAAGGGCTTGTAGGCCGTTTCCAGGTTGCCCACGGCCTTGGCATAGCGATTCAGTTCTTTTTCCAGCTCTTCGTTGGATGAGCGGCTCGGAGTGATTTCCGCAGCATTGGCGGACTTGATTTCCTTGGCGGCGATGCTGATTTTTTTGTCCAGTTCACTGCGTTTGGAATTGACGATATACCCTGTCGCGGATAACCCCAGGAATAAGAGAAGCCCCACGCCCGCGACCATGGCGGCGGGCTTGTTGTCTGTAATCCAATTGCTCATAAAATATGTCTTGTTCGGGTTGGGTAATCTTATTTGTTAAAGTTCACGGGAATGGGCGTTTTTAACGGAAGCACCAGCTTGAAGGGTACAAAGGCCCCTGCCGCCGCGTCCACCTTGGCGTCCTTGGCTCCCAGTTCCATGATCTGGCGGGCTTCCAGCTTGACGTCTCCGGGTTTGAAAGTGAACAGGGATTCCTTGTTCCCGTCTATTTTTGCCTGGAGGTCCTGGATGATTCTCTGGCCGCCCAGGCTGCGCCGGACGAATCCGGTCAGGCGGATGGCGTTGACGCTGTAAACATCCGCTTCATCCTCGCTGGATGCGTTGGCGGAGGCCTCCGTCCTGATGTCATCCACCAGGGATGTATTTTTGTCCGATGTGAAGGAATCCTTGATGACGGAGTATCCCGTGATTTGGGTGGTATCCTCCGGATTGAAGTGGGCCAGCGGTTCAAAATCCGTAAACCAGTAGGGATAATCCTTGTGTTCCGACTGTTCCAGCAGGTGTCTGATGATGTCCGCGTAGCCGTAGCGCTGAAGCGTGAGCTGCTGGTAGGAAGCCAGGGTGGAGTCCAGTTTTTTCAGTTCCTGTTCTTTCTGGCGCAGGGCGGACTGTGCCGATTTGATGGAAGTAACGGCAGGCTGGACGCCGGCGAGGATTTCCTCCGCCTTTTTCTCGCCCATATATCCTGTGACGGCATAAGCTGCGGCGCCGAGAACGGCAATGGCTGCCCCGGCGATGATGGCGGGCATTTTTTTCTGGTTGGCCCGCTTTTTGGCAACTGCGGTGGGTTCCAGGTCAATATTGAGGGAGGCCCTGCCGATGGAGTGAATGGCGGTGCCGATCAATCCGCCCAGGATGAAGGCTTCGCGGGAGATGGTGTTCACGTCCACGCCGGAACCCACGCCCACGTTGTGCATGGGGTTGAAGAAGGAGATCGGAATGCCCAGTTTATCTTCCAGGAATTCCTTGGTATAGGGCAGGGAAGCTCCGCCGCCGCACAGGTATGCCTTGACGGGAGCGCTTCCGCTCATCTGGGCGCGGTAATGGTTGGTGGTCCGCTGGATTTCTGAGGCGAGCCTGGTCATGGCCGTACGGATGACGGTAGCCAGATTGGCCGTGGCGGGATCCAGTCCTTCCGTTTGCCCGTTGCTCATGGAAACGAGCCCGCTGGTGGTTTTCAAGCGTTCCGCTTCCATGAAGGAGATATTGAATTCACGGGCGATAGCGGAGGTTACGAAGATTCCCCCCGCGGAAATACTGCGGGTGAAGAAACGTCCCTGTTCGCTGTAAATCAAATCCGTGGATTTGGCGCCGATGTCGATGAGCATGACCGGTTCTTTCTCATCCGGATAACTGTCCACATACGCATTGTACAGAGAGGTAAGCGCGCAGTCCACTTTGCCGGTGGAAAGGCCGTGGGAGACGATTTCATCATTCAGGGAGTCCAGGTCTTCCGCCTTGATGGCAACCAGGATGGCTTCCCGTTCCAGACCTTTGGCGGGAAGCAGATGGTAGTCCCACACGACTTCGTCCAGCGGGAAGGGGACGTGCTGCTGGGCTTCAAAGCGGATGAGCTGTTCCACATCGGTGTCGTCCAGGGCCGGAAGCTTGACGAAGCGGATGAAAACGGATTGTCCGGAAACGGAATAGTTGACGACGCTTCCTTTGACGTTGAGTTCCTGGACAAGGCCGGCGATGGCTTCCCCTATTTTCGTCAGGCGCAAGCCTTCTGCTGACGGGTCCAGCACTACGAGGCGCGTAGCATAGCGGTCCAGGATAAGGGCGTCTTTGGAAGTCTTGGAAAAGACGCCCATTGAAACTCTCTGGGAACCTACGTTTAATGCGACGATTTGTCGTGAATTAGCCATGGGTGATTTCTGTTAAATAAGATGAAATGATAGCATTAATGGAACGTTATTCGCCGTCCGCCGGGGGGGCCACAGGAGTACCGAACGGGGCGGGGACGGAACCGGAAGCCGCCTGCTGGCTGTTGGGCCTCATAATTTCCGGATAACGGTCGTACCAGAACACGGAGAAAGGCGTTTCATCCTTGTTCAGCAGGGGGTAATAAGAGGTCTCCACGATACTGGGGGACTGGATGGTCCACCATTTTTCCATCTTGCCGCGTTCGGAGGAATAAGTGGCGACAATCTTGCCGTTGTATTCCACCACTACGCCCTGGTACTTCACCCATTTTCCTCTTCCTCCTTCCACACCGGTAATGCGCTTGACGGAGGACGGGGAGAGATACACGGAAGCGTACGTGTTTTCTCCCACCGGAACATTGACGTATTTGACCTCCTTATACAGTTTCAGGTACTGGCGGGCGCGGTCCGGATTAACTACCGCGATGTAAAATTTGAACGTCAGGGCATCAATATAGCCGGATTTGGGGGTGGGAGCGGCTTCCACCTTGAAGGGAATTTCAAAATCCGCCCATTTCTTCGGTTTCGGCAGCGGCCGGGGATCGTCCTGCGTCAGGACGTTGGGGGACTGGCGCATATACAGGGACAGCTTTTCCAGGGAGACCCGCACCTGCATTCTGGGATTGCTGGTGGTCTGCGCCGATGCCGCAGGGACGAAAAGCACCGCAGCCAGCATGGCCGTGATAGTGTTAAGGATGGATTTCATAGCACAATTCGATTCCCTGATTAGTTACACCAAAAACCGAACTGTGGCTAGCAAAAATCTCTTGTTTCTTTCCATGTAGCGAGTGTGGGCATGACACGGCTCCGTCCGGCGGTTCTACCCGGGCGGTCAAGAAAAAAACATGCGGCATGGCTGCGGGCTTGACCTGGCAGAGGTGTTTCCACATGCTCGGCCCATGGCGATTGATACTGATCTGCTGAAAAAGTTTTCAGAGGCCCACGGTATTTCGGGGCATGAGGATGAAGTGCGAAGCCTGGTGGCTCAGGAACTTGAAGGATATGGAGAATTTTCTTCCGATGGTTCCGGCAGCCTGTTTTGCACCGGCGGCGGGGCCGGCCCCCGCGTGATGCTGGCCGCCCACATGGATGAAATAGGTTTCCTGGTGCAGAATATAGCGTCGAACGGTTTCCTTCAGTTGGTGGGGATAGGCGGCTGGTGGCCGCATACCCTGTTAAGCCAGCGTGTCCTGGTAAAAACCCGCTCGGGCCGCGGCATCCGGGGTGTGATTGGTTCCAAGCCTCCCCATTTTCTGCCGGAAGGCCAGCGCAACAGCGTCATGAGCATGGAAGCCCTGTTTGTGGACGTGGGCGCTGAAAGCGCGGAACAGGTGAAGAATGAATTCGGTATTCACCTGGGGGATCCCGTGGTGCCGGACGTGAAATTCTCCCCGTTGGAAAATCCGTTCCGGGTCATGGGGAAAGCCTTTGACAACCGCGCCGGTCTTTCTGTGATGATAGAGGCATTCAAGAAATTATGCCGGGAAGGGCATCCCAACACCCTGATTGCCGCCGCGACGGTTCAGGAGGAGGTAGGCACGCGGGGCGCCAGGACGGCCGGCGTCGCCATGCAACCGGATTGCGTGATTGTTCTGGAAGGGCCGCCGGCAGACGACACCCCCGGGTTTGCCGTGACGGATTCCCAAGGGGCCTTGGG
>OLXF01000462.1_pt1 | contig 16945 bp, 19 predicted proteins | sample 1673471 | NCBI WGS metagenome assembly OLXF01 (sample SAMEA103958113, study PRJEB25191) | human gut metagenome
GTCAGGATGTTTTCAAACTCCAAAGCGGAGGAAGATGCCTTCAGCCGCTCCACATAGGCGTCGACCGTAGCCTTGGTGACGTCGCCCGCCTCCGCCTCGCTTTCGTCCACATAATAAAGGGTATAGTCCAGCAGGTCGTAGGTGGAAAACTCGGTCCGGTTGGCGGCGTAGTAATCGGCGATCTCCGCGTCGGTGCAGCTGAAAGCGTTGTACTCGCTGCTGTAGTATTTGTAGGCCAGAGCCGCCAGCTCCAGACAGCTTCTGGCGTCCTGCACCTGCACGCCCGCGCCGAAGGAGGAAAGATCCAGCGCCTCGATATTGGCTGTGATATTCTCCTCATCCGCGTCGGTGAGCTGCATGCCGGCGGCGCTGGCCGCCTCGGCAAAGAGGAGGTATTCCCGCACCTGCGAGCGGGTCTGCTCCATGAAATAATCGAACCAGGTCGTGTTGTCGGAGTAGGTCTGCTCCTTCAGCGGGGCGGAGGTGTCCAGCCCCATGTAGGAGAGGTAGGCGGCGTTGCTGCTTGCATAGTTTTGATAGGTTTCATTGAAAAAATAGGTCATCATGGCTGCGTTGACCGAGAAGCTTTCGCTGGACATAACCTCGGTGCGGCGGAGGTCCGCGCCGCTTTCCTTATAATAATGCAGGCCGACGGCCGTCCCGCCGGAAAGCAGGATGACGGCGGCGAGAATGCCGGCACAGAGCGCGATGATCCGGCCCTTCTGCCGCCGCTTTTGGTGAGAGAGCTGCTGATTCTCCTCCTCGGCGCGGCGGAGGCGGCTGTTCTCCTGCTTTAATCTGCTTGCTTTACCCATGATGCGTTCAGCCTTTCGTTACGTTTTTTTCGGGAGCAGAAGGCGGTACCTTCCATTTTTCAGTTTAACGGCCTGTTTTTGCCGGAGTGTGGTTGTTTTGTTAAAAATTTGTGCCGCGTTAAAAACGGCCGCCCACCCGGACGGCCGCTTTGCTGCGGGAAAACCCTCTCCCTTTTTTATGCATCCGCGTCGGAAGCGGGCGCCTCCTCCGGAGAAGGGGGTGCGGTGTACACCATGTTGGGGTAGATCTTCTGCAGCCGTTCATCCGGGAACTGCCGGTCGAGGAAAACCTCCACCTGACTGTGCGGAGGCTGGCCGCTGCGCCGGGCGGTCATGCGGGCGACGGCTGCGGCCGATACCAGAGAGTTGAAAATCATAAAAATAGCCAGAATCCAGACAAGGACGCTGTTCAGCCGCCGCGGAATGCGGTCGATCAACCGACAGATCAGGGGATAGAGCAGCCGCAGCCAGAACAGCGCCAGCAATCCCCAAAACATGGAGTAGAGCAGGTTGATTCGGCCGTTGAGGTTGAAGGCCATGTTGTCATACCGCCAGGACACCGTGCCAAAAACCATTTCCTGAAACCAGCTGCATAAATACTCGAACGCGGCGCCGATCACCGTGCCGCCGAAAAAGATCCAGATATCCCGTTTTTTGGCCAGCCACTGCAGGCCGAGTGTGATGGCCACCGCCCCCAGCCCGTAAACCAGGTTGAACCAGCCGTAAACCAGCCCCTGCCGACTCTCAAACCGGTGGTTGACCAGCAGACACCAGAGTACCTCGATCACGACGCCGACAAAGGAGCCGATCATAAAAACCCAGAAAAGGCGGTTGGGCGTGACGGCGTAAATTTTCGGCGCGGGGCGCTTTTTGATTTTGACCGGCGCGTCATCAGCCGGCAAAATCGGCTCCATCACCTTTGTATCGTCCAGTGGGTCGGAAGACATGGGTATCTCCCCCGCGTCGGGGGAGGCGGCCGCTGCCTGCGGCGTGATCTTTTCCGTTTCCAGAGTTGTTTTCATACAGCACCTCTCTCGTAAATTACCCCTTTGCAGCCGGCCGCGCCGGCGTTTTGCCGCTTGCAGAATTTATATACCGTAGAGGATTTTATCATATTTTGTCGCCGATTGCTATAGAAAAATTTTGCCGTGCCCTCCAAAACGCCGCTTTTCTTCAGTTTATTCCGGCCGCGGGGAAGAGTTGCCTGCCCGGCGGCAAAAACGGCGCAGGCCTGTTTCGCATATTGCCCGGCATGAAATCGGACACGCCGGCATAGTATTTATCAGAAAACGCCGGCGGAAGGCCGCCGAAAATACGGAAAACCTGATGCGAGGTGAGCGGATTGAACGAAGAATTCGAAGAATTGTACACACCGCCGGAAAAGAAGAAAAAGAAAAGCGATCCCAAGCTTTGCATTCTGATGCTGCAATTTACCGCCTGCTTTTTGCTGGCGACGGCGGCGATCTGCATCCGCTTTTTCGGCGGCGCTTTTTATGAGGAGGTCCGCAGCTGCTATATTCGTATGTTTGAGGACGACACCAGCGTGACGGAGGTGCTGTCCGCCCTCTCTCCCAAGGCGGAGAACGGCAACGTTTCCTCCGTGCCGGGTACGGGCGCGCCTCCCTCCCGACGGAGGCGGGCGGTTCTTCCGAAAACGGCGAAAGCGGGGGAGAGGCCTCTGCCGTCTCGGAGGGTTCGGCCGCCTCGGATGCCGGCGCGGAAGGCGGCGGAGCGGGTGCGGAGGGCGGCGGAGAAAGCGCGGCCGAAAAAGCGCCTGCGGGGGCGGCGGTGCAGACCTCCGCCTCGGCTGCCGTCCTCAAAAACGCGGTGTTCAGCTTCGACCGGGTAAATCAGTACGCCGCCCTTTCCTCGGCCAACGCCTTTTTTCTGCCGACTTCCGGCAAGGTCAGCTCGGAGTACGGCTACCGGGTCAATCCGGTTACCGGTATCTACACGCTGCATGCAGGCCTCGACCTCGCGGCGGAGGCGGGAGAGCCGGTCTATTCCGCGCTGGCCGGAAGGGTGGCGGCGGTCGGGGAAAACGCCGGCTACGGCATTTATATTCAGGTGGAGCACGCCGGGGAGGTCAGCACACTTTACGCGCACCTGAGTGCGGCCAAAGTGAAGGAGGGCATGACGGTTCGGCGAGGCGGACTGATCGGGCTGGTGGGGAGCACCGGCCGCTCGACCGGTCCGCATTTGCATTTTGAGGTGTCGGTCGGCGGGCAGACGCTCAATCCCCGCTATCTCCTCCCGGCGCTGGAGGACTCGTGAAATTCAAGATTTGCGGCGTGCCGGTTCTGGTCAGCCTGCCCTTTACTGCGCTGCTGACCCTCTTTTTCCTGATGGATCGGACCGGGCTGGCCAGCCTGTCGGTGGTGACCGTCCTTTTGCATGAGGCGGCGCACCTCATCGCGATGGCGGCCTGCGGCGTGCGGCCTCGCGCCGTGCGGCTGGTGGTCGGCGCGGTGGAGATTGTCGCGCCGACCGGTTGCCTTTCGCGCCGGAGGGAAATCTGCGTCTCGGCCGCCGGGCCGATGGCTAATCTGCTGGTCGGAGGGCTGCTCTGCCTCCTTTCGCGGCAGGGGGGAGAGGGGGTGCTGCAAAACGCTGCCGTTTTGCAGTTTAGCTTCGGCTTTTTCAACCTTTTGCCGGCGGAGGGGCTGGACGGCGGCAGCATTCTTTCGACCTTGTGCGAGGGGAGGTTTTTCCGCCTTCCGGGGATTGTGTCGGCCGTGACGCTGGCGCTGCTGACGGCGGGCGGCGTGCTTCTGCTCATTTGCTGCGGCGGGGGAGGGGTGCTGTTTGCGGCGGTGTATCTGCTGGCAGCCGGCCTGCTGTGCGCACGCAGTCCGAAGAGGCGCGCGGCCAAGGCGTCGGGCGCAGAACCGAGTGTATAGAACCGGTGCGGCCAACAGGGCTGTTTTCCTCCACCTCGTTTTCTGCTGCGGGCCGCGCCGGCAGAACCACCGCAGCCTTGCAAAAACGGAGATGAGGTGGTATACTATATACCGCACATATCGCACGCCGCACACCTTCCCGCCCGGCGGCGGGAGGCCTCCGCCCCCCCTCCAAAACCGGGGAACGAGAGGCGGAGTGAAATTTTTCATGGAATTTGAAATAAAAATGCTTGCAATGCTGCGGTGTTTGTGTTATTATATTTTAGCATTTGATATTCGCCGTTCCTTTCGGCGGGTTCAGTGCCGGTAATACGACATTGAAGCGGACGGTCCTCTGCCCGGTGCGATTTCAAAATGGAACGAGGGTTACGAACGTCTGAAATTGAAGGAGGATTTTTTGAAATGGACGCATTGCAGCAGTTGACCGCAAATCAGCTTAAAGAGGACAAACCCGTGATCGAGATCGGTGACACCGTCAAGGTGCACGTCAAGATCCGCGAAGGCGAGCGGGAGAGAATCCAGGTATTCGAGGGCACCGTGATTGCCCGCAACAACAGCGGCATTTCGGAGACGTTTACGGTTCGCCGCCTTTCTTACGGCGTCGGCGTGGAGCGTGTATTCCCCGTGCATTCCCCGAACGTTGCCAAGGTTGAACTGGTTCGCCACGGCCGCATCCGCAGAAGCAAGCTGTACTATCTCCGCGACCGGGTGGGTAAGGCTGCCAAGGTTAAAGAGGAAATTCGATAAATCACGATTTTTAAGGGAAGAGGGGGACAGCTGGCTGTCCCCTTTTTGCTATTTTACTGTATAAAGGATGGCGGTGTTATGGAATATCGTCCCATGGGAAACTGCACACCGGAGGGGGAGGAGACTACGCCCTCTCTGCCGGAAGGAAAGGAGCCGCGCCGCCCCGCGCGCGAGGTGTTTGAATGGCTGGACGCCATTGTGGCCGCCATTGTAACGGTTGTGCTGCTCTTTACCTTTGTATTTCGCGTGGTGGGGGTGGATGGAACCTCCATGCTGCAGACCCTTCAGGATAAGGATAAGGTTATCATCAGCAACGTGCATTACACCCCGGCCTACGGGGATATTGTCGTGATCTCCCGCAACTACCGCAACGACGACAGTATGGAGGTCACCAAGCACACCGAGCCGATCATCAAGCGGGTAATCGCCACCGGAAATCAGACGGTCGACATTGATTTTGAGAGCGGCACCGTCTATGTCGACGGGGTCGCGCTGGAGGAATCGTATGTCAACACGCCGACCAACCGGCATTATGATATTGAGTTTCCGGTTCAGGTGCCGGAGGGGTATCTCTTTGTCATGGGGGATAACCGCAACGGCTCTCTCGACAGCCGCTCGTCGGAGATTGGCATGGTCAATGAGAAGTATGTGTTGGGCAAGGCCTTCTTCCGCATCTGGAGGGATAAAAAATACCGTTTTTCCTCCGGCGATCTGTTCGACAAGCTGTACTGAGCCTCGCAGGGAAAAAAGGCTTCGGCCGTTCGGCCGTTATATGAAATTTTGAAAAAAGGGAGGGCGCCTTATGGCGGAGATGCAGAATATTCAGTGGTTTCCCGGTCATATGACCAAAACCCGCCGGCAGATTCAGGTGGTTCTCCCCCTGATTGACGCCGTGGTGGAGATGACCGACGCCCGCGTGCCGGTCTCCAGTCGGAATCCCGAGCTGCCCGACCTGATCGAGGGCAAGCCGCTGATCCTCCTTCTCAATAAAGCCGACATGGCCGACCCGGCCGCGACGGCAAAGTGGGTCGCCGCTTACGCGAAGCAGGGCGTTCCGGCCGTGCCGGTTGACTGCAAAAGCGGCAAGGGCGTCGCGAGGTTTAAAGAGACGGTGAAATCCACCCTCTCCGACCGGCTGGAAAAATACCGGGAAAGGGGGATGGTCGGCAAGCCGCTGCGGGTGATGATCGCCGGCATCCCGAACGTGGGAAAATCCTCCTTCATCAACCGGATTGCGGGCGGCAGCCGCGCCAAGGTGGAGGATCGGCCGGGCGTTACGCGGGGCAACCAGTGGTTCACGATTGATAAGGAGCTGGAACTGCTCGACACACCGGGCGTACTCTGGCCCAAATTTGACGATCCCCTTGTGGGGGAGCGGCTGGCCTTTACCGGTGCGATTCGCGACCGTGTGGTGGATGTGGAGACCCTCTCCCTCCGCCTGCTGGAGGTACTGGCGGCCGATTATCCCGCCTTGCTGCGCGACCGGTACAAGGTTGATCCGGCCGGACAGCCTCCCTACGCTTTGCTGGAGGAGATCGGCCGCCGCCGCGGCATGCGTATCCGCGGGGGAGAGGTGGACACCGAGCGCGCGGCCGCCATGCTGCTGGATGAGTATCGCGGCGGCAAGCTGGGGCGCCTGACCTTTGAGTGGCCGCAGGAGGACGCGGCGGACGAAGACCGAGAGATATAATGCCTTGCGCTGCGCTTTTGCGGTGGAGTGCCGCACGGTTCGTTGGCACTGCATGGCTTTTTCGGCGCCGGAAGGTTTGCCTTCGCAGAGCCTCCCTTTGCCGCGCGGCAATGAGTTCGTATTCACAGCCGGCGAGCAGGAGTTCTACGCAGAGCGCGGTTTCCAAAACGAACCTCAGCGCTGCAAAGCCTGCCGCCGGGTCTGCCGGCGTCGCTTTGCAAAAGCCGGCTGTAAGGCGGCAGGCGCACGGCCGCGCGACCGATACACCTGACTTGCGGCGGGCTTCGGGTCTTTTTTGTCCCGCGCCGCCTTTTCCCATCTGAAAGCCGTCGGAGTGCCCGGCGGCTTTTTTTAAAATTATCCAAAATCAGTGAAAAGAGGTATACGTATGCCGGATTTTGCATATGAAGAAAAGTGGAAGACCGCCGGGTACAGCGTCGTCTGCGGCGTGGATGAGGCGGGGCGCGGCCCTCTGGCCGGTCCGGTTTATGCGGCGGCGGTAATCCTGCCGGATGGGTGTGCAATCAGTGGCCTGAACGATTCCAAAAAGCTGAGTGAAAAGCAGCGGGAAGCCCTCTTCCCTCTGATTGAAGAGGCTGCCGTCGCCTGCTCGGTCGCCTTCGCCACGGTGGAGGAGATTGAAACCTATAACATCCTCGGGGCGACCTTCCTCGCCATGCGGCGCGCGATCGAAGGGCTGGCGGTTCCGGCCGACTTTGCCCTGATCGACGGCAACCGGAAGCCCGACCGCCTTTCCATCCCGTGCGAGACGGTGGTGAAGGGGGACGCAAAATCCATGTCGGTTGCGGCGGCCTCTATCCTCGCCAAGGTGAGCCGGGATCGGCTGATGGAGGAATACGACCGTCAGTATCCGGAGTACGGCTTTGCAAAGCACAAGGGCTACGGTACGAAGCAGCATAACGAGGCGATTCTGGCCTATGGCCCGACGCCGATCCATCGGCGAAAATTTTTGCGCAAGCTGCTGGGCGAGGATTGGTAAAACAGCGGCGCAAAGGCCGGGGGAAACCTGCGTCGGCCTCCCCCAAAAAAGAAAGAGGCGAAAAGCGGATGACCAGAAAGGAAATCGGAGACCGGGGAGAAGCGGCGGCCGCCGCTTCTCTGGAGGCGAAGGGGTACGAAATCCTCTGCCGGAATTATCACTGCCGCGGCGGCGAGCTGGATATTGTCGCGCGGCTGGACGGCATTCTGGCTTTTGTGGAGGTCAAAACCCGGTCGGCCGGCTCCTTCGGCGCCCCGGCGGAGGCGGTCGATTATACCAAGCGAAAGCGGATTGTTCTGGCGGCCTCCGACTATCTCTGGAAGCGGCCGGCCGACCTCCAGCCGCGGTTCGACGTGGTGGAGGTGATTACCCGCGGGGTGGGAGATTTCTCCGGCTGCGAGATCCGGCATATCGAAAACGCCTTCACGACCGAGGGGCTGCTTTAACCTGCCTTCGGCGTCGCTTGCTGCTTCCCTTGCGGGCGGCCGGATATACTGCGAAAAAACAGAGGGGTTGAATCGTGCCGCGAACGGCGGCCTCTCTCACGAGCGGCGGCCTCTCCTGTGGAAGACCGTGGATTTCGCTTTTTTTACGCCGGTATCTGCCGGCGTTTTTTCTTCTTCAAAATATTTTACCATCGTCAACCGATGGCACCATCAGTTAACGATGGGAATGTACAGGAGGGGTGCCGATGCGTTATTTTGATCTGCACTGCGACACGGTTTTTGAAATCCTCCGCACCGGGGGCAGCCTTTGGGACGGGACAACCGCCGTCACGCTGGCGCAGGCCGCGGGCTTTACGCGGTATGTGCAGTGCTTTGCCCTCTGGATTCCGGATGGGGAGGCCGCGCCCTTCGCTTTGTATGAAAAGCTGCTGGCTGCAGCGCACGCCGCGTTTGCAGGCTGCGGCCTGCCGCTGCTCGGCGGGGCACAGGCGCGGCAGGTGCAGGAGGCCTTCTTTACAGAGAACCGGCTGCGCGCGCCGGCGGGGGAGGCCGGAAAGGCAGAAAACGCAGAGTCGGCGGGGGAGGCAGCGTCGGCAATGTTGACAGAATCGGCAGAACCGGCGGCAGCGGCAGCGGCAGCGTTGGCGAGCGTGGTAGAAAACGCAGAACCGGCGGCAGCGGCCGGGGTGCAGGAGGTCGGAAGGTGCGCCCTCCTCTCGGTCGAGGGGGGCAGCCTGCTGGAGGGGGAGCTGTCCCGCCTCGACCGGCTGTATGCCGACGGAGTGCGCACCCTCACGCTGACCTGGAACGGGGAGAACGCGCTGGCGCATGGCGCGCACTGTCCGGATGGCGGGCTGAAGCCCTCCGGTCGAGAGGTGATCGGGCGGCTGAACGCCCTCGGCATGGTCTGCGACCTCTCTCACCTCAACCGTTGCTCGTTTTGGGAGGCGCTGCCGCTCTGCCGCTATCCGGCTGCGACCCACGCCTGCTTTGACGCGCTGCATCCCCACTGCCGCAACCTCACCGATCGGCAGGCGGTCGGGCTTTCGCAAAAGGGCGGGATAATCGGCCTCTGCTTTTATCCCGATTTTCTGGGGGAGGGGAATCCTGCCGACCGCTTGTATGAGCAGATTGTGCACGGCCTCTCCCTCGGGCTGGAGGACGCGCTCGCCATCGGCAGCGATTTTGATGGGGCGAAAATGCATCCCGAGCTTGATCGGCTGGCAAAACTGCCAAAACTTTATGACGCTTTGCGGCAGCGTGGTGTGAAAGCTGCCATACTCCAAAAAATCTTTTATGAAAACGCCGCAAATTTTTACGCGAAGGTTTTGACAAACGCCTGAAATTGCGGTATGCTAATAAAAACGGTTCAGGTTTCAGACGGCCGCCTTTGCGCGGTCTTATGGGAGGTTTAAAATATGCGTTATAACAGTACGAGAAACACTGCCCTTTCGGTCACATCGGCCGAGGCCATCGCCAGAGGAATTTCAGCCGACGGCGGCCTCTTCGTGCCGGAGTCTTTGCCCATGTTTACCGAGGCCGAGTTTTCCGCCATGGAGGAGATGGATTATGTCGGCCGGGCCAAGGTCGTCCTTTCCAAATTTTTGACCGATTATACCGAGGCCGAGCTGGAGGCCTGCGTCGAGGGCGCCTATATTGGCAGCTTTGACAAGGATCAGCCGGCGCCGCTTGCGAAATATACGGAGGAAGCCGACATCCTTGAACTGTGGCACGGGCCGACATGCGCCTTTAAGGATCTGGCGCTCCAGATTCTGCCGTACCTGCTGACGACGGCGGTGAAAAAGACGGCCGGCGGACAGGAGACGGTGATTCTCGTCGCGACGTCGGGCGACACCGGCAAGGCCGCGCTGGAGGGCTTCCGCGATGTTGCGGGTACCCGCATTCTGGTTTTCTATCCGGAGGATGGGGTCAGCCCGATGCAGAAGCTGCAGATGACCACGCAGGAGGGAAAGAACGTCTTTGTCACCGCGATTCGCGGCAACTTCGACGACGCCCAGACCGGCGTGAAAAAAATCTTCACGGATAAAAAAATGGCCGCCGAGCTTTCCAAAAACGGCATGGCCTTTTCGAGCGCCAACTCGATCAACTGGGGTCGCCTTGTGCCGCAGATTGTTTATTATGTATCGGCATACTGCGATTTGCGAAAGCAGGGGAAGGATCTTTCCTGGGGCTTCAACGTCGTCGTGCCGACTGGCAATTTCGGCAACATCCTCGCCGCCTTCTATGCCAAGTGCATGGGCGTGCCGGTGGCCAAGCTGATCTGCGCCTCCAACCGAAACAACGTTTTGACCGAGTTTTTGACAACCGGACACTACAGCCGCAACCGGGATTTTTATACGACCATTTCGCCCTCGATGGACATCCTGATCTCCAGCAATCTGGAGCGGCTGCTCTATCACCTCAGCGGCAGGGACGACGCCAAAATCGCCGGCTATATGGCCGAGCTCTCCAAAACCGGGGAGTACACGGTGGACGCGCCGCTGCTTTCGGCCATCCATGACAACTTCTGCGCCGGCTCTCTGAACGATGAGGAGACCGAGGCGGTTATCGCCCGCGTCTTTGCTGAAAAGGGCTATCTCTGCGACACCCACACGGCGGTTGCCGTCGGGGTTTATGACCGCTATGTGGAGGAGACGGGCGACCGCAAGCCGGCCGTGATCGCCTCTACCGCCAGCCCCTTCAAATTTTCAAAGGCGGTGCTGTCGGCCGTTGCGCCCGACGTCGTCTCGGGGGAGGAGGCCGACCTCGTCCGCGTCCTGAGCGAAAAGACCGGCTGGCCGATTCCTGCGCCGCTGGCCGCCCTGGCCGGAAAGCCGGTGCGCTTTTCGGGAAGCTGCACCGCCTCGACCATGGAGCAGACGGTGCTGTCGGCGCTCGGCATTGCGGCCCCGGCGGAGAAGAAAGCCTCTCCCAAAAAATCTGCGCCGAAAACGGCTGCCTCCCGCCCGGTGAAAAAATCTAAATAAGCTTTTGAAAAGCACGCAAAAAATGCCCGGCTGGGTTCAGCCGGGCATTTTGGGGGTTTAGCGGATTTCCTTCGCTTTGTAAGTGGTGCAAGCCGCGTCGGTCTGGCAATTCGGCTTGCGGCAGCCTACGATGATCTCGCCGGCCTCACAGACGTTGCCGGGAACATGAAACGCACAGTCGGTGACTTCACATTTGATACCATTGATCTTGCTGGGCTGGCAGCCGCACTGTTTGTTGTATTCCATTTGCTTTTTCTCCTTTTATTTTCAGTTTGTATTTTTGAAAGCGAGGCACGGTTATTTTTTTGATTGGTCAGAGCGTCGCTTTCCCCATTATTTTACCCGTGCATGCGCGCTTCATACCGTGGAAAGAGGTGGTTGCAATTTCACTTTTCGCCATTGCAGATTTGCATTTGCCGCTCGGCGCCGATAAGCCTATGGATATTTTCAGCGGCTGGGATCATTATGTCGAACGGCTTGAAAAAAACTGGAAAAATTTGGTCTGTGACCGGGACACCATCGTGCTGCCCGGCGACATCTCCTGGGCGCTCAAGCTGGAGGAGGCGCTGCCCGACTTTGCCTTTCTGCACGCCCTTCCGGGGAAGAAGCTGATTCTCAAGGGCAACCACGATCTCTGGTGGTGCACCATGGCCAAAATGCGCCGCTTCCTTTTGGAGAACGGTTTTACCGATCTGGATTTTATCCACAACAGCGCCGTCGTCGTGGGGGAGGTGGCCGTCTGCGGCACGCGGGGCTGGTTTTTCGACGACGCCGACGCGGGCGACCGCAAGGTCCTCCTGCGGGAGGCCGGCCGGCTGGACGCCTCGATCACGGCGGCAAAGGCGACCGGGAAGGAGCCGGTGGCTTTTCTGCATTACCCGCCGGTCTGTGGCGGGAAGGTCTGCCGGGAGATTTTCGACGTCGTGCAAAGGCACGGCATCTCTCGGGTATATTACGGGCATATCCACGGGGCGGCTATCCGGCAGGCCTTTGAGGGCGAGTTCGAAGGGGTGCAGCTGCGCCTGATTTCGGCCGATAAACTGGGATTTATGCCTATTTTAGTGGACTGAAAAAAGGCGCTTTCCGGCCAAATATGAAAAAAATATAAACTTATGCAAAAAAAGCTTTAAAAATCGGGATTGATGTGCTACAATACTATGGCATGATTGAACAAATTGGAGGAATATAGAAATGAGTTTAAAAGGCTATAAAGAAGTCGCGCCCAACCGTTATGAGTTGGAGATTGTGCTGGACGGCGAAACCTTCCGTGACGCGATCCGCAAGGCCTATAAGCGCGGCGTGAAAAAGATGAACGTTCCCGGCTTCCGTAAGGGAAAAGCGCCTCTGGCTCTGATTGAGCAGTATTATGGGGAGGAAGTCTTTTTCGAGGACGCGCTCAATCTCCTCTATCCCACCGCGCTGGAAGAGGCTGTGGCTGAAGCCGGGCTGGAGATGATTGAGGACAAGATCGACTTTGATCTGGTTTCGATCAGCAAGCAGGATGGAGCTGACTATAAGCTGACCATCACGACCAAGCCGGTGATTGAGGTCGGCGAGTACAAGGGCCTCAAGGTTGAGAAGGTTACGCCGGCGGTTTCCGACGAGGAAGTACAGGCGGAGATTGACCGTCTGGCCGAGCGCAACTCCCGCCTTATCAGTGTGGAGGATCGCGCGGCGCAGGATGGCGACATCGCCGTGATCGATTTTGAGGGCTTTGTTGACGGCGTTGCTTTCGACGGCGGCAAGGGCGAAGGTTACTCCCTGACGCTCGGCGCGGGACAGTTTATCCCCGGCTTTGAGGAGCAGGTTGTCGGCCACAATGTCGAGGACGCCTTTGACGTGAACGTCACCTTCCCGGAGGATTATCACGCCGAGGAGCTGAAGGGCAAGCCGGCCGTTTTCAAGTGCAAGCTGCACGAGATCAAGACGCGCGAGTATCCGACGGTGGATGATGAGTTTGCCAAGGACGTCAGCGAGTTTGACACGCTGGACGAGCTGAAGCAGGACTATAAAGCCAAGCTGCTTGAGCGCAAGCAGAAGCAGTCGGATGACGATATGGAGAACGCCCTGATTGATCAGCTGATCGAAGGGGTCAAGGGCGACATTCCGGAGGTTATGTATGAGCATCGGGTGGATGACAACCTCCGCGATTTCGACTACAGATTGCAGTCGCAGGGCATGAACCTGCAGACCTATATGCAGTACACCGGCGGCAGTGTGGAGGATCTTCGTCAGAACTTCCGTCCGCAGGCCGAGCGGCAGGTTAAGATCCGCCTCGCGCTGGAGAAAATTGCGGAGCTGGAGAAGATCGTCCCGACCGAGGAGGAAATCGCGGCCGAGTATGACAAGCTGGCCGAGAGCTACGGTGTGAAGGCCGAGCAGGTCAAAGCGGCCATTCCGGAAAAGGAAGTTGCCGCCGATCTCGCGGTGGGCAAAGCGATCTCGATCGTTAAGGATTCCGCCGTCGTGACCGAGGTAGCTGAAAAGACTGAAAAGGCCGAGAAGACTGAGAAGAAGCCGGCAGCCAAAAAGACTGCGGCGAAGAAGGCTCCCGCCAAGAAGACGACCGCGAAGAAGGCGGCCGACGGGGAAGAGAAGCCGGCGGCCAAGAAGGCTCCTGCCAAAAAGGCTGCGAAGAAGGATACGGAGGATGCCGCGGAATAATTTTTCCGCCCGGCGTTCGATATAGAAATCAGTTTATTTTTATGCCGCCTGAATTTTGTGTTGCAGAATTTTGGCGGCATAAATGCCATTCGGGCGATTTTGTCGGATTCCGGCGAAATTTCCCGAAATTTATATTAAAAAAGCTGCGGCGTCTTTCCGGCTTATTTTGAAGCCTCTTTGGATCGGCCGCCCGGCAGAAACGGAGTGTCAGTATTATGAGTTTAGTACCGTACGTTGTGGAACAAACCAGCAGGGGCGAGCGTTCTTACGATATTTTTTCCCGGCTGCTGAGCGACCGGATTGTCATGCTGTATGACCAGGTGGACAACAATTCGGCCAGCCTGATCATTGCACAGCTTCTCTATCTCGAGGGGCAGGACCCGGATAAGGATATCAGCTTTTATATCAACAGTCCCGGCGGTTCGGTTTCGGCCGGGCTGGCGATTTATGATACCATGCAGTATATCAAGTGCGATGTTTCGACCATCTGCGTCGGCATGGCGGCCAGCATGGGCGCCTTCCTGCTGTCGGCCGGCACAAAGGGCAAGCGCTTCGCCCTCCCGAACAGCGAGATTATGATTCATCAGCCGCTCGGTCAGGCCGAGGGGCAGGCGACCGACATCATGATTCACGCCGACCATATCCTCAAAACCAAGCGAAACCTGAACCGCATGCTTTCCGAAGCGACCGGTCAGCCGCTTGAGGTGATCGAGCGGGATACCGAGCGGGATAACTTTATGTCGGCGGCTGAGGCGGCCGAGTATGGCCTGATTGACCGGGTCATCGCGCACAGATAAAAAGGGTGGATCATATGGCGGAAGATAAAAATACAGTTTGCTGCTCCTTTTGCGGAAAAACGCAGGATGAGGTTGTCCGGCTTGTGGCCGGGCCGGGCGTCTATATCTGCGACGAGTGTATAGAGCTTTGCAACGCCATCCTGGATGAGGAGTTCGGCCGCGGACAGCGCAGCCGGAAAAAGGCCAAAAAGGCGGACAGCAGCGTCAAGCTGATGAAGCCGCAGGAGCTCAAAGCGCGGCTGGATGAATATGTCATCGGGCAGGATCAGGCGAAAATCACGCTTTCGGTCGCGGTGTATAACCACTATAAACGGATTTTCAAAAGTGCGGAAACGGATGTGGAGCTGAGCAAAAGCAATGTGATGATGCTCGGCCCCACCGGTGTGGGTAAGACGCTGCTGGCGCAGACGATGGCGCGCATTCTCGATGTGCCGATCGCCATCACCGACGCCACCACACTGACCGAGGCCGGCTATGTCGGCGAGGATGTGGAGAACATCCTGCTCCGTCTGATTCAGGCGGCCGACTATGATATTGAAAGGGCTGAGCACGGCATCATCTATATTGATGAAATCGACAAGATTGCCCGAAAGAGCGAGAATCCCTCGATCACCCGCGACGTCAGCGGAGAGGGCGTGCAGCAGGCTCTCCTCAAAATTCTGGAGGGGACGGTCTCCAACGTGCCGCCCTCCGGCGGAAGGAAGCATCCCCAGCAGGAGTTTATTCAGCTGGATACAACCAACATTCTGTTCATCTGCGCCGGTGCGTTTGACGGAATCGGGCAGGTGATCGAGCGACGGATCGGCGGCGGAAGCCTCGGCTTCGGGGCGGAGGTCAAGTCGAAAAAGGATGACGACCTTGACGATCTGATCGCGCAGGCGACCCATCAGGATCTGGTCAAATACGGCCTGATCCCCGAACTGGTCGGCCGGCTGCCGGTGATCACAACCCTCAACGGCATGGATGAGGACTCCCTCATCCGGATCATGACCGAGCCGAAGAATTCCATCATCCGGCAGTATCAGGCGCTTTTCCGTATGGATGGGGTTTCGCTGGAGTTTACCGAGGCCGCTTTGCGGGAGATGGCGCGAAAGACCATCGCGAACAAGACCGGCGCAAGAGGCCTTCGCTCGGTGATCGAGGGCGTGCTGGGCAGCTGCATGTTTGAGGTGCCCTCCGATCCCCGGATTGAGCGGGTCGTGATCGACGCCCCCTGCGTTTTGGGAGAGGCTTCTCCGGAGTATATCCGCGGGGAAGGCCGCCTGCATCCGGCGGATACGCTTCCGATCGGCGGTCACCCGGGCGAGATTGCCTGACCTTTTTAAGGACCAGTGGTTTTAGCGAAAAAAAGCCTCCACCTTCCTCACGGCCTGCCGGGGAGGGGCGGAGGCTCTCTTTTTGGATTGCATAAAAATAAGGCTCTCGGCCGGTTGTAAAAGCCGGCTGAGAGCCTTTCTCTTCGCTTGTGCTTTGCTTTTGGATGTATTGAGGCACAGGTGTGCCGCCTTTCCCGGGATCGGGTTAAGCCAGCGCCGCACCCAGCGCCTTGCACTCCTCCAGGCCGGCGTCATCGGGCGCCTCGTTGCAGATCACACTGTCGCAGGCCAGCGTCGCCCCGTCGGAGGTGCAGCGCTCCTCCCAGCTGCGCATCCACTCGCCGTCGCCCCAGCCGTAGGAACCGAACAGAGCCAGCTTTTTCCCCTTCAGCTGCGGTTCGCAAGCCTCAAACATGGGCTCGAACTCATCCTCCTCCAGCACCTCGGCGCCCATGGCCGGGCAGCCAAATGCGATGGCGTCGAAGTTGTCAAGCATCGAGGCGTCAAACTCCGCTGCGGTCAGCAAAACGGCTTCTGCCCCTTTTTCTTTCGCACCCTCCAAAACGGCGGAGGCCATGGCCTCCGTATTTCCGGTGCCGCTCCAATACACGACTGCAATTTTGCTCATTGATAAGTCATCCTTTCTTCAGGTTTGTCGGGTAAGACGGCGCTTTCGGTCACATGGCTACAGTGAGCCGTTCGACCGATTTGCCGTTTTCCCATTGCGCACGGTAGATGTCCGTGCATTTTTTGTACAGCGAAAACAGCTTTTCTGCCCGGGTGATGTCTCCATACACCTTCCAGCAGCCGCAGCATTTGAAGCCGCCCGCGCGGTTTTCAATAAAGCCGGCGACGTCCTCCGGCGGGTAACCGAGGAAGAGGCCGATTTCGTGCGGGAAATCGGCGCAGGTCTGCACCCGCCTCGCCAGAAAGGCTACGCACTGCTCCGGGTTTTCGCAGTGATAACCGCGGGCCTGCAGCAGCTTTCGCGCACAGTTGTCCGAGAGATCCGCACACAGCTTCCCGGGACGGTAGGCATAGATCAGTGCCCGTTCTCCGGAACAGCGCAGCGGCAGAATCCGCACGCCTTTGGGGCGCAGCCTCCGGTTCAATTGGCGCAGCTCATTATGCAGCGCGCTTTCGGAGGCCAGCTTGCAGGTGAACAGACTTCCGGTTTTCAGCCCGGCCAGGGTGGGGGAACAGTGTTGGATAATCAGCTCTTCGGACATACGGCGCCTCCCATAGCGACATGCTCTTCGAGAATGTTCTTGAGAGCCGACATCGAACTGGTATGGCAGCGTGCGATCCGGACGTTTTGCCCCTTGGTCTCGCTCAGGGCGCAGCGCACCATTTTGTGGGAGATGGTATTGGTAAACAGCACCAGAAGATCGGGCATGCCGATGTTTTTCAGCCCATTGTTCATTTTCGGATAAACCTTTGCCTTGCATTGATACGCCTTGCAGAGATCCTTATACTGCCGTACCATGCATTCATTTCCGCCTACGATCACAACACTCATTAGATCAGCTCCTTTGTATTGAGTTAGCATATGCTAACCTGTCGGTAAAAAGAAAGGGCGTTCC
>OLXF01000463.1_pt1 | contig 16933 bp, 21 predicted proteins | sample 1673471 | NCBI WGS metagenome assembly OLXF01 (sample SAMEA103958113, study PRJEB25191) | human gut metagenome
CAAAAATGCCACTCCCTTCGATTTTTCATCTTACGTTTATTCTACTGTTCCCGGTTAAAAAAGTAAAGCTTTTCCCGCTGCAACTCTTGTAAAAACAAGGTTTTTTCACTATAATAAGAATAATTATTGTTTATCGAATTTCCGCTAAAGCAATAACCTGTTGTCGTTCCACTAACTGCCGATATGACATCCAGATAAACAGGCTTGGTGTCATCATACTCAATCTTGGAGTTCAATACGGTTGTTCTGACGTCCATGTACGGGAAGTATCCGTATTCCGTCTCATGGGTAGAATCACTAAAACAGGAAACCTGTAATATTTCTTCATTCCCCTCAAAGGCGGCTGATTCGTTTCTTGAGAAGAAAACCTTTATTTTCTGGTTAGCGTTTACAGTTAAGCCACTAAACAGGAACTCAAGCAAAGGAAGCTGGTTCTTGTTGTCAGGAAGCTCTACCGAGTTGGTTGAGCGAGCTAATAATGCTTGTGTCTCTGAATCGTACACAAACAAATAAAACGGCCCCTTGGTTAATTGGCCTAGAGAAGGGTCATATTGGTTCTCAAAAAGGAATGCTGTTATCTCAACAGAGCTACCATTAGCCGCCGGATTATTGAAAACAGAAGCGTCATCGAAGGTAAAATAAAATTCTGATACCCAGGATTGAGTGTCAGCTGGTTTTGTCTGAATCGTAACTTGTTCACTACTAGACGTTTCTTTGAAGTACCCATTGACTAGAATTGTATTAAGCGCGTCTGAATCGGTCGTACTCCCCGTGGAGAATAAATCCCATGACATAGGGTCAAATCCTCCCGCATTCCCGGCAACCGTGTCGGTCGTGTTCCCGGTGGAGAATAAATCTACACAGGGATTACTTTCCTCCATGAACGCTACAAAATATTGATTGGCATTTACTAAATTATTTTTACTCTTTCCCTCAACAGAAACTACTAGCCCTTCTTCCCCCTTTACAGGATTATTGTAACAGCATACCTGATTTATGAAGGCTCCTTGAATATCGCATTGGAACCAGCCATTGATGTCCTGCACCCGGTTATACAGCAACCCTAAAAGCCTTCCGTCGCCAGTAGTACCCCACCAGATTGGGTCAGGGTCTTTCTGAATCGAATGAGAAGTAATCCCATAATCAAACAAATCGGATGCCATAATCGTCACATCTTCCGATGTGTAGCCATCAATCTGGAAAGAGTAGATTGACTGGATAACACCCTTTTTGTCTCTAGGGATGAAAAACAGGCTCTCCGTCATCAGTTCCCCTTGCGCCACAGAAGAACCCCATCTGGATTGCTCTTTAATAATGGGTACAGGATTGCTTGAGTCGCTGTCGTTCAGCACCCATTCGCCAATGTCTGTTCCTACTATCAAATCCTTAGAGGAAGACAACCATTGAATCTTTTGGCTCTGGTTCGCGCCTATCGTCAAATCCCAGCCGGAATCTGCCATGTCGTCCACAGAGAACTCATTATACCTGTCAACACGGGAAGCCCATATTGTTTGGGGCTGGGCCTTAGTTGAAGCTAATATCAGCCGCCCATTACGCAACGCTATGCAGGAAGGATAGCCTTTTTCTACAGAGAAAGCACACTTGACTAAATCGTTAAACTTGGCCGAATAGTATTTGGTGTTACTGATATCGGTTTGAGTCAGCTGGTAGTTGCCACGCCCAAACAAGGAACTAAATGTTTTGAATATGCCATCCAGCACAGGGGCATACATCATTGGCATAATGGTCAGGTTTTGGAATACCGTCGCATCTGTCGTTGTTGAAGTAAGTCTCTTTTGATTAGGCCACACGGCAAAGGGAATGTCTGTCTGATAAACACCACCTCCATTATCAACCTCAATGGACTGGCCAGCATCACCAGTATCGGTGGACACGTTTCCGTTCTCACCAATATAAACAAGCCCAACAAATACGCCCGGAGTGTTGCTTCCCGACATGCTAAGCTTCCTCGGATTTGAGAACCAGTTATTGTTGATTCGGAAGACTGTGTAGCCGCCGCCAGAAGGATAGCCTGAAAAGACCTTGCTATTCTCCAAATAACTTACAAGAACCCCTTTGGTTGTCGCCACTTCTGCGTCTGTGCTAAGAGTCCAGTCGCCTCGAACGTAGCGGCACACAATATTAGCCATGCGGAAAAAGTTAATGGGAATTCCAACGTTGGTGCCAGTAGCGAAGTTGTATATGTTCCCATTCAATACGCCGTCCGTTTTGTTCATCAGGCAGGAGCCGATAACAATATCCCCCGGAGTATATTCTTTTAACCACTCGGCAATTCGAGTCCCGTCGTTGCCTGTTAATTGCGAGACGGAACCATCAGAAAGGAAATACCTGTCCCCAAAAACAGCGTTGATAGTGTTTAAGGAGACGCTGGTGTCCTCATAGACGTAATAGGGAATATCCGGGTATGTCTCATGGTTCCTACAAAACATGGGACTATCGGGATTAGTTCCTTGGCTTTTATCCCTTATATAGTAGTCGTCGCTCTTGGGATAAGTCAGGAAGTCCATTGTTGTCAACTTGAAGACGATAACAGCTTTTTCCTGATAAATCTTTTCGTTGCCCTGATATATCTGTTTAATCGGGAAAACGGCGTTGTTGTAATGCTCAATTTTATAATCGTTCCCAGCGAACACTTTCGACGTGTCGCCAAACATTTGAGCCATTATCAACGAACTCCTGTGGTCATTGCTGTTGAAGCTTTGGGTTGGAACGTCTCCCTGACCATAATTCACCTTAATACCAATGCCACTATATCCGGTTCCATCTTTAAACGACTCCTTGAACGAAACATAGCTTTGGGCGGCGTTTAATCCTCCCGGAGTCCCACCAACGCAAAAACTGGTGACGGCCCCAAGAGAGCTGTCAATCTCAACCTCGGATGATGAGTGAGCATAAAGACCTAGCGTGCCGTAAGAATTGTTGCAACCAATGCTGGCATACAGCTTACCTTCCCACCATGTCAGGAAACAATAATAGTTGATAGGAATATTTTGATTGAAGTCGGAGAAAGCAACAACCTGTCCAGAGCCAATCTCTATATCCTCCAAGGGATGTTCCACACCGGATGAGTCAGTAATGGCCCACTTCATGTTGTTTCCACTACCGCTAAAACCAAAGCTGATAGATTTGTTGTCCTTGAAGTTTAAGGTAAGGAAAGGATTCGTTTTAGCATTGAGCTTATCAACACCATACAGGCCAAAGCAAAGAGAGTTTTTTGTGGAAATGTTTAAGTGCGAAGACGTGTCAAACTCCACCACGTACTGGTTGTCAGCCATAGAAATATCAGGCATTTTCGCCTGTGTGGCTGTCCTTGTTAATTCCAGCGGGAAGAAGTCGGGATGCACTATCCACATTTTGTCGTTTTGGGAGACATACTTGATTTTCTCCAAGTCCGTGTCCCAAAAACGCCCATGCCTCTCATTGCCAACATCAGCCGTCCATCCGTTGATGCCAGCCTGAAAAACAGAATCTATCTCAAGATTTACCTCCCATTTCCTCGTCTCGTCTCCAAAATACCCGCATTGGTAAATGGTTGCGAAGGGAGTGCAACCACCGCTCTCATACTTGTTGTCGGAGTGGACGCAAACAATGTATTCCTCGTTGTTGGTGCAAGGGAACTTCAATATCCGAAAAGGATTTTTGAATGCGTCAATCACACCAAAACCCGGTCGCCTCTTTAACATACCAAACTGACGAGGAATAAAGTTCCTCATCAATGAACAACTCGTCTGGTATTTCTGCATGTCAACTCGTGGAGTGAAGTTTTCGGAAACTTGCCCCCCGTTGAAGTTGAGTTGCATTTGAAATTGCCGGGTATTTGAGGCCATATGTCTGGAAGGTTTTTAGTTTAATCGGGAATGTAGGTATAAGAGCCTTGGTAGGGTGCTGTCGTCCCGAACGGATAGCGGCCCCAAGTGGACTGGCTCATAAGCTTGTTGCGGTAGTTGAACCTGCCTCCCGTGTTGTTGATGAAGTCGTTGTCCCGCATCCTGTGCAACTCCCTCTGGTACATGTCCGCTATCATGTTGTAGAGTTCAATGTTGTTCGTGATGCGTACACACGTAAGATAGGCCCACCTGATTCCTATGAGCGGTTTTAGCTGGTCAGGTATGCCTTGAAGCGTTGTCCCGTCTGTGGGGGCGGCAATGTAAACCAGCCTCAACTGGTCAACGTTTGCCAAGATGAACTCTCCCTCTATCTGCACAAACTGCGCCTGAATATTCCAAGGCTCCCCATTTACGGAGATTATTGTCACTAGGTCGTCAGGCTTCGGGAAAGCATTGTGATAACCAAAGGCCGCCACCTCTGTGGGTGACGGCTCAATGATTACCCTTTTCCGGGCGAAGTTCCATTCGCCATCAATCATGACATCTTGAATAGCGAATGGAAGATATGCCTCTAATGCCTGACCTTCTACTGACTTTTTCCCCGTTTCCGGGTAGCTTTGGATTTTGTATTGGCCTAACAACCCCAAGGCATAATTAGCAATATCTAGGTCAGTCATTGTTTTTTCAGATTAGGGGATGATTAGGTCCATGACAATGGACAGCGTTTTGCTTGCGGCCACAGCGGCGCTGTTCTTGATGCACAAAACAAACTGATACTTCTCTTTGAGAAGTTCGTATGTCATGGCCACACCGTTGACTTCGATTCCGTTATCTACTACCCACTGCGCCGGGTCACAAAGAATCCAAGGCGCGGCGTTGGCGGCGACGCTTGCGCGAACGATTTCACCCACTGTTGCCGTGGCAGTTAGTGCGAGAATGTCTCCACAGTTGTTTACCAAGTTGCCCTGCTTATCTGCGATATACAGTTCAATGGTGTAAGTACCTGCACCTACGCCATTATGGGACATTGCAACCGAGGACAAGTCAATCACTACTCCCGGAGGAAGAGGGATGTCTTGGATTTCCGAAGAGGCGGCAGTTGCGGAAGTCCCTGTGGTATAGGTGATTAGATGTTTCAATACCTGACCACGAGACATTTGAGAGTTCAGCCACGGGGGCATTCCCGCCTCAACCTTAGCTAACGCATCACTTTGAACAATAGCCATATATTATACTCCTTCCTTTGTTTGATTAGAAATTACCGCTTGAACCAGAAACATCAATCTTGAGCACGCCCTTGTCTTCGATTCGGGTCGCACCCATTGCGATTTCAGAGTACGTCTGCCATACATACTGGTTGGTCGGAAGTTCCTCAATCCGAACGAACAACTCTTCAAGCACGCCAAAGGCAACAGAGTTCATCGTGAAAGCGACAAGGCTTCGTACGTTTGCCGTGCTAGCACCACCGGTCGGGTCGGTCGCAGTACCAAGCGGACGGGAACCGAACGGAAGCATGTCCGCAGTCAGCGCAATGAAACGCACGCCAAGCACGTTGTCAATGTAGCCGCTGGCAATCGGACGCTGGTCGGAGTAAAGGATGTTCGTGAATTCCTTGATGCCGTAGAGAGCCGCAAGCTCTTCATGGGTACAAAGGATTACCATTTCAGGGCCACCCAAATCCTGACGTTCCACGTCCTGCCCCAACACGTTACGCATGCCAAAGATAGTCTTGGCTCGTACAATCTTGTCAAAGGTCAGGCCGGACGCAACGTAAGTGCCAGTCCGCACATATCCCACAGGGATAGTGTTTGCCTTTTCGTTAAACGTCACAGGGATGTCCCCGTTCTCACCAGTCCATGCCGTGCCAATGAGGCCTTCAACCGCAACCATGTCGCGACGGCGTTGCATTTCCATGCGTTCGGCGTCAACGATACGGGGCAGAGGGGAATCAATGGTTCCAGCCTGTTGCATTTCCGTGCGGGAAATTTCATGAGTGGACTTAAAGATTTTCGTCTTAAGCCACCTCTGTCGGAACTCGGCCTGTTGCGGGTTAGTCGCGCCATACAGGTCGGTGATTTGAGTGGAGTTCACAGGGTCAATGATTTGGAACCTGCGCTGTCTGGAATTCATGCCGTAAACCCTCATGAAACGCTCCGTTCTAGAGCGCATCTGCTGAACAGCCGCATAAATCATGGGCGTGTACTCGTTTACAGCAAGCGTCTGGAAGTTTCCGTAATTTGCCATAATTTAATATACTTTTAATTCTTACCGTCAAAATGGGTTCGACAGGTGTCCTTAAAGTAGGGCTGTTTGACGAGGAAGACGGCTGTCCTCTTATACTATGAGTGTTAAAGCAAGTGTCCAAACGGGTTGCCTTTAAGAAAACAAATGCACAAACTTTATGAAAAAGCAAACAAAAACAGAGGGGGTACGCTATGCACAAACGTACCCCCTCCTCATTTATCCCTATGTTATCGCCTTTTCGCTCTTATTGAATCATGCAATCACACTGCTGTTTCACAACAGCAAGCGCAGTATGCAACACACGACGAGAGATTGCAATAAAAAAAATGCCCGTTGGAGGAAAGAACACAACATAAGAAACCTCCAACGGGCATTAGCATTTTGTTTTTGGTGTGAGACAAAATACGGAGAAAAAAAACTCACACCATCACAGGGACGATTAAACCCTTACAGCATGGTGCATGCAAGCATAATTTGCTTCACCATTTGATATTTTTGTTCGCAAGGAGCCTGTGGTACAGCTCTCGTGCGTCATGAGGCATTTGGTTTACCGAGCCATACTTGTTAATCAACCCCATGATTTGCTCCTTAGCGTCAGCCGCAGAAGCCTTCATGAATCCGGGGACGGGCATCGTTCCGTCCTGCATACTGGAAACCTTGTCAAACAACGCAGAAAGGATGAAGGGATTGTTCAGAGCGCCCGCCATATCAGGGGACTCAATGTCAATCCCTGCCCTCACAAGGCCGTCCTTGAGCAAGTTGAAGTTGCGCTCATACAAGCCTCCCCACTCCGATTGGAAGTATTTCTTAGCCTCTTTTGCCTGTTCTTCGATTCGCTTGGCATTAGCCTCATTCAGCTTGGCCGCATACCGTTCCTGAAAACGAAGCAACTCCTGCATCGTGTCGGCAGGGATGTTATGCTCATGGGCAAACTGGGCAAACTCTTTAAACGACTCTGCGTCCACCGTCTCTTTGTATTCGTCAGGGACTTGGTAGTCTTCCGCTTTTTCAGGAACACCCAAATGCTCACGCCATGCCTTCTTCTGCTCGTCAGTAGCATCGGCTCCGGGGCGTGTAACCTGTTCCGACTTTTTACCAATAAGCTTGTTGGCATTGACAAAGCCTTTGATTAAGTCATTGATATTGTTGTACTTATTTGACAAGCTCTCGCCTCCCTCAAAAGAAGAGGCCCACCCTTCCTTAAACGTGCCGTCTTTGTTTACAATGCTGTCAACAGTAAATGTCTCGGCAGGTTTTTGGGTTAAGGAAGGGTCGCTCAATGACATGGTTCCCGGCATCTTAGTTTCCTGTGTAGCCGGAGGTTGCGCCTGTTGCGCGGCGGGCTGGGTGGTTTCAGTTTCGCTCATATAATGCTTCGATTACTTCAATTAGTGCGTTTATTCCTTCAATATAGAAGAGTTTGTTCTCGTTGAATCCTGCCTTCAATGCGCCTGGAAGATTGTACCTGCTTCCGCTGGCAATCGCCTTGAGGACGAACAGGATGTATTTGTCCGGGTCGGAATCCAATACTTCCTTGGCTTTGTCATACACCTCCTTGGGAATCCTTACCGTGTCCCCAAGAAGGCTGGTGATTTCTACTTGGTCCGTGTTTTTGTCTGCTTCCATGATTAAATCAGATTCATGTCTTTGCTGGCCGCTCCAAGATTCTTCTGCACTTCCGAGAATGTCTTGGCATTAGCCATCTGGTTTGCCTCGTCTTGAGCCGCTTGGCGTTCTCTCCTCATCTGTTGCACCTTCGCCTCCGGCCTAGAATACTTGGGCGACAGGCCAATATCAAGCATGCTCCTTCGGAAAATATAGTCAGCATTCACAGAGTCCAGAACGGTCGGGTCGATTTGTGAAAGAGGAATGACTACCGTTTGCAGGAACTCCGTAAACAAGGTCGGCTGATGCCTGTCCAAAAGAATCTGGAACGGCGTGCAGAACTGGATATGGTAATCCCTCAAAGGACGGACATAACCATGTTGCACCAGCGTGTTGTAGCAAAAGTCCACCAAGGGTTGCAGGAATTGTTCAATCAACCTCGTATAAGCCGTAGAGCTGATGCGTGCCGAATAAGACTCAATCATCTGCGCTACTGTGGCTTTCATGTATTGCGGGTCCTTCACCTGCAACAGCGGCATAAACAAATTAACGTCACATGCCTCATTGATGACACGCTCGAACCTCTCAATTTGCCATTGACAGTCAGAGGTTTGTGATGCCTGTTGGAACAGGGGCGACGGCCTTGCCTGAATGTTCAGCGGGTTAAAGGTTGTTACCTCCCCGGCGCCATAGCCAATGTTCCCTTGGAAGCCTTCGGGTACAAGCATCGGCGGGAAAATCTTCTGTTGGGCCGCCTCTGCCAACGCTTTCAGGCAATTCACCAACTCAATCTGGTCTGCCAAGGAAACCTTCCCAAACCCATACCCATACGGGCTGTTGGGCAAGTCAAAACAGTTGCAACAAATGACAGGACAGTTCTTGAAGAATTGCTCAAGCAATACGTCGCCTGTTGCATCGTACACGGAACGAAGCACCCACTCCTTGCCGTCTGCACGGGCAATAAGCCCTTCGTCCCCGGTGCGCTCCACTCGCTCCAACAAATGGAACACAAGGTAGTTGTCCGGGCTGTTAGAGTTGGCCATGTATTTATCCTTCACCGTTTGAGGCAAATTCTTTTCCGGGAACGTGGCTACAATGTCTTGGTTTCGCATCCAGTCGTCCCAACAGAACATATTCATCCGGCCAAATTTGTCTTTGTCCACCATGAATGTCCCAACGGGAATTGAATAAAAGCTAAAGCCTCGCTTCCTTGTGTCCCACTCTGCCCAAAAAGCGCCAATGCCATAAGCCGCCCTGTCCCAGAAGAAAAGCTCGCTTGCCGTGTGCAGGTTGCTGTTCCTCATGAACATGGACACAACCCTAGCCGTCTCGGCATATTCGTCGTCAACAGTGCTTGTCACCAGCTCCCTGTCTGCCGCTTTCGCCAAGGGCGTAAAGGTGAACCACTCACTAGCCTTGGGCATTACAAGCTCATGCTGGCCTGTTGCGTTCAACCTCAACGCACGCTCAAGCGTCGTGTCAATATATCCCTCATTATTAGGTGTGGATTCCTGTACAGCTCCATTCAGGTTAAACCGCCTGTCTGGCTCTACAAACTCCGCAACTCGTTGCCAGTTAGACACATATCTCTGTCTGTACGAATAGAGTTGCTCCCTCTTCTGCTTTGGACTCTGGTTGTTGTACAACATATTACTGGCCTAAAAAGCTTTTACCAATGCCGCCTGTTCCCATCCCTCTGGATGCAACAAACGTATTTGAGAAAGAACTCCTGCGCCTGTTTGCCTCCGACTGGCTCCTTACTGCCTCCTGTTGCGTCTCATACGTCTCTACAGGTTTGGGGGCCTCCGGTGCCTGGGTTGACTTACCCTTGCTGGCAACACTATCAGCCGCACCACCCAAGGCCGCACCAATTGAAGTCCCCACGCCGGGCGCAATGATTGTTCCTACTACTGCTCCTACTGCACTTCCTACTCCTGACATTTTTTACTCCTTAGTTTAAGTTTTATGTATAAGTCCAACTCCTTACGTGAGTAAACATACAACTTTCCTCTCCTATGTCCACTACCAAATTGAAGGTGGGCACTTGCCTTTAAGTGCTTTAAAAAGCCAACATAGTCTCCAATACCCAAAAAAAAGAAAAACCCATTGGCCTCCTCATAGTCCACAGCGCTATCGGAAATATGCCTTGTCCGAAGAAACTCTGACTCCATGCCCCACACACGAACCTCCTCCGGGTCGATGCGGTAGTAGTGTCCCAGCACAAGCCCGCCTCCGGTATAGAGGCGCACGCCTCCCTCGTGAAGCTTCCATGCCTCACTCAACCCCATACCTGCGTCCCTCCTTAACACCTTGTCAGATTCGGAAAGTACGCTCAAACCGTCCTCGCCAGTTATGTCCAATGTTTCGCTCACGATGATATTTCCCAAATGTACATGTTATTCCTGCCTTATAGTCTTGGGTTGTTGGACCTTGCACAAGCAAATTGTTCATTTTCGCCTCCGCTACATACCTCAACGGGTCTGCCCAATGGGACGCATTGTCATGCACAATCTCATTCTTGAATATGCCTCCCTCGCTTACCTCTGGCTTGCACCTATAGCTTAACCAGTAGCTATACGCCCTGCCTGTCCCCTCCACGTCAAACCGGAACAGGTCAAACATACCCAAAAGGTAATTGATGCCTATCCATTTGTCTTTCGATTTCGGTAACAACTGTATGCCCGGCAACCCTGCCTCCTGCCACATCTGCGCCTGTGTCATCCCCGTGTCCGTCATGTACCCTCCGTCATGCGGAAGGAAGTTTGCCTGTAATGTAGGATATTTGCTTTTGAGCCTTGTTACACGCTCTGCCACACGCTCGCTTGCATGCAACCCGCTGTCCAACTCCAATACGTTGATGAAGGGGCCGTCCAGCTGGAATACAAGGTTAATCGTGTTCAGCGGCGCTCCCAAGTCCCATGTGCAATAGCATGGCTTTGTTGCGTCATAGGCCAACTTCCGAAAAGCGCCCTCCTGTACTGCCTTGTCCAACACCGCCTCCAATATGGCCCCCTCCATCGGAACCTCAAAAGCCTCTTCCAAGGTCGAAGGGTATTCCTCATTCATTGACACCCCGTGTTGCCTCTTGGCCTGTTGCCACCAACGCTTTTGCTCCTCGGTTACAACAATACCGCTCTTGCTCCTAAGCGTCTCAAAATAACTCTCTGTGGCCGCATTTATCGCCTCTCCCCCTTTCGATTTGTTGTTCTCGTCACTCCACCACGGCAAAAATACCACATGGAAATCTTTCTCCCCTCGCTCCTCCTCCGGCACGCTCAACGCATTCATCACGTTTTCGTAGAATACCCCTCGCTTCCCGCCCCGTACCGTCGTCTCCACGAATATAAAGCCGTCCTTGGCCGCAGGGAAGGTGCCGTTTACTATTTCTGCCGCTCGCTTCGGTTCGCTCGTCGCTATGGTACCAAGCTCTGATATGTGGGCAAAACCAAGTCCACTACCTCGGAAATATTTACCGCCAACTATCTCGCTGGCCCTCCTCCCTGTCATCTTCACTATGATGCGGGACTGGAAATAGCTTATCTCAAACAACCCCGGCAATTTCCGCTTCAAACTGTCCAAGGCTACCTTCACAATGTCCGTCAGCTTTTCCTTTGCGTCTCCCAGCGTCCTGTCCACCAACGCCAGTTTCCACCCCTCCTCAAAAGCCGCCATGTCTGCCATCATCACTCCTATCGCCGTAGAACACCCCTGACGCCTACTCTTTGGTATCAAAAAACGACGCTTCCCCTCACAGTAACACGCCCGGTGCAACTCCTCCTGAAACTTCCTCGGCTTGTATGGTATGATGTTCCCGTCCGTGAGTTTTATCTCATACAAATGCGATATCCTCCACATCGGGTCTTTCAACAACTTGGCTATCTCGCTTACTTCCATAACTAACGGTTAAACTTTAGCAACGCTTCCGCTTCGCTATATATCGGTTCCTCTACTGCATCCTCAACTAGCCTGCACCTCACAACGTCCCAAACCTCCGTGTTATACTTCCTCCTAGGCAACGGCAGGTCAAACACCTTCGCCTCCGATAACAGGCACGACGCTTCCTTCTGTACCCCTCCTGCCATCATCCCTCGGTAGTACATGTAAGCGTATTCAGGCTTCCGCTTCCACCTTTGCCCACTCCTGTCCTTCTTCCCCTCCCTTACCAAAAACTTGTTCTTGCTCCTCAATACCCACACAAATCCCTCTGCCTTCTCGTCAACACCTCCCCTTTCGGGGGCCATTACGATGCTGTCAACAAACTCTCCTACTGCCTCTTTGTCCATTGCCTCCTCACTTTCCTCTTGCATAGGCGTCCACTCCTTTCGCTATTGCTTCCGCTATTTCCTTTGGCCGCCTCCTCATTACCTCTGCGTCCTCCGGGTTGCTTATAAAACCACACTCACACAATACAAACGGCATCTTCGTTTTCCTCAATATCGCAAGGTTCGCTCGCCCCTGTACTTTGTTTGCCCTCCCCGGCAACAATACACACAGCTCACCAGCTATCGCACTCGCCAGCCGTGCCCCTTTTACGCTACTCGGATAAAAGCATACATGCGCCCCATGAGGCTCCGGATTCAATACCTTCTTGCCTCCTACAATTTTACTGGCGCTGTCGCAATGCAACGATACTCCTACCTCGTACCCAGACGCATTCGCCGCCTTTATCGTTTCGTTCAAGTCTGCCGCATTGCTCATCCTCGAAAAGTCCAACACCAATACCTCATGTCCAAGTTTTCCCAACTCTTCCACCAGATAGCCCGCTACTACGCATGATACCTCATGCTCTTCCAATCCATTCCCTTCCGATCCCGTCTTCCGGGCATGCCCTATATCTACGATTATTTTCATACTTTCCCTTTGCTGGGCATAGGCCGTCCGGGACGTAGCGGTTCGCGCACCACGCCTCCTCGCCTCCACCCAACTTCTATTGTTTGTTTGTTATTTGAGGATGCCTCTTGCACCGGACGTTTTAAAAAAAACTTTACTCTTCCCCTTGCGCCGCCGCCCACAGGTCTTCCAATACCTCCACTGGCAACACCCACTCCTGATATCGCCCCTCTACGTCATGCTCGCTGTCCTCCCCTCGCCACCTTGCCATTGCCTCCTTGCTCGGAAACAAATGCAGTTCCAACCCTCCTTCCTTCTTCTCTTTTACCATTATTCCTACTTCTTTTTCTTTCATAGCTTTTACCTTTCCACTCCTTTTCTCTTCGCCCTCCTTACTACGGCGTCTCCTATTTTCTCTACACCTCCTACCATCAACACCCTCCGCCTCTTTATCTCTTCCGTCTTCTTTTTAAATCCTTCCAGTTTTACCTGCGCCTTTCGCTTTAATGCCAACTCCTTGCATATTGCCTTCGCCTGTTCCCGGTTCGCCTTCTCCTGCATCTCCCTCGCCTTCCTCTCCAACGCACTCTTGCTCCCTATCACCGCACACCCAGACACCTTCATGTTCCACTTCGCTCCCTCACATTGCGCCCATGTCAGATGCTTCCCTTCCCACTCCTCATAAAACAACTCCCTCCGCTCTTTCGCTTCCTCCTCGTCTTTCGTCCCAAGGCTTATCTTCCTCCTCACACTCCTCGCCTTTGTACTCTTAAACAATAAACCCAAATAATACTTCCCACTTGCACTCCGGTATAAATGATGCTTACTACCCCATTTCTCCATATCCACCTCCCTCACACTCACATACCACCTCTCATCATCTACTAAAAAATCACTCACCTTCTGCGGCCTCGCCTTGTGCAACATCCTTGGATAAAATACATGCTTCCCCCACGGCAGCACTCCCTTCTCTGCCCTCATCTTCACCATCTCCTTCACCCCTGCCAGAAATCCTCGCTCCGCCTCCGCACACCTCACTCTTATCTCGCCTTCGCTGTTCTTTCTCATTCCTCTTTTACTTTAATTCATCCTTATCACACATGTCAACTCTCCTCCGTATCATTCTTCTCTCCAACTCCCTTACTCCCTCCTAACAGCTCTACCAACTCTTCCCCTACCATCTCTTCCTCCTTCTCCTTCACCTTGTCCCACCCCTTCAACCTCATGTACAACCCAACTGCACTCATCTTCTCCTTCCCACTCATCCCTAGCTCCCGCCCTCTTATCACCCTGCTTAAAAACTCACACAGCTCTCCCTTCTTCAACTCTCCCTCTTCCTCCTTTTTCCCCTCTCCTACTTCTCTCCTTCCTCCTCCTTTGCTCACCCTCGCCCATACCTCCGGCCCTCCCATCCGCTTGAATATCGCCTGACTCATCCCTCGCCTCGCCAACCCCTCTCCCAACCCCCTTATCACTCCACTCCTAAGCTCCTCTACCAACTCCTTACACAACTCTTCCATCTGCTCTTTTCCCGTCATCTCTCTCTTCTTCTCCCTTCTCCTTCTTTCTTTCTTATTTATTCTTTCTTTCTCCCTCTTCCCTCTTCTTCTCTTCAAACAACATCCTTTTCTCCTTATTCATACTATTTTTCCCTTTTACCTTTTTTTACTCCTTTTTTCTTTTTCTCTAACAAACTACGTTTTCTCTCTATAGGCCGTTTTTCTTTTTTCCTATCTCTTTTTCTTATTTTTTTCCTATTACACTGCGTGATACCTTCTTTGTCCAGCGCAAAACACCCGCGACTTTTTCCCCGGCCCCCCCTGTATGGCATGGCAACACGGCAACCACCTAGGAGTACATGCGCCCTCTCACGGCCGCCGTCCTTGCCTTGTGCCAGCCTGCGTGCGTGCGGCGAAACATGCGAGAAACTAGGCAAAACTGCAATAATTATTCTAATTCTTACGGTTGCGCCGGAAAACGGCTTGCGAGGTTGGCTTGTACGGGCCTTTTGAGAGGTGAGCCGATACACATATCGTCCGGGAAATGCGGCGCGTGCTAGGTGGCTTGCAGTGCGTTATTCAAGGTTGACCTCTATGGCCTTCGATTTGGCATTATGTGTGTTATGCGAAGTATGATAGAGCATCAATGAGTTATGAGGATTACACGCAGGAAGCGCACGCTCCACTAAAAAAAACTGTTGCGTTTTACCGATAACGGTGCAAAAATCGCCCTTGTCAAGCGGATCACTAACCGCAACTTGGTATTTGAGGCTAGCCGCCCTTGCCCGCTTTTTGGAGGCAAGCTTGACAACGCGGCAACCGGATATGCACAAAATTGAAAATTTGTCAACATTTCGCATATAGGTTTTTCGCCTTGCCTAAGCGCACACTTTATCAACGCCTTACGTCAAAATGCCGGGAAATGGCCTTTTTTTCGAAAAATCCAATGATGGACTCATTTGGCCGCCAGGAGGGAGGAGGATTTAGGAGGAGGGAGGGCAAGCTGGTTAGTCCCGTTCGACGTGATTAGCCGTAACACCAATAAACCGACCCGCGACGAGAAAGAGGGAGAAGAACAAGGAGGAAGTCGGAAAGGCCTCCCCCCCCCTCCTAAAGGTTCCCCCTCCCCCCGGCGGAAAGAAAAGAGAAGAGGGAAGGAAAAAGGTTGAGGAAGAGCAGGAGAGAGAATGAGAAGGAAGAGCAGGAGAAAAAAAAGATGTTGATGAGAGAAAAAAATAATAAAAAGCTATTGACAAATGAGAGAAAAAAGATATAGTAAAGACATGAAAGGACACATGAACACCATCCAAAAAGCTACTGAAGAACAAATCATCAACGGATTGGCAATCAATCTCCGTCAGAAGGAACCCTATATGCTGAAATTGACCGGAAATGCTTACCAGGAAATCAATCAGCTCAAAAAGCTCTGCAAGAAATATGGAGCAACCCTGGAAGTAATCGCAAAGTCAAGGGGCTATGACCTCCTTACCGGCAAGCATGACAATGAAATGATGAGGCCGGAAGATTTGACTGATGAGTGGACTCCGATTGCCGTCCGGGTGAGTGATCCGGTTTGCCAGATGCTGGAACGGGCCGGGCTGAACGAATGAGCTTTAACCAGGGGCGGGTGGCCGCCCCAACTAACACGAACATGAAAGGAACCCAAGAGCAAAAGAAAGGAATTAAAACAATGAGCAATCAAATCAAAATAAATGACGGCGAAACTCTCATAGGGGCGGTATGCGAAAACAGTTCCGGCGTCCTGACCCTCGTCCTGTTAGCGAAAACTGTTTTAGATGCCCGCCCTGTTGCGGCCGTGTTTGACATCCTGCCGGATAACGTTTTACCCGCGCTAGCGGATCTTGACATGATAAATATGTGGGAAGGTGTTAATTACAACCCGGCCGATATCGATACCTTTTTGCGATATGAGGCCACCCGGCCAGTTGCGTATACTACCGTCACCGTCGCCGGGGAAAATGAAACAATCATGGAGACTGAACGCATGGGATACGCCGCCCGCTACGCATTCAACATTTCTGAATCCGCAGAATAAATGAGATACAACAAAATAGGAGCTATGAAGTACGATAGGATCAGAACAATGAAGAATCAGATTATTGAATTGCCCGCCGTCACGGCCGAAAAGCTCGCACTAGTCCGCAAGGTTGCCAAAAGATTGCGCCGCAAGATTAAGCAAGACCGCCTCGCAATTGTGCATGACAGACGCTTAGGGGACGTTGACTATCTGGAAACGGTGGAAGCTCTCACATGTGGAGACCTCGGAACCGAGGACCCTAATCCCACAGAAATCTTGCTTTCAGTCACTTACAGCGCAGGGTTGCCCGCCGCACAAGCTGACGCGATTGAAGACGCATTAAGGGGCGCAGTTAAGGCCCTGCCCTTCCCTGCTGATGACCTTTTCCGAGGCACGGGCGACGGCACCCGTGAGTATACGGCCACCTTTGTCCTTTAACTTATTATTTAACAAAATAAAAATAGGAGCTATGAAGTACGATAGAATAAGAACACTTCAATCAATAAACGCCTTAAAAAGCAGGAGCGCATGGGGAAGGGCGGTGAATGAGTATGCCTACGAACTTGCAGAAAGTATCGAAGACGGGAAAGAGTTTAAGGATATTAACTCATTCGCAATTGAGTTACTAAACGGAGCGTGTGACTGGTGTGAATATTCGGAGGGCGGGTGCTCCTTGATTAGCGATTATGAAATAGCGGAAAGACTTTGCCCCCCCTCAAAATTCAAAAAGAAAAAATATGGTGAATTGCCTCCGTATAGAGGCATGAGTTGGATTGCCCTGCAGGGAAGGGCAATGTGTGCGGCTAGTTATGTCGTTAAGTCTCACTTAAAAATAAAAAAACATGAAAGCGAAATATAGGGTTGTCGTG
>OLXF01000475.1_pt1 | contig 16745 bp, 15 predicted proteins | sample 1673471 | NCBI WGS metagenome assembly OLXF01 (sample SAMEA103958113, study PRJEB25191) | human gut metagenome
TGCCGGAGAGGATCTGGCGGTCGGTGCCGGTGCCGTCGTCGAGCGTGAAGCGCAGGAGCTTTTCGCTCTTCTTCACGGCCTCGCAGGATTTGACCTTGACGGCGCGGAAGTCGGACTTGCAGAACGTGTCGAAATCGACCTTTTCCTCCGCCATCGGCTCAAACTCCATCGCGGGCAGCGCAGCCTTCTTCTGCGCCTCCTGAATGGCCTCAAGCTCTTCGAGCGCCTTCTGCGCGTCCACGCGCGGGAAGATGGCCTCGCCCTTGTGGACGGTGACGGCGGCGCTCAGGCTGCCCCACTTCGCAGCGCTGTCCCAATCGCGGCAGCACTCGCACGCGCCGATCTGCGCGAAGATCTTCTCGCAGGAATCGGGGATGAACGGGGTGAGCAGCACCGTGCAGATGCGGATGCTCTCGAGGAGGTTGTACATGACGGAAGCGAGGCGGGGCTTGTTGGCCTCGTCCTTGGCGAGCGCCCAGGGTGCGGTCTCGTCGATATACTTGTTGGCGCGCTGGATGCACTTGAAGATGAGCTCAAGCGCGTTCTGGAACTGGAACTTCTCCATCTCGGCTTCATACTTGCCGCGCAGCACGGAGAGCTGAGAGATGAGCTCGTCGTCGAGCGCATCGGCCTGACGGCTTTCCGGCAGCGTGCCGCCGAAATATTTTTCGACCATGGCCGTCGTGCGGGAGACGAGGTTGCCGAGGTCGTTGGCGAGGTCGACATTGATGGTGTTGATGAGCAGTTCATTCGAGAAGTTGCCGTCCGAGCCGAACGGGAACGTGCGCAGCAGGAAGAAGCGCAGCGCGTCCACGCCGAAGCGCTCGGCGAGCACATACGGGTCAACGACGTTGCCCTTGGACTTACTCATCTTGCCGCCGTCCATGACGAGCCAGCCGTGGCCGTAGACGTGCTTGGGAAGCGGCATGCCCATGCTCATGAGCATCGCGGGCCAGATAATGGAGTGGAAGCGGACGATCTCCTTGCCGACGAAGTGAACGTCGGCGGGCCAATACTTGTCGTAATCGTCGTACTTCTCGTTCATAAAGCCAAGCGCCGTGCAGTAGTTGAAGAGCGCATCGACCCAGACGTAAACGACGTGACCCGGGTCAAAGTCCACGGGGATGCCCCAGGTGAAGCTCGTGCGGGAGACGCAGAGGTCTTCAAGGCCCGGCTTGATGAAGTTGTTGACCATCTCGTTGACGCGAGAGGCGGGCTGGAGAAAGTCGGTGTCCTCAAGCAGGTGCTGCACGCGGTCGGCGTACTTGGAAAGCTTGAAGAAGTAGGCCTCTTCCTCGGCGTCCTCGACCTCGCGGCCGCAGTCGGGGCACTTGCCGTCAACGAGCTGGCTCTCGGTCCAGAAGCTCTCGCAGGGCTTGCAGTACTTGCCCTTGTAGGTGCCCTTGTAGATGTCGCCGTTGTCGTGCATCTTCTTGAAGATCTTCTGGATGGCCGCAACGTGATAGTCGTCCGTCGTGCGGATGAAGCGGTCGTTCGAAATATTCATGAGCTTCCACAGATCGAGGATGCCCTTTTCGCCGCAGACGATGTTGTCGACGAACTGCTGCGGGGTCACGCCCGCGGCCTTGGCCTTATCTTCGATCTTCTGGCCGTGCTCGTCGGTGCCCGTCAGGAACATGACGTCATAGCCCGTCAGGCGCTTGTAGCGCGCCATCGCGTCGGTCGCTACGGTGCAGTAGGTGTGGCCGATGTGGAGCTTGTCGGAGGGGTAGTAGATGGGGGTCGTGATATAGAATTTCTTCTTGTCCATTGGTGTTTTCCTCTTTTCTGCCCGCGCCGAATGAAAGCGGGGCGTAATTATTTACAGTCTACCACCGAAAGGGCGGTATTTGCAAGGTTTTACAGAATTTTTCCCCAAAAGAAGAAAGCGCGGCGCCATAAGCACCGCACTTTTTCGATTTGAAAGAGTAGGATCGCCGCATTTGCCGCCCCCAGGCGGCAAACAGGCATAACGCATCGCAGATTTTCGCGTCCGCAGACGCGAAATAAATTTCAATCGTAATTTGTCGCGACATGTGCGTGACAAATTACTCTTTGCGCGGAGCGCGTGTCGCAGCCGCCCTGCGGGCGGCAAGGCACGAAGCGCAGCGAAACTCCTTCAAAAAAGCGGCTTTGCCGCTTTTTTGAAGTTATAGCGAGTCATCCTCGTCGATCCACTTTTGCACCGGAACGATATCAAACTCCTCCTCCGTCCGGCGGATCACCACCTCGTCGATGCCGGCGTTGATGATCATGCGGCGGCACATGGGGCAGCTCGTCGCATCGTGCAGCAGCTCGCCGCTGCGCGCGTCGCGGCCGACCAAGTAGATCGTCGCGCCGACCATGTCGCGCCGCTGGGCGGAGATGATGGCGTTCGCCTCGGCGTGGACGCTGCGGCAGAGCTCGTAGCGCTCGCCGCGCGGGACCTTGAGCTGCTCGCGCGTGCAATAGCCGAGGTCGACGCAGTTCTTGCGTCCGCGCGGCGCGCCGTTGTAGCCGGTGGAGATGATCTCGTCGTTTTTGACGATGATCGCGCCGTAGACGCGGCGCAGGCACGTCGCGCGCTCAAGCACCGTCTGCGCGATGTCTAAGTAGTAATTCCGCTTGCTGACACGTTCCATATCGAGTCCTCCTTGTATTGATGAGAAAGAATATTACAATTTGCTATCAGAATTCGTGCTCACAGTACGGGCAGCGGCCATAGTCAAAGTCGAGCACCGCCCCGCAGAGGGGACACTTTTTGCGCGGCAGACCGCCCGGCGCGTCGGGCGGGAGATAGCCGGAGCCGGTCTTTGCCTCGTCCGCCGTACCTGCGAATTTGTCGCTGCCGGGCTGGAAGAATTCGAGCTTTCCGCACTTGGGACAGACGTAAATTTCGATCTCCATCGCGCCCGCGAAGAGATTCGGCAGGTCGCCGAGCACCCAGCCGGTCTGGCCGAGCTGGAATTTTTCACGCCTGATAAATCGCATCCCCGTGCCGCAGCGCAGGCAGTTGAGCTGATTCGCCATCCTATACCCCCTGTAGGTCGAAAACGGGCGTGTATTCCTCTTTGGCGCTCGAGAGCTCCTGACAAAAGCCGTCGGTCAGGCCGCAGTCGCGCATGTACTGCACCGCCGTGCGGTATTCGCGCTCATTTAAGCGCCGCGCGAGCGCGCCGGTCGAACCGCTCTGCGGCGTATACTGGCTCATGAGCGAAAAGAGCACCGTCTTTGGCGGAAAATGCGTCGAGACATAGTCGATGACACGCTTGGTGTTCTCCATCTGCCCCGGCAGGACGAGGTGGCGCAAAATGACGCCGGAGCGCATCAGGCCGTCGCCCCCAATCTGATACGCCCCGACCTGACGCACCATCTCGTCGATGGCCGCGGCGGCAGCTTCAAAGTAGTCCGGCGCGGCGGAAAGCTCGCGCGCGGGGCGTTCCATGGCGTATTTTAAGTCGGGCAGATAGATCTGCACCTTACCCTCAAGCGTTCTGAGCGTTTCCACGCGCTCGTAGCCGCCGCTGTTCCACACAACGGGGACGGGAAGCGGCTTACGCAGCGCTTCGAGCACCCAGGGGGTGAAGTGCGTGGGCGTGACAAGATCGATGCAGTGCGCGCCCTGCGAAACGAGGCCTTCCATGATCTCGCGCAGATGTGCCGGCGTAATGACCTTGCCAAAATTCTCGTGGCTGATGCGCCCGTTCTGGCAGAACACGCAGCCCAAATTGCAGCCCGAAAAGAAGATGCAGCCCGCGCCGTTTTTCCCGCTGAGGACGGGCTCTTCCCAGAGGTGCAGCATGGCGCGCGCGACGACTAAGCCCGCGGGCATGCGGCAGACGCCGCCCGCTTTCTCCGCCGTGCGCTCAGCATTGCAGCGACGGGGACAGATCTCGCAGCGCATCAGTCGCCCGTGCCCTGACCGTTGAAGTCGGGGCCGAGGTCGCCGAGCATCCAGTGCTTGCGGCACAGGCCGATGTACTGGTCGTTCGCGCCGATGACGACCTGCGCACCCTGCTTGACGACATGGCCCTGCGCGTCAAAGCGCGCGTTGAACGCGGCCTTTTTGCCGCACCAGCAGATGGTTTTGACCTCTTCTAACTTGTCGGCCATGACAAGCAGCTCGTAGCTGCCGGGGAAAAGGTCGCCCTTGAAGTCGGCGCGCAGCCCGTAGCAGAGGACGGGGATGCCGCAGTCGTCGACGAGATGGACGAGGTATAAGACCTCCTCCTTCGTCAAAAACTGCGCCTCGTCAACGATGATGCAGGCGTTCTTCTTGAGTTCCTCCTCGTCCATCTGCCGCATCTCGTGGAAGTAGACGCAGGGATATTCGAGGCCGATGCGCGAGTGTACCATGTGGTCGCCGTCGCGCGTGTCGAGCTGGGGCTTGCAGAGGAGCGTCTTCTGCCCGCGCTCTTCGTAGTTGAAGCGCGCCATCAGCGCGTTGGCCGTCTTGCTCGAGCCCATCGCGCCGTATTTGAAGTAAAGCTGTGCCATGGTCGTTGTTCTCCCTCTCTTATTGCAGCCGCGCGCGAACGAGCGCGGCAAATTTCTTGAATGCGGTGGGGATGGCGGCGGCGTCGAACGCCGCGGCGTCCGCCCAGAATAGATCGTCGGTTTCGCCCGTCACGTCGGCGAAATATCCCTTCATGTCCCATTCGATATGGGTGAAGATGTGCTTCGCGCTGCCCGCGGGCTCGATGGACTTTGCCGAAAGCCCCATCTGCGCAAGCGCAAGCGAAACGCCCGCCTCGTCGAGGTTCCCCAAAACGCTCGGGAATTCCCAGAGTGAGGCGAGAAGTCCCGTGTCCGCGCGCTTTCGCAGCGCGGTCTTGCCGTTTTGAAAGAGCAGCAGCACCGTGCGCTCTTCGATCTTGCGCGCCTTTTTCTTCGCGCGCACGGGTAAAATTTCCGTGAGACCGTTTTTATACGCCTCGCACATCATTCGCGCGGGGCAGATCTCGCACTTCGGCGCGCCGTTCGGCAGGCACACCGTTGCGCCGAGGTCCATCATCGCCTGATTGTACGCGCCGGGGCGGGCTAAGTCGATGGCGTCGTTGAGATGCGCGGTGAATTGCTTTCGTACCCTCGCGTCCATGATGTCGTCGGCGCAGCCGCTGACGCGCGCGGCGACGCGCAGCAGATTCCCGTCCACCGCGGCGACCGGCTCGCCGAAGTTGATCGAGGCGATGGCGGCGGCGGTGTAGTCGCCGATGCCGGGGAGCGTTTTGAGACTTGCACAAGTGCGCGGCAACTCGCCGCCAAAGTCCGAGACGATGACCTTCGCCGCCTTTTGCAGATTCCGCGCCCGCGAGTAGTAGCCGAGCCCCTCCCAGAGCTTCAAGAGCCGTTCCTCCGGCACGGTGGCTAACGCCGCGGCGTCGGGCAGCTCTGCCATAAAGCGCTCGAAGTACGGAATGACGGCGCTCACGCGCGTCTGCTGGAGCATGATCTCCGAGACCCACGTGCGGTACGGCGTGACGACGCTGCGCCATGGCAGCGTGCGGCCGTTTAAGTCATACCACGTGAGCAGCGGCGCGGTCAGGGCATTTAAGTTTTCCCAATGTTCTGTCATCATATCATTTGTTGAAGCGCGCGGCGAAGCCGCAGCGGCGGCAGAGCTCTTCGGCGGGCTTCCGCCGGGAGAAACCCTCGCGCAGAGTGCACGCGCGCGGGGAGGTCAGAATTTCGGTAAGCGGCTGGGTGAAGAGGTTCCCCAGCGCCACATCGCCCTCGTGATCGAGGCAGCAGGGCACGACCGTGCCGTCGACAAGCACGCCGAGCTGGTCGCGCAGGCCGTAGCAGAACTGTGCGCCGGATTCGCCGGCGCTCAGATCGGGCCAGTCGAATTTGCCCGCACGCTCCAAATACAGGTGGTCGCGCAGAAGAAAGCTGCCGTTTCGCATCTCGGGCCAGTTATCGCCTGTGCGGGAGCGCAGAAAGTCGAGAATTTCGCCGTTGCGCGCGTCCGCGCCGCCGTCGTTCCAGAGGCGCAGCGCGACGATGACGCCTTTTTTCGCGGCCTTTTCAGCAAAGTTCCAGACCTGTGTCAGGTAAGAAAGCTCCTGCTCGTCCGCGCCGTCGTTGCCCTCAAAACTGTGGAGCGAGACGCTGATCTTGTGCAGGCTCTCGGCGGCAAGCAGCTCGTCGGAACGCTTTTGGAGCAGCGTGCCGTTCGTCGTGATGCAGATCTTCATATCCCGCGCCTTGGCGAGGGCGAGGAGCGTCGGCAGCTCGGGGTGCAGCAGCGGCTCGCCCATCACATGCAGGTAGACGTACTGCACATACCCCTCAAGCCGCGAGAGGACGAGGCCGAATTCCTGTGCACTCATCGTGCGCGGCTCGCGCTTCGTCTTGGGGCAGAAGGAGCAGGCGAGGTTGCAGCGGTTTGTGATCTCGACATAGGCTTTTTTCAGCATCGCGCGGCTCCTTTCCTGAGGTCGGGGGATAGATTCAAATATTTTACCATATCCGCGCGATTTTGCAAAGCCTTTTCCCTTGCGCCGCGCCGCGGCGTCTGCTATGATACTACAAGCAAACTTCCATCCTCCAGAGCGAAAGGAGAAACCGCATGACCGTCACGTTTATCGCCCACAGCGCGTATCTTGTCGAATGGGACAAGTTCTACACGCTCTTTGACTACACCTACGAGCCCGACTACACGGGCGCGCTGCCGGAATTAAATCCCGAAAAGCCCTTGCTCGTCTTTGCGAGCCACAGCCACGAGGACCACTTCGACGCCAAGGTGTTCACACTTTTGGAAAAGTACCCCGACGCGCGCTTTTTCGTCTCGCGCGATACGCGCCTCACCGAGCGCAAGCGGCAATGGCTGAACATCTCCGACGAGGCCTTTGCCCGCACGACCGTCCTGCGGCCCGACAGCATCCTGCTCACCGACGTTGCGGGCGAGGATTTGAGCATCCGCGCCATCAAGTCGACGGACATCGGCAATGCCTATCTTCTGCGCGCTGAGGGGAAGATGGTCTACCACGGGGGCGACCTCAACTGGTGGAACTGGGAGAGCGAGGGCAAGGCTTACTGCAACAACATGACCGTCCACTACCATGCGGCCATTGAAAAGCTCGCCTCCGCCGTGCGCAACGAGGCGACGGACAACAACATCGCGCCCGAGATCACGGCGGCGATGGCACCGCTTGACCCGCGCCTGGGTGAAGGCAGCGAGGGCCTCGGCATCGAGTATCTGCTGAAAAACGTGTCGGTGCGGCACGTCTTCCCGATGCACATGTGGAAAAAGTATGAGGTCATCGACCGCTACATCGCCGCGCACCCGGACGAAAAGGGCATCATCGCGCGCATCACGCGCGACGGTCAGCAATTCGAGATTTGAAAATAAAAAGGAAAGCGCCTTCCGCATCGCGGAAGGCGCTTTCCCGTTCGAAGGGGATTTGTGGAGAAAAAACACTGACGTATTTTTTACTGGCTCACTGCCGTGAGAGGCATTTTGAGGATCTGACCGACGAAAATGACCGAGGGGGACTTGACGGTGTCCTTATTCAGGTCATAGATCTCAGTCCAGCGGTTGCCATTGCCGAGCTGCTTGCTGGCGATCTTCCACAGACTGTCGCCGGAGACGACGGTGTAGGTATCGCTGCTCGCGGGCTGGGAGGGCTTCTCAGGCTGCGTGGGCTGGGTGGGCTCGGCGGAGGTGCCGTTGCTCACAAGTGTCGTGCGCGGGTCGTTGCCCGTGTAGCGGTAGAGCGGGAAGTTCATGGTCGACTTGTCGTAGTCGATCTGCTTGTACTGATAGAGCGTGCCGTCGTAGCCGTTGGAGTCGGTGACGTCGGGCTCGCAAAGCATGGCGATGACGTTGCTGGCGACCTGATCCATCGGGAAGACATAAGCGCCGTTGGTGAAGGTCACGTCGGCGGTGTCGCGCAGGCCGGCCTCAATGCCCTTGGCCTTGCCGTTCACCATGTAGTCGCCGACATAGTAGTACTGCTGGAGGCTTGCGGTGGTACCGGCGTTGAGCTTGTAGTACTCAGCGCCCTGATTGTCCATGATGTAGAGGATCTTCTCAATGTTGGCAGTGTCCGCGGGAATGACATAGGCGGTCGGGCGGACGCGGCTGCGGGTCAGAGTGTCGTTCAGGGAAAGGGGAGACGCCTTGCTGACCTTCTCGCTGCCGTCGGCGACGCTGTACTGCACGGTCGCGGCGGTGTAGTCGGTCAGAGTCTTGCCGGACTTGGTCTGATAGAGGGCGAGAACGTCGCTTTCCTCATAGGTCTTGCCCTTGGCGACAACATCGGCACGGGCGGCGGCGACCGCCTTCATGATCTCGTCGGCGTGCTCGGCGGCATAGGTGATGTAAGAGGTGGCGGCAACTTCCTGAGAGAAGACGCGGCGCTCAAAGTTCTGGCGGCCGGCGCCGATGCCGCGCGTCTCAATGAGGAAGGAAACCGCATTGAACAGGCCGAAGTAGGCGCGGCCGATGGGGTTATTGACGGTGGTGCCGTAGTGATTGACGCGCAGGCCGGCGTTCGTAGCGTCGGAGAAGGCGCGCTTGGCCATGTCGAGACCGATCTTCGTCACGGCGGGGTTGTTGTTCAGGCTGGTGGCGGGGGTGGTCTCAAGATCGTCCGCATTCTCCATGTATTCACCGGCGCTCGTCCAGTCGTCGTTGTAAGCGCCGTAGAAGGTGAACTCATGCGTGTCGAGGACAACCTCGCTCATGAACAGGCGGTAGGCGGTGTGCAGCTGGGCAAGCTCGGCTGCCTTGAGGGACATATGGTCGCGGTTCATATCAAAGCCGTCATAGGTGGCGCGGCTGAAGAGATAGGAGCCGTCGGGATTGATGCGGGGGACGATGACGATGTTGACCTTGTCGAGCAGCGCCTTGTAGGCGGGATCGTTGACAAAGTTGTCGATCATCACGAGCGCGCCTTCACCGGCGGCAGGCTCGTTGGGGTGGATCTGCGCCTGATACCAGACGTTCAGCTTGCCGTTGCCCTTGACGATCTTGGCGGCCTCGGCGAGCGTGGCGTTCGCGGGGATCTCGGAGGTGGTGAAGAGTGCCAGGGGGAGGTCATACTTGTAGTTCGGGGTCGTACCGGCAGAGTAGAGATGCATGGTGCCGGAAGCGGCGTCCATCTTCTTGAGGAAGGCCATCAGCTCTTCCTGAGAGGTGAACTCGTTGGCGGCGTGCTTGCCGTCGAAGGCGGGGGTGGTGTAGTTCTGCGGCTCGAGGGCGAAGTGCTTGTTGATCTCCTCAGGCCAGAAGATAAGCATACTGTCGCGGAGGTCTACCTTATAGGAGGCGGGGGCCTTCTCCGGCTTGATGGTCGGCTCGAAGCCGTTGCCGCCGAGCTTGCCGCCGATGACGGAAAGCTTCTTCACGCCGGCGGTGAGGTCGGCCTCGGTCACGTTGAAGAGCTGGAGAATGTTGTAGTAGCCGGTGCCGTGCACATGGTAGGCATAGGTGCCGGGAGCGGTGACGACGTAGCTGCCGTCAGCCTGCGGGGTGATCGCTTCGAGCTGGGAGAAGATCTCTTCTTCCTTGGCATAGCTGTCTGCGGGGTAGCCCTTGTAGACTTCGAGACTGACGACCTTGGAGGATTCGTAGTTGGCGGAATAGTCAAATTCCAGTTTTGCGCTTTTCTCTGCTGCGAGCGTGCTGGTCATCAGCATCGTGACGACCATCGCGAGAGTCAGCAGACAGCTCAGGGATCGCTGCATCATTTTTCTCATAGCTTCTTTTCTCCTTCTTAAAAACTGTCGGCATCGGAACATCATGCATAAACGGAAGAAAATTTACCCGTTGATTCCTGTTGACAATACCGATTTGGATAAGTAAACTGTAACTATTAAAGTCGCCTTTAAGTCAATAGGTTTTCGCGCGGTTATCTTAACAGTTTTTTAAGGAGATTTTCGTATGCCTTATACAATCGGAGAAGTGGCACGCATGATGAATATTGCCCCATCGACCCTGCGCTACTATGAAAAGGAGGGGCTGCTGTCTCTCGGTGCGCGCGCCAGCAATGGGCAGCGAACGTACACAGACGACGATATTGCAACGCTTTCGATCATCGAGTACCTGAAATTCTGCGGTCTTCCGCTCAAGGAGATTCGCTCGTTCCTGCCGCTCATCCAGCCCGGCGGAGAGACACTCAGCGCCCGCCGCGACATCCTTGCCAAAGAGCGCGACAACGTCCGCGCGCAGATCGCGGCGCTGCAAACGAAGCTCGAACGTCTGGAATTCAGCTGCTGGTTCTACGAGACCGCGCAGCAGTACGGTTCGGTTCTGCCGCTGTATGAATTTTCAGAGGAGCACTTTCCTCCGGAACATCGCAACGTCCTGCGGGAAAGCTTTCACCTGCCGTTGACGCACGTGCGCACAAAGCTCGAATGGTGATAAAAAAGGGAGTCCTGAGACATACCGTCTCAGGACTCCCTATATGTCGATCCTTATTTCTTTTTGTCCGCTGTGCCCCACGGGTGGCACTGGTAGGACTGCTCCTCGCTCATGCCGAAGTAGCGCAGGTCCGTGCGCCCGTACTGGTCGCCCCAGGTGACGTCGATGTGGTACTGCGTGCCGTCCAGCGTCGCGAGCGTCCAGATGTGGCTGTCGTTAAAAAGCGAGGTGCACTCGATGCCCTCGAGCTTCAAGAGCAGGTTGTAAGCGCCCGTGTAGCCGTCGCACACGGCAAGGCCGCTGACAAGCGCGCCGTAGGCAAGATGGCTCGCGGAATCGTCTGCGGCGGCGTTATCGTAGCGGCAGTGGTCGCACAGCCATTGAAAATACGTGCGCGCGATCTCATACTGGCTCATGTCGTAGCTCAGCGTGCCGCTCTCCCAAAGGGAGTCGTGGACCTTGATCGCGGCGGCGAGCGCCTTGGCGCGGTACGATTCGAGCGTTTTGGCCGTACAGGCGGTGGACGAAAACGTGAGTACGACCTTGCCCGTCGAATACGAGCGGCAGGAGACGGCGTTGTACATCTGCTCGCAGTATGTTTTGACGCAGGAGGTGAACGCCTGCGTCAGCGCGCTGGCGGTGGCGGTGGTGAGGGCCTTGGAGTAGTTCAGCGTGATCGTGTGCTCGCCGCGCGCGAGCATATTGCGAACCAAACCGTCGATGGCGGCGGTGTCCTTGGCAGACGTCGGGAGCGACGTGCTTGCCGGCGCTTTGACAAGGCTCGCGAGCGTCGCGTTTTTCACGGAGTGATACGGCGCGACCGTCCACGTGAGCGTCAGGCGTGTTTCAGGCTCAACCACGCGCGTCAGAAGCGCCGCAATTTCCGCGCGGCTGACGCTGCGGTCGGGATAGAAGCTGCCCTTTGCGTCCATGCCGGAGAGCAGCCCGCGGCGGTACATCAGAAGTATTTCGCTGCGGTAGGGCGTTTTGTCCGTCACGTCGACGATGTAGTCGCGGCTTGCGTAGGCCGAGGTGACGAGCGAGGCGTTGGGCTCGGTGTACCATTCCTCCGGCACGGCGAAGGCGAAAATGCCCGCCATCTGCGCGCGCGACGCGGGCAGGAGGTAGAAGCCCTCAAAGCTGTTGTCGAGCAAATTCTGGCTCTTCAAGTACGAGACATACGGCGCATACCACGCCTCGTTTTCCTTCGCTGTGGGGATGACCGCGTCGCTGCCGGTCGTGTAGATGGCGCGCAGGCGCGCGGCAATGGTCAAAAGCTCGGCGATCGTCACATTGCCGCTTGGCGCAAAGGAATCCTCGCCGCGGCCGTTGAGTAAGCCGTATTCATAGGCCGAGACGACCGAGGGGGCGAACCAGTCGCCGTCTTTCACGTCGGCAAACTGGCCCTCGTAGACGCGAAGCAGCACAAACGCGGCGCTGTCTTCGCTCGTCGTTTCCTCCTGTGCGGGAGCGGCAGTGTCCTGCGCGGGCTCCTCGCTGTAAGCAAAGGCGCTGATGCTCAGCGCAAGCGCGAGCGCCGCGACAAGCAGCGCAAAGCGGAACTTCATGGCGTTTGCTCTCTCTTTCTCACATTCTCAGAATTTTGCGGAATTACGGGACTAAAATGTTCTGCTCGTCGGCGGTGATATCCGTAGCGTAGGGGTTGAGCATCGAATTCGTCATCTCGAGTACCTGCTCGGGATAGAGCGTGTAGAAGGACTTGCCCTTGTACCAGCCCGCGCCGTCGCCGGGGAGCGTGGCAAAGCTGATGGCGTCCGTCCCGCCCATGGAGAGCGCCTGGTTGGCGAGCCACACGAGGTTGCCGAGCGTCAGGTCGGTCTTGACATATTTTAAGAACGTTTCCGCCATCGCGGGAACGTTTTCAATCTTCATGAGCTTCTGCGCCACAGTCTTCAAAAACGCCTGCTGCGTGCCGATGCGGCCGATATCCTGCCGCCCGCCGTAGCCGGGGTTATCCTTGTCGGAGTTGTGGCGGAAGCGCACGACCTCCATAGACTGCTGGCCGCTCAGGTGCTGGAGACCGGCCTTGAAGTGAATGTGCAGATCTTGGTAGGGGTCGTCGTAGTCCATATCCTCGGGCACGTCGAAGTCGACGCCGCCGATCTGGTCGATGAGCGCGATGAACCCCTTCAGGTCGACGGAGACGTAGAAGTCCACGGGGATGCCGAGCATATCTTCAATGTTGCTGCGCAGCTTTTCCGTGCCGCCGTTATTGTAGGAGGAATTGAGCTTGTGGCCGTTGCTCATCAGCGTGTCGCGCGGCAGGCTGACGACGTCGATCTTCTTGTTCTCCGCGTCAAAGCGCACGAGCATGTTCGTGTCGCTGCCGCCGGCGTCGTTGTCCACACCGTAGGCGAGGATCGTATAGCAGTATTTTTTGCGCTCTTTGCCGTTAGAAATGGTTTGAATGGCGTCGCTGTCCTCCGCCGTGCCGTCCTGCTGCGTCTGCTGGTCCTCGTTGTCCGTGACGGGCTCGGGCGCGCGCACGACGTACTTGACCGTCGCCACAATGGCCACGGTCAGGAAAAGAAGCGACAGAAGCGTGACGACCGCGCGCTCACCGCGATTTGCGCGTTTCTTCTTTTTCTTCGGCCTGCGGCGCGGCTCGCTTTCGCGGCCGATGCTTGGCTCGTAATAGTCCTTCTTTCTCATCTTGTTGCTCCGATCATTTTTCTTTTGGTTTACAATAATGCATTCTACCCTGCGCGGCGGAATTGTGCAAGAGTAATTTTGCCGCGCGGGAGTCACACTCTTATGTTAGACGCAAAAAGTCGAAAAAAGTTTCAAAATCCCTTGTATTTTTTTCGCGTGGCCATGCCGCCGCGGATGTGGCGCTGGGCCTTGTTGACCTCCAGCACCTCCTTGACCTGCAAGTATAGGCTGCGGTTGAACTGCGGCAGGCGGTCCTGTAAGTCCTTGTGCACGGTGGACTTGCTCACGCCGAATTTTTTTGCCGCGGCGCGCACGGTGGCGCGGTTTTCGATGATGTAGGCGGCCAGCGCGCAGGCGCGCTCTTCCATGTTACCCTTCATGCAGCACACTCCTGACTCATGTTGCTCCATCTATATGCGTGCAGAGAGGGAATATGCGCATCGGGAATGAATACGCGGCAAAAACGTTGTGCAAAGCGGTTCAGGCATGTTATAATTTCTCTGTCTATACCGAAGACGGCACAAACGAAACGACAGGGAGGTCCTGCATGGAAAATAAACTCATCCGCAGCAAATACTTTTTATACCTGACCGAATTTTTTGCCGGTATGTCCGTCATGGCGGTCGAGCTCGGTGCGAGCAGGCTCATGGCCCCGTACTTCAGCTCGTCGCAGATCGTGTGGACCGTTATCATCGGCGTCATTATGATCGCGATGGCCATCGGCAACGTCTGGGGCGGCAAGCTCGCCGACAAGAGCGCGACGCCCGATAAGCTCTACCGCCGCCTCATCATCGCGGCCATCTGGATCGCGCTCATCCCGTTTGTGGGACGGTACCTGATCGCGGGCATCTCGCTGCTGCTGGCGCTTTTTGTGACGAAAAACTTCCTCGTCTGGGCGGCGCTCGCGGCGTGCCTTGTGATCTTCGCGTTCCCGTGCGTGCTGCTCGGCATGCGCGTGCTCGACGAGCTCATCGGCGATGAGCTCAACTACTACAAAGACGAACTGAGAACCGGCGGCCTGCCCGCGCTGATCGGAAATTGAAGATAAAAAAATCCCCGCGCCCACGGCGCGGAATTCTTTTCAGGGTAGAGAGCCTCGCAGAGTTTTTACCCGCAAGGGGTACGCAACATCCGTAAGGCAGCAAAGCTGCCAACGGCTGCCCAGGTGCCGCGCACGGCACGAAATAAATTCAAATCGGTTTTCCGCCGCGACATGTGCGCCCTCCGGAGGGGCTTCTCTTGCCCGCTGCGGGGCAATTCACCTTCTGGCAGAAAACTCTTTGCGCGAAGTGGAAACCGGCGAAGTGCCGCCAGCGGCGGAAACAGCAAGTCGGTTTCGAGGAAGCGGCACGATTGGCGCGCCTGCAAGGGCGCGCCAATCGTAGTGCCGCAACGGTGTAAGGCCGAATTGTCCGCTTTTAGCGGACAACCGAGGCACAGAACGCAGCGAAACCTTCTCAAAAAAGTGGCTTTGCCACTTTTTTGATTACAAAATCAGCATCAGCACAGGAATCACGACGAAGCACGCGATCGTGGAGAGCGCCGCGCCCTGCGCGGCGAATTCCTCGTCCGCGCCGTATTCCGCGGCGGCGACGACCGTCTGCGTCACGACCGGCATCGCCGTTTCGACGATGAGCACGTCGTGAGCAAGGCCCGTCACGCCGAACGCCCTGCACAGCGCGACCGAGAGGGCGGGCGCGAGCAGGAAGCGGAAGACCATCGCAATGCCTAAGTCGCGGTCGAGCCGGACATTTTTGAGCCCGATGTCGTGGATGATATAGCCCGTGAGCAGCAGCGCCAGCGGCGTGACGAGGTTGTTCATATAGCGGCAGTAGCTCATCACGAGCGAGGGGAGCCTCACTTCAAACCACACGAGCGCGAGGCCGACGAAAACGGCGATGACGGCGGGCGTGGTCAGGAATTTCTGGAGCATCTTGAGGTCAAAGCCGCGGCTCTCGCCCGACCAGCGCACAAGCGAGAGAAACAGCAGCTGGACAAAGCTGGTGTTGATGAGGTAGTAGAGCATGACGTAGGGCGTGCAGGTGTCGCCAAAGAGCTCGGTGCACATCGCAAGGCCGACGAAGATGGCGTTCGACACCGAGCACATCATCATAAAAACGCCGAGCTTTTTGCGCGGCAGCTTCAAGAGCCTGCCGACGAGCAGTGACAGGATCGTGATGACCACGGTGCCGAGCAGCGGCACGAGCAGAAAGCTGCCCGACTGAACCAGAAGATCACGGGTCAGGTTATTCGTCAGCCCGTAGACCGACATGCAGGGGATGGCGACAGAGAGCGTGAACTTGCCGATAAAGGCCTTGGCCTGCGGGCCCATCCAGCCCCGCTCCGCGCAGAAATAGCCCGTCGCCGTCAGCAGCAGGATGATGGTGACAGAAGAGACCGCGTGCAGAAATCCTTCCATGGTGTGACCTCGGTGTTAAGAAATAGTTACACCAGTATAACACGCCTGCGGCAAAAGACAAGAGACGAAAAAGACGGTTGCAATGCCGGTTCGGATACGCTATGATGGGCGAAGATGAGCGCGCAGTGCGCGCCCGGAGAAAAAGAGATCGAGAACTTTGAGAGGAGTTTTGTTTTTATGAAAGCAGCGCTGGTCATTATGGCGGCGGGCATGGGCTCGCGCTACGGCGGCAATAAGCAGGTGGACGGCATCGGTCCGAACGGTGAAATTTTGATGGAATACTCCATTTTCGACGCGCTGCGCGCGGGCTTTACGAAGGTGGTCTTCATCATCAAGCCCGACATGCGCGACTTGATGGAGAACATGGTCGGACATCACCTTGCCGCGCGCAAAACGGCGGACGGGGACAATGTCGAGGTCTGCTATGCGTATCAGGATTTTTCGAGCGTGCCCGATTTTTACACGGTGCCGTCTGATCGCGTCAAGCCGTTCGGCACGGTGCACGCGCTTTTATGCGCGCGCGAATTTGTGCACGAGCCGTTCGTCGTCATCAACGCCGACGACTATTACGGCGTGGACGCGTTCAAGACGATCTACGCAGAGCTCTCAAAGCTCGCCGAAAGCGGCGAGGGCACGATGGTCGGCTACGACCTCTGCAACACCGTGAGCGAGCACGGCACGGTCACGCGCGGCGTGTGCCATGTAAACGAACAGGGCATGCTCGACCGCGTGGTCGAAACGTTCCACCTAAAGCCCTGCGACGACGGCAAGATCCGCGACATTCAGGAAAACGGCGACGGCCCGGTCTACGCGCCCGAGACGCCGGTCTCGATGAACTTCTGGGGCTTTACGCCGTGGCTGTTTGAAAAGTTGGACGCGTATTTTAAGGATTTCCTCCGCGCGCTGCCCGACGGCGAGCTCAAAAAAGAGTGCCTGCTGCCGAGCCTGATCGGCGAGCTCATCGACCGCGGCGAGCTCAGTGTCTCCGTTCTGCGCTCGAGCGCGCGCTGGTTCGGCATGACGTATCACGAGGATAAGGAAATGGTGCAGCGCGAGCTTCAGAAATTACACGACGCGGGCGTGTACCCCAAAACGCTGCGCGCGTGAGCGAGACAAATCGAAAAAATCTGCCGCCTCCGGACATACTAAGTCCGGAGGTGATTTTTATGCCGCGAAAAGACCCCGGCATGCCGTATGACCTGGCACCGATGCTCAAGGCGCGCTTCGGCCAGCCGGACGACTGCGCCGATCTTGTCAACAAGTACGGCACCTATAACATCCAGCCGACGTCGGACACGGAAAATC
>OLXF01000479.1_pt1 | contig 16652 bp, 17 predicted proteins | sample 1673471 | NCBI WGS metagenome assembly OLXF01 (sample SAMEA103958113, study PRJEB25191) | human gut metagenome
AGCGTTTGGCTGCGGAAATTGGTGAAACAGTTCACCTAGTCGCTCGTAACGACGATGAAGTTGTATATTTATACAAAGAGGATCGTAGAGAAAGTATTATCCATATGGCGTCCTTCATTGGCCTTCGCTCGCCTATGTACTGCACAGCTGTCGGTAAAAGCATACTTTCTCATTTGCCGGAAACAGAAGTCCGCGCCATTTGGGATCGATCCATCATTAAACCGCGCACACAAAATACAATTGTAAATTATGATGAATTTATCAAACACCTTCAAAAAGCTCGAGAGCTCGGATGGGCAATTGACAACGAGGAAAACGAGGTAGGGGTCGTTTGTATTGGTGCGCCAATTATCGACTTTACTAATGCACCAATTGGCGCTATTAGTATTTCTGCACCAGCTGCTCGAATGACCTCCGCAATTTGTGAGAGCTGCGCTCAGAAAGTGATGGCAAGTACAAGCGCGATTAGTCGGGCATTAGGAGCCCCGTCTACGCTATGATGTGTCCCCGGTTCGGAGACAGGACCTTCGCTTTCGCAATGGGAGGCCTTTGCTGGCTGATCGGAATTCTGGTTCTCATGCAGGGGATTCGCGATCTGTTGGATTACAACACAAACAAAAAGGATCCGCCCAAATGAACAGCGATATGGAGAGGAGTACCTCAAAAAGATACTCCTCATTTTTTACCGTATCAATCTTCATCGGGCCATTCGCTCTCCGGCACGGGCCGGTCGGGCAGCTCGCCTATCCGATGGAATGCTGCTGAGCAGAGAGGTATACATAAAGCCAAAGGGCGCGTTCTTTTGAACGCGCCCTTGCTGTTTAGCCGGATAGCTCCCGGATCTCATCCTGAATGAGGCGGCCCGCCGCGGCGGCAAGCTGGTCGATGCGCCGGATGCGCGCGAGGTCGCGGCCATAGATGGCGTTCGCCGCCGGAACGCTGGTGTTCTCGCCCATGAACACCGCGGCGACGCGGATGCCCTGCGCGCGCAGGGCGCGGACCTCGGCGGCGGTGTCGTCGATGCCGGGCTGACCGTCGTAATCGCGGCTGAGCGGAATTTTGCCGCTTGGAAGAATTTTGTGGCTGTCGTTCGGGCTGGCGTCGGTGAGCAGAATGAGCAGGTGCTTGTCCGCGGGAGCCGATTTCATCAGCTCGCCCATGCCGCGCAGAGCCAGACCGTCGCGGTTCCAGCCTGCGGCAAAGTAGTCGAACACGCGATGCTCGCCGTTTTTGTCCCCGAAATCCTTCAAAACGCGCAGCACCGTGTAGCCGCGCAGGCTGCAGAAGCTGGTCACGCGCACGGGAATGCCGCAGGAGACAAGGCTTTTGGCGAGAAGATAGCCCTGAATGGCGATGCTCTCCTGACAGTGCAGGCGCGAGGCCGAGGCGTCGAGCATCAGGTCGACGGTGAAGCCCGCGCGGCTCTCCTCATCCTTGCGGAGAAAGACACGGCTGTCGTGCAGCACCGGTGCGCGCCAGACGCGCGTACCGTCCAGCCGCCCCTCGCGGGCGAGGATGTCCTCGGGCTGCTGATGGATGAGCATACAGTTGCGGATCTGCTCCGTCAGGCGCAGGAGAGCATTCTGATGCAGCGCACTGTCGCGGACGTAGGCGGCGCGGTTGCGCTTGGCCTGCTCGGCGGCCTGCTCGAAAAGGCGCTGCGTGTCGGCGCGCATGGGCTGGCCCGGCACGCGCTCGCCGCGGGTGAACCAGAGATGGCAGCCGAGGTGATCGCCGGTGCAGCAGCGCTGCTCGATGCGCGCGAGCGCCTGCGGGGAATAGAGGCTGCGGCCGAAGCAGCGCTCAATGTAGTCGTGATCCTCCGCTTCGCGCTCGTTCGAGCGAAGCTGGGCGCGCAGCGCGTTGGACGCGCGCACCATGCCGTTCTCGCCGGCGACCGCGGAGCGGCCGACGGTCAGCTCGTCGGTGCGGACGATCTCGACCGGCAGGAGCTTGGTGAGCAGCGGCGCCCAGCGGTCGCTGAAATGAAGGCGGAACGGTGATTTTTTATGGGGTGTGCCGTCAAATTGCAGGTATTTCTCAAACGCCGCGCGGACGGCGGCCTCCAGATCGTCCGCGTCGAGCGTGCCCGGGCAGGCGAGGGCTGCGGAGAGTCCCTTTTCCCACGGGGCGAGCAGCGGCGGCTTCTGCCCAAGGACAGATCTCCAGCGGGCGGACTGGAGCGAATAGACGAGCTGGTTCTTGTCCATCCACTCCTGTCGCGAGAGCTGATATTCCGAGGCAAAAAATTCTGCGGCGTGGGCGCGGCGCAGCTCCGTGAGCACGGGGCGGACGGGAAGCTCCTTTTCATAGACGGCGTTTTCCAGCGCGAGCCACGCGAGGTCGTCGAACGCGGAGCGCCGCGTGTCGTCCGCCCAAAGGGCGAAGAGACGGCGCGGCATCTCGTCACCCAGCCACTTGCGGACCAGACCGATGACGCAGTTCATGTAGAAGTCCGGCGTGCCGTCGGCCTTGAGGGCGAGGAACTGCGGCTCAAATTGATAGTCGCCGCAGGCGGTCCAGACCAGATTGATGGCGCGGCGCTGGTTGGCGCTGTAGCTGTCGGTTTCCATATCAGTCGGTGAACAGGCGGCTGCGGTCGAGCTTCGCGGGGATGCGCGCGGCGATAACGTCGCGGATGAGGCTCTGCTCGTAGGCGTCGAAGGCCTTGTTGGTGATGCCCATGTCGAGCGCCGTACCGGCACTCACGCCGCGGCGGATCAGGCGCAGCGCGTCCAGAAGCCCGCGCAGGTCGAGCGCCTTGGAGGAGATCTCCGCGCTCCCGCACTTCTTTTGCAGGTCGAGAAAGAGCTGCACGAGCTGTCCGCGGTACTTTTTTTCCAGCGTGGGAAACTCCTCGCCGAGCAGACGGTCCAGACCGTCCTCCGCGATGGGCGGCATCTGAATGACGACAAAGCGCGAGGTGAGCGCTTCATTCAGCTCGCGCGTGCCGGCGTAGCCGTAGTTCATCGTGCCGATGAAGCGCGCGGCGGGGGCGACCGTTACGCGGTCGTAGCCGGGGACGTCGATGGCGCGGCGGAAGTCCAGCGCGGCGTGCAGCACGGCAAGAGCCTCATTTTTGGCCATGTTGATCTCGTCGAGCACGCCGAAGCCCCCGTGCTTCGCACAGAGGTAGACGGGGCCGGGGCGGAAGGTCACCTGTCCGTTTTCAAAGGTGTCCATGCCGATGAGCCCGGCGGCGTCCATGCTGACGTGAAAGGAAACGTCCCACGCGGGGCGGCCGAAGGCCTGCGCCAGATTTTCGGCCAGCACGTTCTTGCCGGTCGCCTTGCTGCCGGCGAGCAGCAGGTTCTCGCCGCACAGCAGCGCGGCGATGGCGGCCTCCCAGACCTCTTTCCCATAATAATGATAGCGCGGCTGCGGGATGCGGCCCTGCAGCGCCGGCTCGGCGGGGTATTGTGCGCGGTAGGCGCGGACGCCGTCGAGCAGCGCGGGGCTGATGTGCTCCTGCTCTAAAAATTCCAACAAGCTCTCCTCATCCTCTCTTTCGGAAATGCGCGCGTCGCGCGCTTCGTTTCGGCCTCATCATAGCACAACGCGAGGGCTTTGCAAGCCCTTTTTCCGTCAAAATTTCGGACGGCTGCGGCGCGTTTCCTGGACGCTTTGGCGCGAGCGGCGCAAAAAAGAACGCCGCCCGCGGGCGGCGTTCCCTGAACGGATCAATCCTTCGTGAGGACAATGGGCATTGCCGGTCCTTCGCTCTCGCCGTCGGCGCTGTTGTTGGCGGAGGGCATTTTCTCGCGCAGGAGCAGCGCCGAGAGCCTCGTGCCGTCGGTCAGCTCCGCATGGAATACGACCTGCAGCTCCGCACCGTAGGAAAGGCCAAATTCCACGCCCTCTGCGCCATAGATGCTGTAGACGCCGGCGGTGCTCTCATCGGGAATGTCGCTGATCCACCACTGTACGGCGGAGCGTTCGTCGTCGACCTCCATGAACCGGAGCGCGCTTTGCGCGGCGCTCTTTCCGTCCACCAGATAGTCGAGCCGCGCGGACTTCACGGCGGCGTCGTAGGCACCGAGGTAGAGGTTTGCGGTGCGGTGGTCCTCGTCCTCCCAGCCCTTGACGCTGCATCGGATGTCCGAGCTGGAATAGGAACGGCTGAGGACGTAGCCGAAGGAAAGATCCTCATAGAGCTTCGGCAGCGCCTCGTCGGCAAAGCCGGGCAGGTCGCGGATCGTCTCGAGCTGGCGCTCGCCGCCGGTATCGTAGGCGGCGGTGGCTTCGAAGCCATCATCGTTCATCGAAAGCACGGTTTCGCCGCGGTAGACGTCGTACTCGTCGCGGACCAGCTCGACGGCGGTCGTTCCGTCGTCGGAGGCAAGGGAGCGGAGACGGAGGGAGACGGCAAGGCCGTCCTGCACCGTCTTGGGCCGGAGGGCGAAGGCAACCGTGCAGGTGTAGGCGTCCAGGTCGAAGCGCTTGACCGTGTAGTCGAACTGCGCGGTCAGCGTGGCGCTCTCCTCCATCGCTTCGCGCACGGAGCTGCTGATGCCCGCGATCTGCGAGGAAAGGCTGGACTGCACGCTCATGATCTGTGATTGCAGAGAGTCGACCTGCCACTCGAGCTGCTTGACGCGGTGGTTATTGTAGAGTGCCAGACCGACGGCGAGGGCGAGGCAGACCGCCGCCGCGCCGAGAAGGAGCTTTTGCCGGCGAACCTTCTTCGGCGCGGCAAGGGTCTCCTGCGCGGGAGCGGGCGTGGAATCGTCGACAGACGAGGCGGCCTTGGCGTCACCCTTTTCCGCCTCCTCAAGGCTCAAAAGCTCATCGACGCTCACGCTGTAGAGACGGCTGAGCTCCACGAGCTTGCTCAGCTCGGGCTGAGCGGCGCCGTTCTCCCACTTGGAGACGGCCTGACGGGAGACGTTCAGTCTTTCGGCCAGCTCCTCCTGCGAGAGGCCCGCCGCGCGGCGGAGCTCATAGAGTTTTTCACATAGCTTCATGGGCGCTTTCTCCTTTGCTTTGATGGCATCAGCTTAGCAAAAACAGTCGTTTTGCGCCACCAACCGGGTGTTTCGTTTTGTCAACCAATGGTTTCCTTTTGACCAAATGCCCTTTTTCGTGCAACCTTTCGCCGCTGCGCGCATATACTGCATGGTATGGCACGGGGAGGTGAGAGCATGAGAGAGTGGCAGGGCGTCCGCGGCGACGTGGACGACATGATCTTTGTGGACGACTGGTTCGTCAGCGAACGGTAAGTGAGAAAAAGCTCCGCGCGTTTCAGGGAAGGAACGCAGGCGGAGCGTTTTTCGTTTTTATAGAGCCTTGTCGATGGTCGCGCCGCCGGCGACAACGTCGCCGCGGTAAAAGACCACGGCCTGCCCCGCGGTGATGGCGCGCTGCGGCTCGTCGAAGTCCACGCGGACCGCGCCGCCGTCCAGCGGCGTGACGGTCGCGGCGCTTTCGCGCTGGGAATAGCGCGTTTTGGCGGTGACGCGCAGCGGCTCTGCGGGCGGCGTAATGATCCAGTTCACGCGCGAGGCGAGCAGGGCGGAGGAAAATAGCTCCGCGTCGTCGCCGAGGAGCACGGTGTTGTGCTTCGCATCCTTGGAAAGGACGTAGAGCGGGCGGTCGGCGCTCACGCCGAGGCCCTTGCGCTGACCGGCGGTGTAGGCGACCAGTCCGCGGTGACGACCGAGGACGCGGCCGCTCGTATCGACGAAGTCGCCCGGCTCGGGCGTGACGCCGCCGAACTCGCGCAGGAAGCGCACATAGTCCCCGTCGGGGACGAAGCAGATGTCCTGCGAGTCGGGCTTCTGCGCGTTTTCAAGGCCGAAGTCTGCGGCGAGGGCGCGGATCTCCGGCTTGCTGTATTCGCCGACGGGAAGCAGCAGATGCGCGAGCTGGCGCTGCGTCATCTGGTAGAGCACATAGCTCTGATCCTTGTGCGCGTCCACGCCGCGCAGGAGCAGGTGACGGCCCGACGCAGCGTCGAAGCCGACGCGGGCGTAGTGCCCGGTGGAAATATAGTCGAAGCCGTGGTCGAGCGCCCAGTCGAGCATCGTGCCGAACTTCAGCTCGCGGTTGCAGTCCAAGCAGGGGTTCGGGGTGCGGCCCGCGCAGTATTCCGAGACAAAATGCCCCATGACCTCGCGGCGGAAAAGGTCGCACAGGTCGAGCACCCGGTGGGAGATGCCCATCTGCGCGGCGACGCGCGCGGCCTCCTCGATGTCGTCGGCGCTGCCGCAGGTGCCGGGACGGTCCTTATAATGGTGCAGCCGCAGCGTGACGCCCGAAACGTCATAGCCCTGCTTTTGCAGCAGGAGGACGCAGGCGGCGCTGTCCACGCCGCCCGACATACCGACTAAAACCCTTTTTGCCATAGAGAAATTTCCTCAATCCAGGTATTTTTGCAGAAACGCGCGGCTCGGCAGCGCGTCACTCAACTCCATGAGAACATGGTCGAAGCCGCCGGCATAGTCAAAGCGGCGGTCGGACAGCGACAGATCCGTCGAGCGGGCGTTGGGCAGCGAGAGCGTGAAGACCGTGCCCTTACCGACAGCGGATTCCGCCACGAGCATCCCGCCGTGCCCCTGCGCGATGCGGCGGCAGAGGGACAGCCCGAAGCCGAGACCGTGCGGCGGCGCGGGGTCGAGGCGGTCCGTATCCAGATAGCGCTCGAAGATGTGGGCAAGGCGCTCCGGCTCGATGCCGCGGCCCGTGTCGGCCACGGTGAGCTGAACATGGCGCTCGCCGCATTTGACGCGCACGCTGACCGTGCCGCCCTCCGGCGTGAATTTCAGCGCGTTGGAGAGCAGGTTCAAAAGCGCGCGCTCGAGCATGGGGGCGTTGAATGCGATGACGTGGCTCTCGTGGCTGGTGGAAAAGCGCAGCGCGACGCCGCGCAGCGCGAAAAGCGGCTCGGCACGCTCGCAGAGCGCGTGGCAGAAGCCGACGATATCGCCGTTACACAGCCGGAAGCGTCCGCCCTGCACCAGCTCGCTCGCGGCGGAGAGGTTGCCGACCAGACGCAGCATTTGATGGCAGCTCATCGTGAGAATGGCTGCATTTTTATCCAGCACGGAGTCGGCCTCACGCGCTTCCGCCGGCGCGAGACGGTTCGCCGCGGCAAACACGTTCGCCATCGAGGAGCGGAGCTGGGCCGAAACGTTCGGCAGGACCTCGGCCAGAAGCTGGAGGTCTTTTTCGTCAAGCGGCATCATAAAGTGCGCCTCCTTTGGGAAAGCTGTTCATATCCTTTGCAGGACGGCGCGATTTTCGTGTGGAAAAAAGTACCGCAGCGCGATGAGCGCAATGTGCAATGTGAGATAATAAGTAGAATACCAAACTCCTGTCGAAAATACAAGAACTTTCGTGTAAAGGAAAATTTTTTGAAAAAACACTTGCATTTGAAAAAGAGTATGCTATAATACCAAATGTGCCATACATTTGATATATTCCGTAAAAACGAAAGGGAGCGCATTTTATGTCTATTAAAATCGGTATCAACGGCTTTGGCCGTATCGGCCGTATGGTGTTCCGTGCCTGCCTCGAGCATCCCGAGATCGACGTGGTCGGCATCAACGATCTGTGCCCTGCCGATTATCTTGCCTATATGCTCAAGTACGATACGATGCACGGCCGCTGACATCGAAAGCCGCGAGAACGCGCTGGTCGTCAACGGTCAGGTCATTCCCGTGTTCAGCGAGAGAGACCCCGCGAACCTGAAGTGGGGCAAGCTCGGCGCGGAGTATATCGTCGAGTCCACCGGCCTGTTCCTGACGAAGGAAAAGGCTGCCGGTCACATTGCCGCCGGCGCAAAGAAGGTCATCATGTCCGCGCCGAGCAAGGACGACACCCCGATGTTCGTCATGGGCGTGAACCATAAGAACTATACCAGCGATATGCAGTTCGTCTCCAACGCGAGCTGCACCACCAACTGCCTCGCCCCCATTGCCAAGGTTCTGCATGAGAACTTCGGCATCAAGGACGGCCTGATGACGACCATCCACTCGGTCACCGCCACACAGGAGACGGTGGATGGTCCCTCTCTCAAGGATTGGCGCGGCGGCCGCGCGGCTACCGCGAACATCATCCCCAGCTCCACCGGCGCAGCCCGTGCGGTCGGCAAGGTCATTCCCGAGCTCAACGGCAAGCTGACCGGTATGTCCATGCGCGTTCCGACGCTGGACGTTTCCGTCGTTGACCTGACCGTCAACCTCGAGAAGCCCACCACCTACGATGAGATCTGCGTTGCCATGAAGAAGGCCAGCGAGGGCGAGCTGAAGGGCATCCTCGGCTACACCGACGAGGCCGTCGTTTCCTCCGACTTCCTCGGCGACTCCCGCACCTCCATTTTCGACGCCACCGCCGGCATCGCCCTGACCGATACCTTTGTCAAGGTCGTCAGCTGGTACGATAATGAGATCGGCTACTCCAACAAGGTCCTCGAGCTCATCGAGCACATGTATGAGGTCGATCACGGTCACTCCGCCAAGTAAGCGCGGACAATAAGCCAACTTCTGAGAGTTTCCTCCTCTCGTTCGTTGTAGAAAGGGAAAGCGCAGCTTAGGCTGCGTTTTTTCTTTGTGGTTGCATTTGTCACTTTACGCGGCGCGGAAAAGCTGATAAACTGACGAAAACAAAAGCAAAGAGGTCTTTTCTATGTTTCAGGGCTTTTCGCAGAACGCCATCGACTTCCTTTGGGGCATCAGCCTGAATAACGAGCGGGGCTGGTTCATGGCGCACAAGCAGGATTTTACGGACTATGTGGACGTTCCCATGCGCGAGCTGGGGAAGGAGGTCTTTTCCGCGCTGGCGGAGGACTATCCCAGGCAGGACTGGCGGCTGCACGTCTGCCGCATCTACCGCGACGCGCGGCGGCTGCACGGACGCGGGCCGTACAAGGAGCATCTGTGGTTCACCATCGAGCGGCCGCACGAGCGCTTTGAGAGTGTGCCCGCGCTCTATTTTGAGCTTGCGCCGAACTACTACAGCTACGGCTGCGGCTACTGGGAGGCGGGGGCGGCGACGATGGCGAAGCTCCGTGCGCGCATCGACAACGACCCCAAACCGCTCGAAAGGCTGGCGCGGCGGCTGAATAAGTCAAAATTTGTGCTCTCCGGCGAGGAATTCAAGCGGCCCAAGGGCGACGCGGGCAAGCTGCTGAATCCGTGGTACAACCGCAAAAACATTGCCATCGGCTATGACGATAACCCCGAGGGCGTGCTTTTCACGCCGCAGCTCAAGGACAATGTGCTCGACGGCTTCCGCTTCCTGATGCCGTACTACCAATACCTCGACACGCTCGCCGGCGACATGGAGCCGAACAGGTGAATAAAAGCTGAGACGGCGTGAGCCATCTCAGCTTTTTCATCATTTGCCGAGCGTTTCACCGATCACAGCCATTTGCGCGGCATCGGGTGAGAAGCTGCGCGGATGGAACTCCACGATGCGCTGACCGTAGATGAGCAGCCAGGTGTCATATTTTTCGCCGCTATGGGCGTCGCATTCCCGCCACGCCCGGTCGGCGCCCCACGGCGCGGGATCGGTCTCGCGGTATTCGCTGCCGTAGAGATCTTCTGCGTGCAGCGTGCTTTGGAGGCAGAAGTCGAAGAGCGGGGCGAGCTTCACGTCGATGACGGTGTAGAACAGCTCCGGCAGCGGCGGGTCATTCTCGTCGCTCCAGCGCACGTCGTAGGGGAGCTCCTGGCGGTATTCGACCTGTCGGACGAAGACGGAGTCTCCGCGCTCGAGGGCCTCGCAGGAGTAGCGGGCATAGTCGGTATCGGTCAGGTCCTGCACATAGAGCGGGAGCGTGTCATGGTAGAGGTAGCCGACCTGCGGGCTGCCGCCGACGGTGTAGGTGTATTCCTCCGCGTTTTTCGGTACGTTGTCAAACCAGCCGCTTGATATGCCGTAGGTCATGACGCCGATCATCAGCATGACGGATAACAGGACGGAGCAAAGAACCGTGAGCACTAAGATGAGCCTGCGTTTTTTCGGCGGTACGCTCCTTTTCCACACCTGCTTGCCGACGAGCGCGGCTCCGCCGACGGGGACGAGCACAACGCCGGCGGAGACGAGAACGATGCACAGACCGGCGCTGCGGAAAAGCAGGGGGATGACCATGAGCGCCCAGAAGACAAAGATCCAGATCGAGCGCAGGAAGCTCAGCCAGCGGCTCGAGTGGGTGGGGGTGAAGATGCCCAGCTCGCGGGCGTTGCGCTTCGCCTTGCGCAGCCAGAGCCGATAGCCGAGCAGCTCGACGCCGAAGAGGAGGATCATGACGAAGATCATCAGCATCATGGTGAGGTCGTAGCCGTCCGCGAGAAAGGCGACCGGATCGCGCCGCAGCTGCGACACCTGAAGATAGAGCATCGTCGGCAGCATGCAGGCGACCGTGATCGTGTTGCTGAGCACATAGCCCTTCTTGGCGCGCTCCATCGTTTCGACCTGCACGACGGCCTCGGTCTCGATGGGCACGGCGTCAAGGTCCTCGTTGTAGAAAATGTGCGTGTCGTCGCGCTGCGTAACGATCTGCCAGCCCGCGCCGGCGCAGTAGTCCCAAAAGGTCAGGTTCTCGTGGTTTGGTTCGTCGGGACAAAAGCTGTCGGTCTTGGGGTAGTAGACCACCGCGAAGCGGAGCTTTTTCGGCTCGCAGCGGCGGTAGCGCAGGGCGTAGGTGCCGACGGATTCAAGCATCCAGCCGTTGGTGGCCATTTTCTCCAGGTGCCGCTCGAGTCCCGTGTGGTCGTAGAAGGCGTAGAGGTTCAGTTCTCGCTTCTTGTTCCATCGGTCAGTTCGCATGGCTTGTCGCCTCCCTTCAAAAGTCGCTGGTAATCGTTCATCTGCGCCGTCAGACGGTCCATCTCGCCGTGCAGCCGCTCCTCGCCTTTTTCGGTGAGAACGTAGCTGCGGCGGCGGCCCTCGCATTTGGTCTCGACGATGTAGCCCTCGGCGGCAAACTGCTCTAAAAGATTGTAGAGCGTGCCGGGGCCGACGCTCACGCGGCCGCTCGTGAGCAGGCGGATGCGCTCCATCAGGTCCATGCCGCAGCATTCCTCGCGCAGACAGAGGAGGACGTAAAACATCTGCTCGGTGAGCGTCTGAAATTTTTCGCGGGCCATTGTACCGCCTCCTTTTATCGATATTCGATATTCTTGGAGAGAGTATACTATCGAATATCGATATTGTCAAGAGAAAAAATCGGAGAGCCGTCGGCTTTCCGATTTTTCATTCAGGCTTTGTCCTCTTCCCGGTATTCAAGAATATCGCCGGCATCGCAGTTGAGCGCCTCACAGATCGCCGCGAGCGTGGAGAAGCGGATCGCCGTCACCTTGTTGTTCTTGATCTTGGACAGATTCACGTTGGAGATGCCGACGCGCTCTGCCAGCTCGTTCAGCGACATTTTTCGCTCGACCATCATGCGGTCCAGTCTCAGAATGATCTTTCCCATTTACACAAGCCCTTCCACATCTTGTTCCAGCTCCACGCCGCGCGCAAAGAACTGCGTCAGGCAGAGGATCACAAGACCCATGGAGAAGCCGTAGAGCCGAACGCTCGTTTCGACGGTATCGGTGCCGAGGATCAGGCGGCACACGGTGCTCAGCGCAAGCCCCGCGAGCGGAATGGAGATGGCGAAAATGCCGATCTCGCGGAGCATACGGATATTATCCGCCTGAAAAACCGTGCTGCTCTCTGACCGCTTGATGATAAGGTAGAGATTGCGGAAGATCATCGCCATGAGGGAAGGAAGCACGACGGCTGCGGCAAAATACAGAAGCATTGCCCGCATATCAATGCCGTTCGCGGTCGGTACGCTGAACTCAAAGCCGAGGACGCTGAGCTCCAATCGACCGGTACGGATCGATCCCGCCAGAGCGTCCGCGAGAAATGTGCGGTCCGCAAACGAGTATATTCCGGCTGTGAGCATGAGAGCGGCCGTCATCCAATAGCCGAGCTCTGTAAATTTTGTGATGATCTTGGCCGCCTTGATGATCCAACGGTTCCACTTCATTTTTCCGACCTCCTCAAGATGCTTGATGAGGACAGTATAACCGCCGAGTATTCGCTTGTCAATATGTTTTTATCGTTTTACGATAAATTATATATGATTATCATAAAATCATCGCGCGGATATAGGCAAAGCCCCCGACCGCAGCCGGGGGCTTTGAGAAGAGAGCGTTAAATTGATTGGACGGTCGGTCACTCCAGCTCCACCGTGGCGGGGGGCTTGGAGGTGACGTCGTAGAGGATGCGGTTGACGCCCTTGACCTCGTTCACGATGCGGCGGGAGACCGTGTCGAGCAGCTCCCACGGCAGGCGCGAGAAGTCGGCCGTCATGAAGTCCTGCGTCTCTACCGCGCGCAGCGCGATGGCGTAGTCGTAGGTGCGCTCGTCGCCCATGACGCCGACCGAGCGCAGGTTTGTGAGCGCGGCGAAATACTGGTTGATGCTGCGCTCAAGGCCCGCCTTGGCGACCTCCTCGCGGAAGATGGCGTCCGCCTCGCGGACGATGGCGAGCTTCTCCTCGGTGATGTCGCCGATGACGCGGATGGCAAGGCCCGGGCCGGGGAAGGGCTGACGCCAGACAAGGCTTTCGGGCAGGCCAAGCTCAATGCCGAGCTGGCGCACCTCGTCCTTGAAGAGACGGCGCAGGGGCTCGATGATCTCCTTGAAATCCACATGGTCGGGAAGCCCGCCGACGTTGTGGTGGCTCTTGATGACGACGCTCTCGCCGCCGACGCCGGATTCCACCACGTCGGGGTAGATGGTGCCCTGCGCGAGAAAATCGACGCGGCCGAGCTTTTTGGCCTCTGCTTCAAAGACGCGAATGAACTCCTCGCCGATGATCTTGCGCTTGCGCTCCGGCTCGGAGATGCCGGCGAGCTTGGTGAGAAAACGCTCCTGCGCGTTCACACGCACGATGCGCATACCAAGGCAGTCGTGCATGGCGCGCTCGACCTGATCGCCCTCGTCCTTGCGCAGCAGGCCGTGGTCGACAAAGATGCAGGTGAGCTGTTCGCCGACCGCGCGGTAGAGGAGCGCGGCAGCCACGGCGCTGTCCACGCCGCCGGAGAGCGCCAGCAGCACCTTGCCGCCGCCGACCTTGGCGCGGACCTCCTCGATGGCCTCGCTGACGTAATTCGCCATGCTCCACTCGGGGGAAAAGCCGCAGACCTTATAGAGAAAGTTCTTCAGAATTTCGGTGCCGTGGACGGTGTGCAGCACCTCGGGGTGGAACTGCACGCCGTAGAGCTTCTTTTCCGCGTTCTCGATGGCGGCGTAGGCGCAGCCCGCGGTGTGCGCGATGGCGCGGAAGCCGGGGGAGAGCCTTTCGACCTCGACGCCGTGGCTCATCCAGCAGATGCTCGTCGGCTCAACGCCGTCGAACAGCAGGCTCGTGCCGTCGTGCGTCAGCTCCACCTTGCCGTACTCGCGGACCTCGGCTCTGCGGCAGGCGCCGCCGAGCTGATGGATCATCAGCTGCTGGCCGTAGCAGATGCCGAGAATGGGCAGACCCAGCTCGAAAATGGCGTTGTCAAGCGCGGGGGCGTTCGGCTCAAATACCGTCGCGGGGCCGCCGGTGAAGATGATGGCGGCGGGGCCGAAGGCGCGGATGTCGTCCATCGACATGGTGTAGGGCTTGATCTCGCAGTAGACGCCGCATTCACGCACGCGGCGCGCGACGAGCAGATTGTACTGCCCGCCGAAATCCAATACCAGTACCTTTTTCATCTCAGTCGTCCTCACGGAAGAGAATGCCGTTCTCGTCTGCCTGCTCGATGACGGCGAGGGCCTTGTACGGTACGCCGGAGGCACGGAACTTGTCGCCGCCGCCCTGGAAACCCTTTTCGACCGCGACGCCGATGCCCTCGAGTGTCGCGCCCGCGGCGTTTACGAGGTCGATGAGGCCCTGCATTGCGTAGCCCTTGGCCATAAAGTCGTCGATGATGAGAACGTGGTCGTCCGCGTGCAGCCACTCATGGCTGACGATCAGCGTGACCTTCTTTTTATAGGTATAAGAAAAGACCTCGCTCTGGTACAATCCGCCCTCGATGTTATCGCTCTTCGCCTTCTTGGCGAACAGCATGGGAACACCGTATTTCTGAGCGCAGATCGTGGCCAAAGCGATGCCGCTTGCCTCCGCTGTTAAAACCATGGTGATCTTGCTGATGTCAAAATACTTCGCAAACTCATCGGCCAGAGCCTCAAGCAGTTTGGTGTCGACGCGGTGGTTGAGAAAGCCGTCGACCTTGATGATGTTGCCGGGCAGGACCTTGCCTTCGCGGCGAATGCGTTCCTTGAGCAGTTCCATGGGACCGTCCTCCTGTCGTATAATATAAGTGCGCGAGCTGTGCTGCCATTGTAGATATTGTATCGTATGATAGAGCATTTGCGCAAGAAAAACAAGGTGACGGAGGGACCAAAAAAAGAGAGAGAAAAGCGCCCGTTTTCGGGCGCTTTTTATGGATTTACACAGTTTGATAAGCGCAGCTGATGACGAGCATCAGACGCGCGCATCGCGCTCAGCCCGCATTGGAGTAGAGACGGGCCTCCAGCGCGTCGAGCCCGGCAAGGATATTTTCAACTGCCTGCTGTGTGTCGGGGTCCTCGGCAGGACCGCTGCAAAAGAGCAGATAGGAACTTCCCTCCAGCAGCGACACCACCCCCTCGCGGAAGCGCACAAATTCCGCCTGCGTCGCACGGCGGATGTCGGGGACCGGCGCGGCGCCGTCCGCTTCGAGCACAAAGGTGATGGTGTTTCCGTCAAGGTAGCGCTCCCGCCCGCCGGCGTAGGAGATCAAATCGTAGGAGCAGCTGCCCACACCCCTGTCCTCATGGGTCTGATAGCACAGCACATCCGCGCCCCACACGCCGTTTTCATCCTCTCCGTAGCAGAGGAAGAAAGTGTCCCAACCGGTATAGTAGGGGGTGACCTCCTTGGTGAAGAGCACCGTGCCGTTGTACTTCCTCGCCTCCAGCGTGTAGCGGCATTTTGCAAATTCATCCGGCTCCGAGGTCGTGAGGACGAGGATCTCGTACTCACCGTCGCGGTCGAGGTCGGCATAGGCGAGCGGCTGTTCATTGACCGCATAGACCTCGGTAAAGCTCTTTACCCCGTCCGCGCTGTAGTAAATCTCCGTGTCGCGCCGCGCGAGGTACAGCCCGCCTTCCCCATCGGGACGGTAGGTGTCGGTGTAATACTCGGGCGTGACATGCCACCGGCAGATGCACGTCTTGTTCTCCGCATCGATCTCAAGCTGATAGGTCCAGCTGCCATAAGGCTGAAAGCTGGCGGTCTCCGCGTCGTAGAACCAGTAATAATAGGGCAGGTTGTAGGCAGGCGTGTCGATTTGCAGACCGAGGTCCGTGTAGCCGTCAAAGTTGTAGTCGCCGGTCACAAGCCCGCCGTCCGGCATCCAGCAGTTCGTGTAGCCGTCCGTACACCAGACGTCGTCGCCGACGTCGGCGGTGCGCAGCTCCTGCTCGCCGCCGTCGTCCCACAGGAGGTGGATGCGGCTCACGCCGCAGTCATACTCCCCGTCCTGATAGCCGTATAGCTCAAGCGTCGCCGTCCTGCCCTCGCAGAGGGTGAACGGCTCCGTGTGCAGCAGCACATCGTCCGCGTGCAGGACGGTCCATTCATCGTCCGCGGCGGGCTGCTCGGCGACAGGCTCCGGCGGCTCGTCGGGCAGCGGCGTGTCCGCAATATCCTTTTCGCCGCAGGCGGCGAGCGTCAGCGCGAGCGCCGCGGCAAGCAGCAGCGCAGTAAGCTTCGTTTTCATAATGCTCCTCCCCAAGTCGTGTTACTGATTTACATAATAACATGCCTTTGCGGAAAAGTCGTTACAAAAGGGTTACAAAAAAGAGAGCGCCGAGGCGCTCTCTTTCGCGGTGCGGGATTTACTTCTTCTCGTCCTCAAGCAGACCCTTGAAGCTGGCGGCAAGACCGGCAAGGCTCTGGATCTCGCTGGGGACGATGATCTTCGTCGCCTGCCCGTCGGCGGCCTTTTCAAAGGATTCGAGCGCCTTGAGCTTGACGACCTGATCGTTGGGGTTCGCGCTGTTGAGGAGCTTGATGGAGTCCGCCAGCGCGGTCTGCACCTTCATAATGGCCTCGGCCTCGCCCTCGGCGCGGAGCACGGCGGCTTGACGCTCTGCCTCGGCGTGGAGAATGGCGGCCTGCTTCTCGGCGTCCGCCTTGAGGATGGTGGACTGCTTCTCGCCCTCGGCGACGAGGATCTGGCTCTGCTTCTGACCCTCGGCCTGCAGAATGGACTCGCGGCGCTCGCGCTCGGCCTTCATCTGCTTTTCCATGGCGTTCTGGATTTCCTTGGGCGGCAGAATGTTCTTCAGCTCCACGCGGTTGACCTTGATGCCCCAGGGGTCGGTCGCTTCGTCAAGGATGGAGCGCATCTTGGCGTTGATGACGTCGCGGCTGGTGAGGGACTGGTCAAGCTCCATCTCGCCGATGATGTTGCGAAGCGTTGTGGCGGTCAGGTTCTCGATGGCGTTCATCGGGTGCTCGACGCCGTAGGTGTAGAGCTTGGGGTCGGTGATCTGAAAATAGATGACCGTGTCGATCTGCATGGTGACGTTATCCTTGGTGATGACGGGCTGGGGATCGAAATCCGCCACCTGCTCCTTCAGGCTGACCTTCTTCACCACGCGCTCGATGAACGGCA
>OLXF01000486.1_pt1 | contig 16551 bp, 17 predicted proteins | sample 1673471 | NCBI WGS metagenome assembly OLXF01 (sample SAMEA103958113, study PRJEB25191) | human gut metagenome
CATTCCATCCGTAAACCTCATTCTTACATATGAAACAAAACAGTATCCCTTGAGTGCAGACAAAGTAGAAATGATTTTGCAGGAATATTTTGGTTGTAGCAGAGGCAATGCCGTGATAGGATAAAACATAGCAGCAATAGTAAGATAAGGGGGATATGCAAAATGAAGCACCTGATCATTGTAAAGTTTAAAGAAAATGTATGGGCCAGGGAAAGCGAGGCGAGTAGAGAGATGCTTGCGGATATCCGGGAGATCTTCGATCGGACGCAGCAGATCGAAGGCATCCATACAGTGAATATTTATGAAAATGTGACGCCGAGACCGAACCGGCATGACCTGATGATCGAGATGGAGATGGATCCGGAGGCGCTGCCTGTATACGATGCTTCCGCAGCTCATCAGGAATGGAAGGCAAAATACGGGGACGCTATTCAGTCCAAGACTATCTTTGATTATGAATAAAATTTGTAACCTTGCGAAGAGGAGTCAGTTATGGAAGAATTTGATATCAGAGAAGCTACGCCGAAAGATGCGGAGAAGATCATCGCATATTTAGCACAGGTAGGTGGAGAGACAGATTATCTGTCCTTTGGAAAAGAAGGACTTCCTATTTCGATAGAAGAGGAAGAGAAATTTATACAGAATATAAATAAGGAGGAACATTCCGTTCTCTATGTGGTATGGAAAAATAGAGAGATCATCGGAGATGCCAGCCTAAGCGGATTCTCCAGAAGGATGAGCCACCGCGCCGAATTCGGAATCTCTGTGGTCAAGTCGGAATGGGGGCAGGGAATTGGTAGTGCGCTGTTACAGAAATGCATTATGTATGCTAAAGAACATGCGATAGAACTGATCAATCTGGAAGTCCGAAGCGATAATATACGCGCTATTCATGTCTATGAGAAATATGGCTTCCGGAAAATAGGGACCTCACCGGCGTATTATAAGATGGACGGAACATATTATGATTTCGATCTGATGGTATTAGACCTGAGAAGGGAAAGGCGGTAGTTATCGTTATCGCCGCGGCCATCATCGCAAAGACCATCGAAGGAGCGACGATAGCGGAGCAGAACTCAGCACGATCGTAGTACAGATGCATTAACACAGAAATATAAAGAAATACAAAGTGACCCAAAGAACCGCAAAGAAACACAAAGGAGCCATAACACCATGGAAATATTTGACATCGTAGATGAAAAAGGCATTCCCACAGGGGAGACCATAGAACGCACACAGGCGCATGAAAAAGGTGTCCGCCACAGAACCGCCCATATCTGGATCGTGAGGGAACAGGACGGAAAAGCCCAGCTGTTATTGCAGAAGCGCTCCGCTGAGAAAGACAGTTTTCCGGGGCGGTTCGATACCTCTTCTGCCGGGCATATTCAGGCGGGGGACGAGCCGGAAGAGTCCGCAATCCGGGAACTTCACGAAGAACTGGGAATCCGGGCAGCAAAGGAGGATCTTACATTCGCCGGATGTTTTGATATTCAATACGAAAAAGAATTCTATGGAAAAATGTTCCGGGACAATGAAGTGGCATTCGTTTACATGTACACCAAGCATGTAGATGCTAAAAAGCTTACCCTACAAAAAGAGGAAGTGGAGTGCGTGGAGTGGTTCGATATGGAGGAACTCGATACCGCGTTGCAGCCGCCCAGAGACCAAAGGTTCTGCGTTCCTATGGAAGGCTTCCGGATTGCTAAACGATGGTGGGAGAGCAGAAGATAAGGATGGAAGCACATGACAGAGACGATTTCGATGCCGGAGGTTTTGGTGTATTACGATGCCATACAGCAGGAACCGGAAGTGAAGCATGGACAATGTATGAAAACGCTAAAGTATAAGAATGCAGTAGACAGATAGGCAGAGTAAAAAGAGCCGCCCTCTTACGAGGACAGCTCTTTTATATTGCAATCTTCTTATTGGCGATTTATTGACGATGCCATTAAATTACTTCACAGTTACGGAAGTGATGTGAGGGTTCACACCTTCGTACCAGTACAGGAAGCCTTCCATATCAACGGTGTCACCGATCTTTAAGTTCTTTACTGCGTTGTAAACATCGGTGGTGTTGTCGCACAGATAAGACTCAACAGTGAAGGTATAGGTCTGACCATTCAGAGAAACGTTGAAGTACAGGTCATTACCGTCTTCACCGGAACCGTCCCAGTTGTACAGGAAAGCAACGTCGTTGCCGTCAGCATCCTGACCTGCAGCTTCTACAGTCATACCCTTGAAAGCTACGAACTGGTTCTGGTAGTTGATCAGATCATCGGTACCTAACAGATCGGTCACATCGGTAACGGGAGCAATGTAGCTGCCCTCTTCGATCTCGAAGGTAGCACCTTCAGCGATCTCTACTTCACCGGACCACTCGGTCTTATAACCGGTTACTTTGATCTTGGTACCGGGTACCAGCTTTGCATAATCCTCTTCGGAACATGCGGCATTATAAATGAAGTAAGCACCGTCCTGATCCTGGGTGTACAGGGTAGCCTTGTCTTCCCACCAGGACTGTTTAGCCTGAACATAAGCCTCGATCACAACTTCGGAATCGAGATCAGCAGCCATGTACTCTTCATAGGTCATAACACCCTCGGACTTCTCATCAGCAACAGCTTCAGCAGCCTCGGTAGAAGCTTCTGTAGCAGCTTCGGTAGTAGCAGCTTCGGTAGCAGCCTCAGTGGTGGCAGCAGCGGTAGATTCAGCAGCAACGTCTGCATTGCTGTTTCCACATGCAGCGAGAGACAGAACCAAAGCCATAGCCATGGTTAATGCAAGTGTCTTCTTTTTCATAATAATCCTCCATTCCTGCGCTTTGTGGCGCATATGGGTCTGTGCAGATACACAGACATCTCCTCAATTTATCCGGTGCGCTCAGACACCGAACAGTTCCATTATACCTGAAACACAAGATAAATCAAGGCTTTTTGCAAAAAGAACCCCATCCGCAGGAGAAATACCATCAGAAGTTATCTTACGAATGGGGCTGAAAAATTACTTTTTTCTGTTTTTTAAATATTCTCGCCCTACATACAGGAGAATCAGAATCCAGGTGACTGCAAGTGTGCTTAACAGGATCACGGAAGTCCGGGGCATGGCACCAAGTTCCTTTTTGCCGAAGGAGGCGTCACTTCCCTGGCCGAGACGGTACAGGCTCTCCACATCACTGTAAAGCTTTTGCATGTAGGCATCATCCACAGTTTCTTTTCTGCGGGTGGACTTCACTACGTTTTCAATCAACTGTCCGGAAGCATCACGTAAGGATGCGGAACCGTTAAATACCGGTGTGACAAAAGTATTGTCCACGTGATCCAAAAGTAGTTTGGAAGCTTCAATCTTCACTACATAATGTGTACCGTTATCCGCACCGCATTCGGACAGATAATCCTGATATTCTGCGGAGTTTTGTGCCTTAGAGGTTACAGGTACATAGCCTTCTGTCTCGGCATAAGCGATCTGCACATCGTTGGTGAGCAGATACTGGGCAAACAGCCAGGATGCCAGTACTTCCTGAGAGTCCGATTTATTGAAGACGCAGACGGAAGGACCCTGAGAGATCATTTTGGGATGCTCCGGGTCAAACTGGGGAATCATCCGTACGGCGGTCTCAAACTGCACCAGAGAGTCTTCGCTGATATCCGACAGTGGGGCATCCGTACCCATCCAGGTGGCTCCGGCAGTAGAATCAATGGCGAAAATACATTGCCCGGCATTCAGGAAGTTCGCAGGATAACCGGAGATCTTGAAGGTGGAAAAGGCACCGCTCTTTACATGTCCGGCAATACCATACAGGAGATCCGTGGTGGTATCGTTGAAAAGTTCAATGCTGCCGTCGGCTGTGGAATATCCCGCGTTCTTTTGCTTTAACATCTGGATCATCATGTTATCGGTGGACTTATAGATAAACGGGATCAGTACATTCTGCCCATTGACCACATAGGTGCCGTCCGCATTCTGGGCGGTGGCAGCCTCGGAGACTTCCCAGATGAAGTCCCAGGTCAGTACATCCGGCAGAGTATATCCAAGATTTTCCACGTAGGTCTTATTCACGTAACAGGCCTCGGTGGAACGCATGTAGGGTACGGCATAGTAATGACCGTCGATGGAGCATTCATTCAGAAACTGGGGAATGACTTCTTCTCTGGCAGGACCGTCATAGGCAAGCTCCGTGCCGCCCAGACCGTATTTCTCATCGGCAAACAGGTCATCCAGAGGAACTACGGTATTCTGTCCGGTGAGGTAGGTGGCAATGTGATCCGGGTAGGTGATGCAGACATTGGGTGTCGTATTGGTGGAAATATTGGTAATGACATCGTTGTAAATTTTGCCGTAATCCGTGTATAGATTCAGGTTCACCGTGATATTGGGATACAGGGCTTCAAAATCCGCAATGGCTTTTTTATAGATTTCCGTCTGGGTCTTGTTGGTATCGTTTTTCGCCCAGAAGGTGATCTCATAGTTCCTGGAAGTATCGAATTCCTCCGGAACGGTGAATTCCGGCAGCCCCTTGGAACCATGGCAGCCGGTCAGAGACAGGGACAGCCCGCCCAGGGCACATAAGAGTGCCAGCTTTTTGCTAAATCGACTCATCCTTTGGTACCTCCTCTGGCAACGCCTGCCATGACTTTTTTACGGAATACGAGGAACAACACCACCAGAGGAACGGAGATCACGACCACCGCAGCCATCATGGCAGGGATGTTCTCTCTGCCGAAACCATTCTCACGGATCTCCTGGATACCGTTGGACACCAGATAGTAATCCGGATCATCGGTGATCAGTCTGGGCCACACATAGGAGTTCCAGCATTCAATAACCTTCAGGATCACGATGGTGATCAGTGTGGGCTTGCAGATGGGCACCATGACCTTGCGCAGATATCGCAGATCAGAAGTACCGTCCACCTTGGCGGCATAATACAGCTCGTCCGGAATCTGTGCGAAATTCTCTCGCAGCAGATAGATATAAAATACGCTGGTCACGGAAGGCAGGATCAGGCCGGTGAAGGTATTACGCAGATCCAGGTTCGTGATAGTGGTGAAATTCGTAATGACCACCAGCTCGTTCGGAATCATCATCAGGGATAAAAATAACGTAAAGATCAGATCTTTTCCGGCAAAGTTCAACCTTGCAAACGCGAAGGCCGCCAGAGTGATGACCACCAGCATAATGGCAGTGGTGACCACAGTGAAAAACAAAGTGTTCCACAGGTATCTTCCCAGAGAAACAGTGGTAAAAGCGTCCACGTAGTTCTGCAGAGTGGGAGACAGGGTGAAAAATTTCGGAATATATTCCGCATTATAGGAGCCGTAGCTTTTTACGGAGGTCAGTACCATCCAGTAAAAGGGGAACAGTACGATCAGCGCCCACAGACACAGAAAAAAGTAGATGACCCCATTGCGGATATTGCCGCGGATCCGGGTGCGTTTCTCGATTCTTTCATAATCAGATGTAACATCAGACATCACAAAGACCTCCTTTCCTATACATAGTGGACATGCTTTTTGCTGACCAGCAGATTGATGCAGGTGATGGTCAGGACGATGGCAAACAGCAGGATCGCCGCAGCGGAAGCATAGGAAGGATATCCGCCACTGTCGCCGTAGAGCATGTCGTAGACGTAGCCGACGATAGTATTCATCTCTGCGGCATTTAAGTTCGTGCCGAAGAGTGCCACGGCATCACTGTAGGCTTTGAATGCGCCGATAAAGCCGGTGATGATCAGGTAGAATACCATGGGGGAGATCATGGGCAGTGTGATCTTCGTGAACATCCGGAAACGGGAAGTGCCGTCCACTCTTGCTGCATTGTAGTACATGGGGTTCACACTGGCGAGAGCACTGGTCAGGATCAGGATCTTAAAGGGCATAACGATCCAGATGGTGTAAAAGCACAGCACGAACATTTTCGCCCAGTAGGGTCCGTCGATGAAATCCACGGAGCTGCCGCCGAAAAACTGGATCAGTAGATTGATCAGACCGTCGGAGTAAGGAGTTTTTTTGAAAAGAATCATGAAGACCAGACCGACCGCCAGAGTATTGGTCACATAGGGCAGGAAAAATATGGTCTGGAACAGATCCCGCAGCGGTTTGATGGAGCTTAAGGCGGCGGAGATCAAAAGCGCCAGTCCGGTGGAGACCGGAACGGTGATGATGACCAGAATAAAGGTATTTTTCAATGCCTGTAAAAAGTACGGATCGTGGAGCACATAGGAGTAATTGTACATGCCTATGCCGTAAAAGGTCTGGGATGCAGAATTGTAACCCTCTTCAAAGGAGTACACGAATACGTCGATAAGAGGATAGATCATAAAAGCACCCAGAAACAGGAATGCCGGCAATAGATAGAGCCAGGCTTTCATATTTTGTTTTTCCATAAGAAACCTCAATTCTTTCTGCAGCCCATGAATACCGCCGGACTGCAAAATCGGATAAAATATTAAAAACGGATGCGTTCTTCGGTGTCGGTGCAAAAGAGGAATACTTTTGCGGGCTTTAAGCCGAAATGCACTTTTCCGGTGGGAAGAGATTTCCCTTCGTCCGCATCAATGATGGAACGGATGGTAACGTTCTGGGACTTCTCATGGGTGGAAACAATGCTCACATCCCGGCCCATGACCTCCAGACGTACCAGATCGCAGGAGAGCGGTCCGTCCTCTTTTAAGATGAAGCCTTCCGGGCGGATGCCGACATGCACGGGCTGATCCGATACTCCGGGAGTGGACAGGACAGCCTCGGAGCCAATATATAACTGCTCATTTTTTACCTCACCGGAAAATACATTGATGGGAGGTGTGCCGAGGAACTTTGCAACGAACAGATTCACGGGATCATCATATACGTTCTGGGGCTTGCCGATCTGCTGTACGATACCGTCCTTCATCACGACGATCATATCGGAGATGCTCATGGCTTCGTCCTGATCGTGGGTAACGAAGATGGTGGTGATCTGCGTCTCCTGCTGGATCCGGCGGATCTCTTCTCTGGTCTGGAGACGGAGTCTGGCATCCAGATTGGAGAGAGGCTCGTCCAAAAGAAGAACGCGAGGCAGCTTGACTAAGGCTCTGGCGATGGCAACACGCTGCTGCTGACCGCCGGAGAGCTCATTGGGTTTGCGCTCTAACAGGTGATCGATCTGTACCAGCTTTGCCGCTTCCAGCACGCGCTTACTCATCTCTTCTTTGGAAAGCTTGTCAGCACCCTTCAGATTCTCCAGGGGGAACTGAATGTTTTTTTCCACAGTGAGGTGGGGGTAGAGGGCATAGTTCTGGAACACCATGCCGACACCGCGGTTCTCGGGCGGAAGTCCGGTGACATCATCTTCGCCGAAAAAGATCTTGCCCTCGGTGGGTTTCAGCAGACCGCAGATCAGATTCAGGGCAGTACTTTTGCCACAGCCGGAGGGACCTAAGAGTCCGATCAGCTTGCCGTCGGGGATCTCGAAGTCGAAGTCATTCACGGCAATGACATCCTCGCGGTTCTTCCTGCCGCGGACAGGACCGCGGGCGGGGAATTTCTTGGTCAGATGCTGTAATACGATTTTCATGTGTATATTTCCTTTCTTAATTAATGAATCTAAATCCCATAGGAGTCCTTCAAATCACTGGATATATGATCCAGGTCGGGATATACGAAGCTTTCGGAGATGCCGAATACCCGCAGGCTTTCTATAAAGTATTGTTTCCGCCCGGAGGGAATAATGATCTTATACAGCATATTTTCATCGCAGATGTCTTCCAGACGTTCCAGAGAGTTATGTACGGTGAAGTTGGAGTACTGGGAATACATGCGGAGGTTGTTTTCTGTGGAGCTGCAAGCCAGGATCTTGTTTTTCAATTCCGGATTGTGGTGGTTGTGTTTGAAGGCGGGCAGCAGCATTTCCTGGGTGGTGTCCGCATCAATGGGATAGATGCAGTTGCCGAAGCCTTCCTTCTCGTTCAACAGACCCGGTGTCAGTACCCAGACGCAGGCATCGGTGTCCGGAGTCTCCCGGTAAGTCTCCGTGGCGAAAAATACGGCGATCAGGGGAGACTGAGTCCAGTCTAACATTCTCGTGGGCAGACCGTAGTGCTGCATCAGGGAGACCCAGCCGGCGTAATTGTGTTTGTCGGGAGGATTGTCCAGGATCTGTCTCGCCCGGATATAGAAATCATTGGCAATATAGCGTTCGGAGTCCAGTCTTTTCTGGCTTCGTTGGATGGAAGGGATCAGAGTCAGATCCGCGTTCTCTTCCCCGCGGAACCAGAGGCGGACGCCGTGCTTTTGGCGTAACGTACTGACGAACTGCAGGAGTTCATCGATGGTGCTTACTTTTTGTGTTAACATGATAGACCTCGTTCTTATTTTATCCTAGTTGGATGCCTGCGGATTGTTTTGTGCTATTCGCATATCGGGGCATCAAGCTACTTTATTATAGATGGTTTTTCTCAGTTGTACAAGTATCCATTCTGTGGTATGGTAAAAGAAAGAATACGGAAAACGTTTTTATAATAAAAATAAAGCACACAGGAAGGAGTACACTATGGCAAAATGGCTTGATAATGCAATCTTTTATGAAATTTATCCCCAGTCTTTTCTGGATACCAATGGTGACGGTATCGGTGATTTTCAGGGTATCATAGAAAAACTGGATTATATTAAGGAACTGGGATGTAATGCGATCTGGATGAATCCCTGTTTTGCATCCCCCTTCGGAGACGCAGGCTATGATGTGGCGGACTACTATCAGGCAGCTCCCAGATACGGCACCAATGCGGACCTGAAGCGCCTGTTTAACGAAGTACACAAGCGGAATATGCATATCCTGTTAGACCTGGTGCCGGGACATACATCTGTGGCACATCCCTGGTTTAAGGAGTCCTGTAAGGCAGATCGTAATGAATTTACTGATCGTTATATCTGGACCGACAGCACCTGGGGACAGCTGGAAAACATGGGAAGTCTGTGCGGTATCTCCGAGAGAGAGGGCTCAGTGATCGTGAACTTTTTCGCACACCAGCCGGCACTCAATTACGGATTTTATAAAAAGACACAGGACTGGCAGCAGGATCCCGATGATCCGGGTCCTAAGGCGACGCTTGCAGAGATGGAAAATGTCATGCGGTTCTGGATCGGCATGGGCTGTGACGGCTTCCGTGTGGATATGGCAGGTTCTCTGGTGAAAAATGATGAGGACAGCAAGGGAAACATTGCTCTGTGGAGAAAGGTAAGAGCGTTCCTGGATGCAGAGTTCCCCGAGGCAGTGCTGGTATCCGAATGGGGAGAACCGGACAAGTCCCTGCAGGGCGGCTTCCATATGGACTTTTTACTTCATTTTGGACCGTCTCATTATAACGATCTGTTCCGCTGCGAGGAGCCTTTCTTCTCCGGAAGAGGTAAAGGCGATGTGGCAGCCTTCGTGGAGAAATATAAGGAAAATTATGAAAAGGCACAGCGCAAGGGTCTGATCTGTATTCCCTCCGGCAACCATGATATGGATCGTCTGGCGAGAAGCATTCATGGGGAGGAATTAAAGGTGGCATTTGCATTCCTTCTGTCCATGCCAGGTGCACCGTTCCTGTATTACGGTGATGAGATTGGTATGCGCTATGTGGAAAATCTGCACTCCGTAGAGGGCGGTTACGGACGCACCGGTTCCCGCTCGCCCATGCAGTGGGATCATACCACCAACGCCGGTTTCAGCGCAGCACCGAAGGAAAAGCTCTATGTCAAACAAGATGAATCTGCAGACCGTCCCACGGTGGAAGCGCAGATGGCAGATCCGGATTCTCTGTATCATGAGATTCAGAAATTAATTAACATCCGTCAGGCGCACAGTGCATTGCAGAGCCGTGGAGAGATCGAGTTCGTCTATGCCGAGGAAAAACAATATCCTCTGGCCTACCTGCGCAGTGATGACAACGAGAAGATTCTGGTCATCATCAATCCGGCGGACAGAGAGGCCAGCTTCGACGGAGACTATGCGGTAAAGGAAGCTTTGTATACCTTAGGTGGGGAAGCTGCATTTGCAGGCGGAAAGGTTACTGTGCCGGGGGGCAGCGCCGGATTTTATCTGTTGTAGTTGGTAGAATGTATTTTAAAAGAAGTGGATGATCAGTCTGGCGTAGCGGAGGAGCTTTCGAAAAAATGATTGCGGCATCTCTAAAAAAATATGCTATAATGAGCGCATGCTAGAGTATAAATGAAAAGAGAACCGTATGAATCAGGTAAATTATCAGAAAGAATTAGAGAAAATTTTAAATACCTTACAGGAGAAGGGCGAGGCAGCGTCGGATTACCGGCCGCCCCGCCTGTTTCTGCATAGCTGCTGTGCACCATGCAGCAGCTATTGTCTGGAATATCTGTGCCGTTATTTTTTGATCACGGTATTTTATTACAATCCCAACATTTCCTTTTCGGAAGAATACCGAAAGCGCGTGGCGGAGCAGAAGCGTCTGATCGACGCTTATAATAAAGAAGAAAAGGGATGGCCCATCGACATCGTGGAGGGAGATTATGAACCGGAGCGTTTTTATGAGATGGCGAAGGGCTACGAGAACTGTCCCGAAGGGGGAGAGAGGTGTTTTCGCTGCTTCGACCTGCGGCTGCGCAGGACTGCGGAGCTGGCGGCAGATGGCGGTTATGACTATTTTGCCACGACCCTGACCATCAGCCCTCTGAAAAATGCGGCGAAGATCAATGAGATCGGGCAGGCACTGTCCGGGGAATATGGTATCCCCTGGCTGCCCTCGGATTTCAAGAAAAAGAACGGGTATAAGAGATCCATCGAACTGTCCGCAGAGTATGAGCTGTACCGGCAGAATTACTGCGGCTGTGCCTTTTCCAAGGCGGAGCGGGAAGCACAGATTGCAAATGCGTAATTGCGTCTTGCGGGATGAGGAATTTTAGGATATAGTAGAAATATTGAAAACAGCGCAGCAGCGTGAGAGATAGAAATTGTGACTGCACAAGATATTCCGGTACATTACAGGAAGTAACGGAATACCGGCAGATTACTGAAAGGTATGAGGATTGACTGACATGAAGAAATTTTTAGAAATGCTGACAGAGGAAATGCAGCAGGCATTTACCGCAGCAGGCTATGACGGAAGCTTAGGAAAAGTAATGCTTTCCAACCGTCCTGACCTGTGCGAATATCAGTGTAACGGCGCCATGGCGGGAGCCAAGCTGTATAAAAAAGCCCCCATCATGATCGCAAACGACGTGGCAGAGCAGTTAAAAGACAGCAAGGTATTTTCCGAAGTGGTGGCAGTAGCCCCCGGATTCCTGAACCTGAAGGTCAGTGAGGCATTTTTGCTCACCTATTTACAGGGCATGGAGGCAAATGAAAAATTCGGTCTGGAGAAGCCCGAACATCCCAAGAAGATCATTATCGACTACGGCGGCCCCAACGTGGCAAAACCTCTGCATGTGGGACATTTACGTTCCGCAGTGATCGGTGAGAGCGTAAAACGCATCAGCCGCTATGTGGGACATGAGGTTATCGGTGATGTGCATCTGGGTGACTGGGGATTACAGATGGGTCTGGTCATCACCGGTTTACAGGAGAGACAGCCGGAACTGGTATATTTTGATGAGAACTACGCCGGGGAATATCCCGAGGAAGCTCCGTTTACCATCAGTGAACTGGAGGAAATCTATCCCGCAGCCAGCGCCAAGTCCAAGGAAGATCCCGAGTACAAGGCAAAGGCCATGGAAGCAACCTTCAAATTACAGAGCGGTGTCAGAGGATATCGTGCTCTGTGGAAGCACATTATCAATGTGTCTGTGAACGACCTGAAGAAGAATTATTCCAAATTAAATGTAGAATTCGATCTGTGGAAGGGAGAGAGCGATGTCCATGACATCATCCCGGAGATGGTCGCTTATATGAAGGACAACGGCTATGCACACTTAAGTGAGGGTGCGTTGGTAGTGGATGTCAAGGAAGATACCGACACCAAGGAGATCCCTCCCTGCATGATCTTAAAGTCCGACGGGGCCTCTCTGTACAATACCACAGACCTGGCTACTATTATGGAGCGTATGAAGCTGTATCATCCCGACGAGCTGATCTACGTGGTGGACAAGCGTCAGGAATTGTACTTCGAGCAGGTATTCCGCTGTGCCCGCAAGACGAAATTGGTAGAACCCGAGACCGAGCTGAAGTTCTTGGGCTTCGGTACCATGAACGGCAAGGATGGCAAACCCTTCAAGACCAGACAGGGCGGTGTTATGCGTCTCGAGAACCTGATCAAGGATACGCAGGATGAGATGTACAAAAAGATCAAGGAAGGCCGTGACATGGAGGATGCCGAGGCGAAAAAGGTAGCGGATGTGGTAGCTATCTCCGCATTAAAATACGGTGATCTGTCCAATCAGGCATCCAAGGATTATATATTTGATATCGACCGCTTTACCTCCTTCGAGGGAGATACCGGTCCCTATATCCTGTATACCATTGTACGTATCAAGTCTATTCTGAATAAATACAAGGAACAGGGCGGGGATCTGACTGCTGTGAAGTTACAGCAGCCCGGTAATGCTTCCGAAAAAGAGCTTGCCATGGAGCTGGCGCAGTTCAATACCATGATCGCTACGGCGGGAGAGGAACTGGCACCCCATAAGGTATGTGCCTACATCTACGATCTTGCCAATGCTTTTAACCATTTCTACCATGAGACCAAGATCTTAGGTGAAGAGAATGAGGAGCGTAAGCAGGGACTGGTAGCACTTTTAGTGCTGACCAGAGATATCCTGGAGACCTGTATTGATATGCTGGGATTCGAAGCTCCGGAGAAAATGTAATAAAAATAATATCTATTTAGTAAACCCGCTGAAAAACGGGGACACAAAGCCAGATGGGTCTAAGGTCTGAACATAGAGAAAAATCAGACTATGACAGCCGGTTGCAGCAGATTCCTGAGTGTAGGGGAGTATGTTTATCGTGAGCCGTCTGTCAGTGCACATTTTTGGCAGACGGCTTTTATTGTGCCGTAGAAGGGGAAAACGATGTCTTTAAACTATGAGCAGAACGAAAATGACATCCTGAATAAATTATTGCCGGAATATAGACAGCATTCTGTACAAAGAAAAAGCAATCCAGAAGCAGTTACAGGACACATTGGAGAAAGTGAAGCTGAGTAACGAGATCATTTCCTCCATCGCCAGAACTTACCAGTATATTTCACGGATCGATATTCAGGCAGATTATTTCGAAGAGATCAATAACCGGGATACCGAGCATCTGAAGTTCACGAAATCGGGAAAGCTGTCGGAAAGCAATGAAAAGGTATGCAGACAATACGTGGCGGAGGAGTATCAGGAGGCATTTTTCAAATTTGTGGATCTGAAGACCCTGCCGGAACGCATGAAGAATGAAGAGACGTTAGTCCTAGAATACCGGATGAAGGATGGCGACTGGCACAGACTCCGTTTTGTGGAAAAAAAGAGAGACGAAAACGGTGTACTGACCCATGTGCTCTGCCTGATCCGCAGCATCAGCGATACCAAGAAGTGGGAACATGAACTGATGTATCAGGTGGAGGAAGCCAGGAAGGCAGCAGCTTTGAAGGCCCGTTTCCTGTCAAATATGAGTCATGATATCCGGACACCCATGAATGGCATTATCGGCACGCTGAATCTGGCAAACCGTTATCCGGATGATCTGGAGGTACAGAGAAAGTGCCGGGAACAGATCATGACTTCATCGAAGTATCTGGTCTCTATCGTGAATGATATTCTGGATATGAACAAACTGGAGTCGGGAGGTGTAGTGGAACAGGAGATTCCGTTTAATCTGGCAGAACTGCTGAACCGGGTTAACCTCGGCAAGCAGAAGCAGGCGGCAGAAAAGAATGTGGAATATATTGTTGACTGGGAACAGAGTGATATCCGCCATATGGATCTGGCAGGGAATCCAATCTATGTGGAGAGACTGCTGACCAATATTTCTGATAATGCGGTTAAATTTACCGGACCGGGCGGCAGTGTGCGTGTCTGGTGTGCAGAAAAATATGCGGACGAGGAGCGGGTAGTCTATGAATTCGGCTGTGCCGATACTGGTATCGGCATGAGTGAAACCTTTCTGGAACATGCTTTTGAACCGTTCACGCAGGAGAATGAGACCAGCAGATCCAGGTACGAAGGCACAGGACTGGGACTTGCCATTGCAAAGAAAATCGTGGACAGGCTGGATGGAGACATTGCCATAGAGAGTAAAAAAGGCGTCGGAACTACTGTGACCATGACACTTCCGTTCAAAATCGGGGAACCGGTGGAGAAGGAGAAGAACGTAAACTAAGAGGAAATCCCGGTGGAAGGTCTGCGGGCGCTGTTAGCAGAGGACAATGAACTCAACATGGAGATCACAAAATTCATGCTGGAGGATTACGGGATCCACGTAGAGTGCGCTGCAGACGGAGAAGAGGCGGTACAAAAGTTCAAAAATCTGAGCTGGGATATTACGATGTGATCTTCATGGACATTATGATGCCGAAGCTAAATGGCTGGGATGCCACCCGCAGGATCCGGTCCATGAAACGGTCGGATGCCGGAAATGTCCCCATCATTGCCATGAGCGCCAATGCCTTTGCGGAAGACATTATCAACAGCCGATGGATGAAAAGAAGCTGTTGGAAACAGTGAAGGAATGCATTATGTTCCGGGACCATTCCTGAAGAAACAGCATAGAAACAGCCTAGAAAAGGGCAGAGGATATCCTCTGTCCTTTTCCTATATTAGGATGACTTATCGTGCAACATTACGTACTGAAAATGGTGGGACAACCGGATATAATAGCTACAAAGACAGGAGTTTTTTCTGTGAAGCATGTGGCCTACATTATGGAAAGGAGAAAAATTATGATTTCATTTATATTGTGTCTGTTGCTGTTAACCATTTTATTCGGAATCGCATATAAGATTACCGGGGCAATTTTAAAGGCCTGTGTGTGGCTGCTGATCCTGTTGCCCATCGGCCTCATCCTGTCGGGCGTGGGAGTGATCTTCTGCTGTACAATCATTTTAATACCGGTAGGGATCGGAATTATCAAGGCCGGGATCCGGATGATATTGCCGGGGTAAAGAAATAAAATGATAACAGACTGCCTGATGTGTGGTAAAATAAAGTTATCGCATATCAGGCAGTTTCATTATTATTGATATATAGTATTGATAAATCAGGAAAGGTGATGGCATATGGAGATCAAAAGTATACTGATCAAAGATACAACGAGAGAAGAGCGGATCCGCATTATACAGGAGGGTTTGAACCAGTGCGGTGGAGCCTGTGACTTCTGCAACGGTTGTGATAATCTGGGCGGTGGTTCTGTGGATACATTTTATGAACCGTACATTAACGGGGAGAAGGAACTGCGGCAGCTGAATGAGGAATACAGAAGCAACATGGGACTGGTGAGATAGGAGACGGGCTATGTTTTTCATACCGTGTATTAAGTGGAATAAGCACTATTATGTGCGGACAAGCTGCTGTAATACGCTGTATGAACTGGATCCGGAGATGGGAAAGGCCATTGCCCGGGGAGAGCAGGTACTGATTCGCCCGGAGCATTTGCAGAGAATTTCAAAAGTGACCTATGGGTATAACTATAAACATTGCAATTACTGTGGGTATGAGACAGCAGAAAATTTTGAGTATTGCCCAAAGTGCGGTAAGAAATTTTAAAAGCGAGAGGGGACGTGAATCTGTCTCGATTTCAAAAGGGAGTGTTACTCACAAGGACCATTGTCTTTCCAGGCACCTTTCCATTTTGGTTTTTCTGTGGAACGTTTTGGTAGATTCATAGTGTTCATCAGGCGGTCCACTCTGCCGAGACTGATGTTTATGCCATAATCACGTTCTAATACACGACGGATCTTGTAAGCACCAAGAGAGTTATCGTAATCAGTATAGATTTGTAAAAGGTGCTTACGAATCAACGGATTTTCTTTTGTACGAGGTGCTAAATCTGAATAAAAGTGCTTGTAATAAGTACTGCGATTTATGCGAAGAACTCGACAAAGAGTTTTGATATCGTATTGATGACGCAGCTTATGCACGGCATCTAATCGTTGCTTGAGTGTGGCGTGAATATGGCAATCGCTTTTTTTAGTATTTGGTTTTCTTCTTCCAGCTGAGCCATACGTTTTTGAAGCTCTTTCACCTGCTTTGCAGTAAGAACTTCACCGTCATCAGTTTCAACAGTTGAATACTGTTTGACCCATCTGGAAAGAGCAGTTTGAGATACGCCGTACTCTTTGATAAGAGAGGCCTGAGTTTTACCATTGTGGTAAAGCTCAACGAGGGTTCGTTTGAAATCCTCATCGTAATGTTGTTTTGTGGACATAAAAGATACCTCCTTTTGGTGTCTATGTTAATAGTAAGTCTATTTAACCAATGTGTCCACTTTTATAAGTATAATGCAGGTAGTACACATGATAAGAATTGCTGTTTGTGATGATGAAAATGTAATTGTGAATCAGATAGAGCATATAATTTCTGAAGTATGCAAGCGGGAAAGCATTCCCGTGAATATTGATGTTTTTTACAGTGGTAGGGAACTCAAAAG
>OLXF01000495.1_pt1 | contig 16487 bp, 15 predicted proteins | sample 1673471 | NCBI WGS metagenome assembly OLXF01 (sample SAMEA103958113, study PRJEB25191) | human gut metagenome
GGCGCTTCTGGTGCTGCATCATGATGATGGTGTTGCAGTAGGTGGCGATGCCGTTGGCGCCGCCGGAGCCGGTAAACCGGGTCTGGGGCTTGACATAGTCGCCCTTGCCATAGATACAGGTGGAGTTGACGTTGCCGTAGATGTCCACCTCAATGGGGGTGTTCAGGGCAATGACGCCCAGACGGCGGATGACCTCTGGATGGTTGCTTTCGACTCCAACATCACCACAGTGGATGCCTTGCACACCGGCGCAGTAGACGCCATGGTGGTGCAGAACACCTACGGCATGGGCTATTTCGGCGTCGAAAGCGCCTATAAGCTGCTGGCCGGGCAGGGGAGCAGCGTCGAAAAATCGAACATCACCGCCACCCGCACCATCACCCGGGAAAATATGTTTGCCATGGATAAGCAAAAGGCCCTGTTCCCGTTTGGATGACCCCCGAAGCCCGGCCCCTACGAGCCTACCGCCAAAGCCCTTCTCCCACGCCGGAGAAGGGGCTTTTTTATTTTTCCATCACCCGCAAAAATCTTACAAAATGAAAACAACAAACACCCGTTTGTCACTTTTTACGCGCATTCTGCACAAAAACAAACGCTTTCGACTGGCGAAACTGCCCTAAACGGTGAAAATTTCCACCCGTAGTCGGTGAAATTTCACCTTGTTTTTTCATCCGTCCCCGAGTATTATAATAACTGTCAACAGGGTTCGCTCCTCTACAAGCGACCCGCCCGAAAATCTACTGCACATCTAAAAAAGAAGGAGAAACTCATTATGAAAAAGTTTGCTGCTCTGGCCCTTGCAGGTTGCATGGCCGTCTCTCTCGCCGCCTGCGGCGGTTCCGCCTCCACTTCCACCGCTGCTTCGGAGTCCACGGCTCCCGCAGAGTCCACCTCTGCTGCAGAGTCTGCTGCTGAGTCCGCAGCCGAGAGCGTTACCGAGGCCACTCAGGGCGGTAAGGTCGGCGTCTGCATCTACAAGTTCGACGATGCCTTCATGACCACTTACCGTAATGCGCTGCAGGAGATCCTCGAGGGCAAGGGCTACGAGGTCACCATCGTCGACGGCAACAACGACCAGGCCAAGCAGAACGAGCAGATCAACACCTTCATCACCCAGGGCGTTGACGCACTGATTATCAACCCCGTTATGACCTCCGCTGCCGACCAGATCATCTCCACCGTCAAGGGTGCCGATGTTCCCACCGTCCTGATCAACCGTGAGCCCACCGCCGATCAGATGTCCGCTTATGACAAGCTGGTCTACGTCGGCTGCGACGCTGCTCAGTCCGGCACCTTCCAGGGCGAGCTGATCCTCGACACCGAGAACAAGGGTGACATCAACGGCGACGGCAAGGTTTCCTACATCATGATCCAGGGCGACCCCGAGAACATCGACGCCCAGCTGCGTACCGAGTACTCCGTCAAGGCTCTGACCGATGCCGGCGTTGAGGTTGAGCAGCTTGACCTGCAGCGCGGTGACTGGGACCGTAACAAGGGCCAGGAGATCTGCCAGAACGACCTTGCCAAGTACGGCGATCAGATCGAGGTTGTCTTCTGCAACAACGATGACATGGCTATCGGCGCTCTGCAGGCTATTCAGGCTGCCGGCCGTACCGTCAACAAGGACATCTACCTCGTCGGTGTTGACGCTCTGGACGCTGCCAAGAACGAAGTTGCCAACGGCAACATGACCGGCACTGTTCTGAACGACGCTAAGGGCCAGGCTACGCAGGCTGTTGCTTCCATGGAGGAGCTGCTGGGCGGCAAGACCTTCGAGGCTAACCACCAGAGCGTCTACGTTGACTACGTCAAGGTTACCCCTGACAACGTCAAGGACTTCCAGTAATTTGACAAAAGCCACAGCTTAAACCAGAACAATCGGGGTGCGTGTGCGCAGGCGCACGCACCCTTTTTTCGTGAAAAGGTTACAAAAGATTAAAGGGGGCCAGCGAATTGTCAGAGTACCGCTTGGAGATGTGTGATGTCGTCAAGACGTTCCCCGGCGTCAAGGCACTGAATCACGCACAGCTGAAATTGAAACCCGGCACCGTCCATGCGCTGATGGGAGAGAACGGCGCGGGCAAGTCTACCTTGATGAAGTGCATGTTTGGTATCTACCACATGGACGAAGGCAAGGTCATTTATGAGGGACAGGAGGTCCAGATCAAGGGACCTCTGGATGCACTGAATCGCGGCATTGCGATGGTGCACCAGGAATTGCAGCCCATCCCGGAGCGTTCCATCGGCGAGAATATCTACGTTGGGCGCTATCCCACCAAGAAATACGGACCCGTCACCGTTATCGACCATGACAAAATGTATGAGGATGCGGCCAAGGTCCTGAAGGAAGTCCATCTGAATTATGATCCGCACGCAAAGCTCGGAACCTTGAGCGTTTCCCAGATGCAGCTGGTTGAGATCGCCAAGGCGGTCTCCGCAGACTGCAAGGTGCTGATCCTCGACGAGCCGACCTCCTCGCTGACGGCGGCCGAGGTCGAGGCGTTGTTCACCATCGTGGACGAGCTGCGCGCCAAGGGCGTTTCCATCGTCTACATCAGCCACAAGATGGACGAAATTCTTCGCATCAGCGATGAAGTCACCATCATGCGTGACGGCCAGTACATCGGTACTTGGGAGGCCAAGGAACTGACCACCGATATGATCATCACCAAGATGGTCGGACGTGAGCTGTCGAACCTCTACCCGCCGCGCTCGAATACGCCCGGTGAGGTCGTGTTTGAGGTCAAGGACTTCACGTCCATCAACCCCAAGAGCTTCCGTCACGTCAACTTCAACGTCCGCAAGGGCGAGATCCTCGGCGTTGCGGGTCTGGTCGGTGCCCAGCGCACCGAGCTGATGGAGGGTCTGTTCGGTCTGCGCTGCCACACGTCGGGCACCATCACCTATAAGGGCAAGGAACTGACCATCAACCAGCCGCAGGACGCCATCAAAAACGGCATCGCCATGCTGACCGAGGACCGCCGCGCCACCGGTATTCTGGGTGTGCTTTCCATTGCGGATAACGTCTCCATTGCATCGCTGAACAAGTATCTGATCGGCGGCATCATGCTGGACGACAACAAAATCGAAAAGCTCGTGCAGGATAATGTCGCCAAGCTGTCTATCAAGACGCCGTCCTCCAAAACGCAGATTCAATCGCTGTCCGGCGGTAACCAGCAGAAGGTGCTGATTGCCCGCTGGCTGGCCAACGACCCCGATGTTTTCATCATGGACGAGCCGACCCGCGGCATCGACGTCGGTGCAAAGTATGAAATTTACTGCATCATCGCCGAGATGGCCAAACAGGGCAAGAGCATCATCATGATCTCCTCCGAAATGAGCGAGCTGATCGGCATGTCTGACCGCATCATGGTCATGTGCGATGGCCGCTGCACCGGCTTTATCGATGGTGATAAGGCAAATCAGGAGAACATCATGACGCTGGCTACCCAGTTTGAATAAGGAGGAGATCCGAAAATGGAGAAAAAATTCGACTTTAAAAAATTCCTGTCCAATAACGCGATCATTATTCTGATCATTTTGCTGGCCCTCTTCGTCGGCTGCACGACCCAGAACTTCTTTACCGAGACAAACGGCAAAAACCTGCTGCTGAACGTCGCCCCGCGTTTTATCATCGCCTGCGGCGTTTCGGGATGCCTGATTACCAAGGGCACTGACCTGTCCGCCGGCCGCCAGGTCGGCCTGGCCGCCTGCTTCTCCGCCATGCTGCTGCAGAGTGTTGACTACTCTGCCCGCATGCTGCCCTGGCTGCCCGATATTCCGTGGCCCGTGGCCCTGCTAATCGTCATAGCGATCATGGCCTGCTTTGGTGCCATCAACGGCTGCATTATCGCATTCCTGAAGGTTCCTCCTTTCATCGCTACGCTGGGCATGCAGACCATCGTTTACGGCCTGTGCTCCGTCATCACCAACAACCAGCCCATGGGCGGTTACAAGCAGAGCTACCTGACCGTTGCCAGCGGCACGCTGGGCCCCATCCCGTTCCTGGCCATCTTTGCGCTGATCGTCGGCATCTTCTTCTGGTTCCTGTATAATAAGACCCGTCACGGCAAGTACATGTACGCCATCGGCGGCAACGAGAACGCCGCTCAGGTTGCCGGTGTCAACGTCACCGCGTCCCTGATCCGCATCTACATCCTGGCCTCCTGCATGTATGCCCTCGGCGGCTTCCTCGTCGGCGCAAAGGCCGGCGGCGCTTCCACCAACACCGGCAACGGCTATGAGCTGGAAGCTATCGCGGCCTGCACCATCGGCGGCGTTTCCACCAACGGCGGCGTCGGCAAGGTCTCCGGCGTTCTGGTCGGTGTTCTGGTCTTTGAAGTCCTGAAGATCTGCCTCCAGTTCCTGGGCGTCGACCCCGCTTACACCTACATTGCACAGGGCCTTGTCATCGTCATCGCCGTTGCCCTTGACCTGCGCAAGTACCTGGCCAAGAAGTAATCCGCTATGGCAGATGAAATCAAAAACGAGACCCCGCAGACTACCCCTGAAGGGACTGAACAGAAATCGGATCGTCCCGACCGCAGCCAGCTGAACGCCTTTGAGAATTTCTATGAGAACTTCTCCAAAGTTCCGCTGAAATACATTGATGCGTTCATCGTCGTATGCGCTATCGCTCTTGTCGCAGTAGTCGGCATCGGCATACTGAAAAGCAAGGGCATCCTTTAACCGGGAACACCCCCGAAGTTTCACCGCTTCGGGGGTGTTTCTTTTTGCCTATAACAAAAGCGGCAGGGAAGTGCGCATCACTTTGCGCTCCCTGCCGCTTTATTTACAGCAAAATTACTTTTTAATCGGCTTTTTCTTTTTGCGCACGCTGTAGCCAAAGCTGCCCAGCTTTCGGCCCAGTGCCAGATAATCCCCGTGGGAGTAGACGATCAGCTTTGCCTTGTTCAGGCAGAGTTTGCCGTTTTCGTCCAGCAGCTTTTCGTCCACATCCACGGCTACGCACTCAGCCAAAAACAGATCGTGGCTGCCCAGCGGGATGACCTGCGTCACCTTGCACTCCAAATTGACCGGGCTTTCTTCCAGCAGCACCGTGCCCAACTTGGCGGCGGGGGCAGCGGTCAGATGCATGGCGGCAAACTTGTCCACATCGCGGCCGCTCTTCACGCCGCACCAATCCACCGACCGCACCAGTGCTTCGGTGGGCAGGTTGATGGCAAACTGCCCGCTCTCCTGAATGAGGTGGTGGCTGAACCGTTCCGGCCGCACGCTGATGCTCACCATGCTGGGCTGTGTGCAGATGGTGCCCGTCCAGCCGATGGTGATGAGGTTGGGGTTCTCCAGCCCGCCGCAGGACACCAGCACCGGCGGTTCCGGGTTCAGCAGGGTGCTGCCCCGCCAGCTCTGTTTGCTCATCCGTGATACTTCCTTTCATAGGGGGCCCAGGTGCGCTCCGAGATGATGTAGCGCGGGCGGGCCTTTGTTTCCATATAGATCTTGCCGATGTATTCGCCGATGACACCCAGGCAGACCAGCTGAACGCCGCCCACAAAGCAGACGATGCAGATGGTGGAGGCCCAGCCGGCCACCACGCTGCCCATGGCCGCCTGCACGATGGCCCAGATCACGCCGATGAAGCTGATGAGGCTGACCACGATGCCTGCCCCGGTGATGAGCCGGATGGGCTTGTTGGAAAGGCTGGTGATGCCATCAAAGGCCAGCGCCAGCATTTTGCGCAGGGGATAGTGGCTCTCACCGGCCAGCCGCTCGTGCCGCTCGTAGAACACCTGCTCGCTCTTAAAGCCCACCAGCGGTACCATGCCGCGCAGGAAGATGTTGACCTCCTTGTAGTCGGCAAAGCTGTCCAGCACCCGGCCGCTGATGAGCCGGTAGTCGGCGTGGTTGAACACGATATCCGCACCAAGGGCATTCATCAGGTGGTAGAAGCCCTCGGCAGTGAACCGCTTGAAGAAGGTGTCGGTGTCCCGGCGGCTGCGCACGCCGTAGACCACCTCGGCACCGTCCAGATATTTCTGCACCATCTCGTCCATGGCGTTGATGTCATCCTGACCATCGCAGTCAATGGAGATGGTGATGTCGCAGTTGTTGGCGCGGGCCTCCATCAGGCCCGCCAGCACGGCGTTCTGATGGCCCCGGTTCCGGCTCTGGGAAATGCCGATGAAATGCGCATCCTGCTTTGCAAAGCTGCAGATGAGCTCCCAGGTCTTATCGCGGGAACCATCGTTGACGAACAGCACCCGGCTCTTGTCGCTGATCATGCCTTTTTCGGTGAGGCTGGTGATCTTTTGCAGGAACATCGGCGCTGTAATGGGCAGCACCTGCTCCTCGTTGTAGCAGGGGATCACGATCCAGAGAATTGGTTTAGACATAGTTATAAATCACTTTCCTTTTATAGAATCATCTGCCGCAGAGCTTCCGGCTCCAGCAGCTTGAAGCTGGAACGGTAGGTGTCCAGCAGGCCGTCCCGCTGCATCAGGCTCAGCTCCCGGGAAAGGGCGCTGCGGTCGCAGTTGAGGTAATCGGCCAGCTGGATGCGGGAGAAGGGGATGGTAAAGGTCATGCTGCCCTGCTGCTCGGCCTCGCTGAGCAGGTAGGCGCAGACCTTGGCCCGCAGGGTCTTCATCACCAGCAGGTCCACCCGGCGGGAGAGCAGGAAATATTTATCGCTGATGGTCCGCACCAGATTCTGCAGCAGGCGCTGGCGGGCAGCGGAGCCGTCCGGCTGGAGCAGCTTCTCGTAGGGGAAGAGCAGGACCTCGCAGGGGGCGGATGCCACCACCGTGACCGGGCTGTCCAGGCTGGAACCGCCCAGCACGTCACCAAACACGCCCCCCGGCCCCATGTGGGTGATGGGGATCCGTGCCCCGCCCGGTGCCGGGCGGTAGGCCTCGATGCTTCCGGTCAGCACAACGCCGCCCCGGCGGCTGGGGGCCCCGGCCTGCACCAGCGCCTCGCCCCGGCCATAACTGCGGATGCAGGCCCCCAGCTCACTGAGCAGGGGGCGCAGTTCCCCGGCAGAGATCCCGGCAAAAAGAGAGGTGGATTGTAACAGCGGCAGATAGTTTTCCATGTCAGTTCCGTGAGGTTTTCCCCGGGCCCTCACCGCCCTTCTGCAATTCCGTTGCATGGGCAACGGTATTTTTAGCTCCATTATAGTAAACTTGAGCGCGTAAAGCAAATGATTTTGCAAAATTTGCAAATTTTGTTTCTGGTTGGAACAACAAAGAGAGGAAGGAATCTGAACCATGATGAAAAAACTGACCTCCCTGCTGCTGTCGGCTGCGCTGATGATCAGCCTGCTGGCCTGCGGGGCTTTTGCCGCCAAAACAAAAAGCGGCGTGCGCATTGCGGGCCTGAAGGGCCCCACCACCATGGGCCTGGTCAATCTGCTGGATATGGAGCGCAGCGGCAAGGCCAGCCAGCACTACGACCTGCAGCTCTACGGTGCAGCGGACGAGATCGTGCCCAAGCTCATCAAGGGTGAACTGGATATGGCCGCCATCCCTGCCAATCTGGCCGCGACCCTCTACCAGAAGACCAATGGCGGCATCCAGGTGATGGCCGTGAACACGCTGGGCGTGCTGTATGTGGTGGAAAAGGGCGACAGCGTCCACAGCTTTGCCGACCTGAAGGGCCGCACCATCCTGTCCACCGGCAAGGGCACCACGCCGGAGTATGTTCTGCGCTACCTGCTCACCAAGAATGGACTGGATCCCGACAAGGATGTGAAGATCGAGTATTACAGCGAGGCATCCGAGGTGACTGCCCAGATGGCCGCCTCCAAAAAGGATGCCATTGCCGTTCTGCCCCAGCCCTATGTGACCGCCGCTCAGCTGAAGGACAGCAGCCTGCGGGTGGTGCTGGATCTGACCAAGGAGTGGAACAAGGTCTGTGACACCCAGCTCATCACGGGTGTCACCGTTGTCCGCACCGAGTACGCCAAAGAGAACCCGGACATCGTGGCTAATTTCCTGCGGGATTACGAGAAGAGCATCAAGGCCGCCCAGACAGATGTTGCCGGTACGGCGGCTCTCTGCGAGGAGACCGGCGTGGTGGCCAAAAAGGCCATTGCCCAGAAGGCGCTGCCCCAGTGCAACATCGTTTACCGTGTGGGGGACGAGATGAAGGCCGATGTCAACGCCTACCTCAAGGTGCTGTATGATGCTTCCCACGCTGCAGTGGGTGGCAAGCTGCCGGATGCAAACTTCTACTACACCAAGGCCACGCCCGGCCAGGTGTTCTGGAAAAGCGTCCAGCGCAGTTTTCAGTAAACCGATAAAAAGGAGAGCCGTGCAGCCGCACGGCTCTTTTTGAGTGAGAACGGAGCAGGTAAAATGAAACAGACAAAAAAACGCCGCACAGGGCTGCTGGCAGCGGCGGTGTTCTGGCTGGCCGTCTGGCAGGCGGCGGCCATGGCCATCGGGCAGGAGGTCTTTCTGGTGTCACCCATTCAGGCAGCGGGCACCCTGATGGAGCTGCTGCCGCAGGCCGATTTCTGGCAGCGGGTGGGGTTCAGCGCCGGGCATATCCTGCTGGGTTTTGCGCTGGGTGTGGTGGTCAGCGTTCTGCTGGCGGCTGCCGCCGAGCGCTGGGCCTGGGTGGACACGCTGCTGGCCCCGGTCATCCAGCTGGTCAAGGCCACGCCGGTGGCCAGCTTCATCATTCTGGCGCTGGTGTGGGTCAGCGGGCGGTCGCTCTCCATCCTCATCAGCTTTCTGATGGTCCTGCCCGTGCTGTACAGTGCCGTGCGCACCGGCATCGAGAGCGCGGACGTGCAGCTGCTGGAAATGGCACAGGTGTTCCACCTGCCGCTGGTCCGGCGGGTCAAAGCCATCTGGCTGCCCGCCATCCTGCCGGCCTTCCGGCAGGGGTGCAGCGTGGCGCTGGGCATCTGCTGGAAGAGCGGTGTGGCCGCCGAGGTCATTGGCCTGCCCGATGGCAGCATCGGAGATGCCCTCTACCGGGCAAAGATCACACTCTCCACCGGGGAGCTGTTCGCCTGGACGTTCGTCATCATCCTGCTGAGCGCAGGCTTTGAGAAGCTGTTTCTGGCCCTGCTGGACAAGGCGGTGGCCCGCGTGTTGGGAGAGGATGTGGCAAAAAATGATTAACAAACTGGAAATTTGCGGATTAACAAAACGCTTTGGAGAAAAAACGCTCTTTGAGGATCTGGATCTGACCCTTGCGGAGCCTGCCGTTCTCTGGGCACCCAGCGGCTGGGGCAAGACCACCCTGCTCCGCATCCTGATGGGGCTGGAAGTGCCGGATTCGGGCACGGTGCAGGGCGTGGGCCGGGTCGGTGCTGTCTTTCAGGAGGACCGGCTCTGCCCGCAGCTGACCGCCGTGCAGAACGTGAAACTGGTGCTTCCGGAGGGAAAAACACAATACAAAAAGCAAATCGTGTCGGATTTTCAACGATTTGGATATGATGAGCAGGCGTTTGCCCTGCCTGCCCGGAAGCTTTCCGGCGGGCAGAAGCGCCGTGCGGCCCTGCTCCGCGCTCTCTGGGCCGGGTGCGACACTCTGCTGCTGGACGAACCCTTCACCGGCATGGACCCGGAGACCATGAAAAAAGCCGCAGCGCTCCTGAAAGAGCGCCGCGGCGAACGGGCTGTTCTGTTGGCCACCCATGACCGGGAAGCCATCCGAGAGCTGGGGTGGAAGGTCATTGACCTGACGTAAGCGATTGTATTTTGTCAGAAAATATGATATCCTAAAAATACAGCTTTTAAGCTGTCATCAGGTGTTGCCTTAAACGTAGGCGGCTGAACGCTCCTTACCGAACCGCAAAGGTTTTACTTACTGGTAAACAGGCATCGGGAGGGCGGCTTTTTTGGGCGCACAATCCCGACGCTTTGGCGAAAGGAGGAATGCGCATGACTTTGTCAGAAGTGCTGCTGCTGTTGACATTTGTTTCCAGCGTAGCATATGGTGTTTTTGACATCACATGGAAAATCAGCCATGACGACAAAAGATATAAAAACAAAAAAGACTGACCGCCATCTATGCTTCCCCAAGCAAATCGGTCAATCTTTTTTGATACGAGTAACGTAAGGAGCTAGCCGTTTGGAGGGCAGCACCTTTTGTAATTTCAGTATATACGTTTCAACGTAAATTGTCAAGCAAAAGTCACAGCAGCTCCGCCAGAATGCTGTTCTGCACAATGAGACCGGCGGGGGTGAGGGCAAGGGTGCTGCCATCGAAGGCGGCATAGCCGGACTTCACACAGTTCTTCACAAAGGCGAGCTGGGCGGTGGAAAACTCCTTCCCGTAGCGGGCCTTATAGGCGGCAAGATCCAGCCCCTTGCGCAGCCGCAGCTGTAAAATGAGATAGTCCTCTGCGCCGCAGCCTCCGTCCATAACGGGGGCTGCTTTGTCGTTCAGGAAGGCCTCGGTGTCGGCGGGATAATAGAATCGTCTGCCGCCCATGCAGGAGTGCGCCGCCGGGCCAAGGCCGAGGTAATCCCCACAGTCCCAGTAGATGAGGTTATGCCTGCCCTCATAGCCGGGCTTTGCAAAGTTCGAGATCTCATACTGCCGGTATCCGTGGTGCTCCAGGTGTTCCACGGCGTAGAGGTAAAAGTCTGCTGCTTCGTCGGGGGAGGGCAGGCCCTCGGGCGGGTGCCTGCCAAAGGCGGAATCCGGTTCGATCTTCAAAAGGTAAGCGGAGATGTGCGTTGCCCCGCCTTCCGCAATGAGCTCCAGTGTCTCATCGAACTCGGCCTGCGTATAATGGGGCAGGGCCAGCATAATGTCGCCGCTGATGTTGGTAAAGCCCGCCCGCCGTGCCGCCGCAAAGGCAGCCCGGGCCTGCCGGGCGGTGTGGGGGCGGCCCAGCGTTTTCAGCTGGCTGTCCCGGGCCGACTGTACCCCGAAAGAGATGCGGTTCACCCCAGCTTCCCGGAAACCGCACAGTGTCTGCTCGGTCACGGTCTCAGGGTTGGCCTCCAGCGTGATCTCCGCCCCGGGTGCCGGAGCTGCCGCCGCAATGAGCCGGGCGGCATCAGCAGGGGAGAGCAGGCTGGGGGTGCCGCCGCCAAAATAGATCGTGTCCGGGTGAAGAGGCGCTTCCGGCGCAAAGCGGGCAAGCTCCCGCAGAAGGGCATCCACATACTGGGTGGGCACGCCGCGCTGGCCGGGGGCAGAATAGAAATCACAGTACCGGCATTTGGAAAAGCAGTAGGGAATATGCAGATAAAGTCCAAGAGACATACAATATCACAGCCTTTTTCACGAAACGTTCATTTCTATGCAGTATACTATAAAACGTAGACCGGAGCAAGGCGGAATGCCCGCCCCGGCAAAAAGACTGGAGGAGTTCCACAATGGATTACAGAAATTATGACCGCGGCTATGCGGAGCCCACGATGAGCGCATCGGACTATATGACCCGCACCTACCGCTGGATGGCCTGCGGCCTGCTCATCACCTTCGCCATGGCCTATCTCACTGCGACGACCTCGCTTATCTATCTGGTCGATTCGCTCTATCTTGTGCTGACCATTGCGGAGCTGGCGCTGGTAATCGTGCTGAGCTCCCGGGTGCAGACCATGTCGGTGGGAGCTGCCCGCGCGGCCTTTTTCGGTTATGCACTGCTCAACGGCATGGTGCTGAGCTACTATTTCCTTGTTTTCTCGGCAAGCACCCTGATCATGGCGCTGCTGGCAACGTCCCTTTACTTCGGGCTGATGGCTGTTTACGGCACCACCACCCATAAGGACCTGACCGGCTGGGGCCCCCGCCTGATGATGGCTCTGGTTGCCATGATCATCACCGGCTTTGTGGGGATGCTGTTCGGCTTTGGCTTTGGCGGCTCGGTGCTCTACTGCGGCATCGGTCTGGTGGTGTTCATGCTGCTGACCGCTTACGATACCCAGAAGCTGCAGCAGATGTACAGCTACTACTCCGCTGATGCTGAGATGGCCGAAAAGGCTTCCATCTATGGCGCGCTGACCCTGTATCTGGACTTCATCAACATCTTCCTGTATGTTGTCCGCCTGATGGGCAACAACCGCCGCCGCAGCTGATCTGTGTATTTCAGCCCTCTCCGTCAAGGCCTCAGGCTTTGACGGAGAGGGTTTTCTTTTTATAAAATGTGTATAAACCCGGTTCCGGAATCGCATACTGCAATCAGAAAATCAAGCGAAACCATGACGGATTGGAGTAACGAACATGGAACAGATCAGGAAATTTCTGCGGGACAAAGGGTTTGCGCTGGCACTGCTGGCCTGTCTGGTGGCGGCAGCGGCGGCGGGGGTCTGGGCGGTGCGCACCGTGCGCGACGAGCTGGACAAGAACCTTTCGGGCCTGAAGACACCGGACAGCACATCCACGGCCCCCGGCATCGATGAGGGGCTTTCCACCACCACGCCACAGGAGGACGAAACAACATGGGAATGGCCGACCGAACCCGCCGCAAACAGTGTAAGCAATGTGCCCAAGGCGGCCTCCTCGGCATCGCGGAGTGCATCTTCGGCCTCCTCTGCGCCGCAGGCTGGCTCTGGCTCGGTGCGCGAACCATCCGCGCTGCAAGGTGCATCCTCGCCTGCCAGCAGTTCGGCAGCGCCTGCTTCCACGCAGCCGGTCTCTGGCAGGGTGCTCAATGGATACAGCGGCGATGAGCTGGTCTACAACAAGACCCTGGGCGACTGGCGTACCCACAACGGCATCGACTATGCCTGCGCAAAGGATGCTGCCGTCCAAAGCCCCACGGCGGGCACGGTGGTGCTGGCCGGTTCCGATGGCAGCTGGGGCCCCACTGTGGCGATCAAGGACAGTGCGGGCCGTGTCTGGCGGCTCTGCGGCGTGGCCAGCCCGGCTGTGAAAGAGGGCGAGACGGTCAGTGCCGGGCAGACATTGGGCAAAGTGGGCAGCGTCAGCTGCGAATGCGCCGAGGAAAGCCATATCCACCTGGAAGTGAAGCAGGACGACAGTTATCTTGACCCCGCAAAACTGATGCAGTGACCCCAAGCGGCAGACACGACTGTCTGCCGCTTTTCTGTGCCTTTCCAGAGGAATGCAGATTGCAATTGCGGGCCGATTCTGGTATGATAAACTAGAACAAATTTCGACAGGCAGTGAATTGCGGGAGGAACCAGAATGGCAAAGGTGTTGATCGTGGGGGCCGGTGCGGCCGGGCTGATGGCGGCGGGGGCCGCTGTGCGGCAGGGGCATCAGGTAACGGTGCTGGAGCATACCGACAAGCCCGGTCAGAAGATCCTGGTCACGGGCAAGGGGCGCTGCAATGTGACCAACGACTGCACTGCGGAGGAGTTTCTGCACCATGTCCGCACCAATCCGCGCTTTCTGTTCTCTTCGCTGGGGGCGTTCCCGCCCGCCAGGACCATGGAGCTGTTCGAGAGCCTGGGCGTGGAGCTGAAGGTGGAGCGCGGCCGCCGGGTGTTCCCGGTGTCCGACAAAGCCGAAGAGATCCGGCAGGCACTGCTCCGCTACGCACAGGACGCGGAGATCGTCTATGACGGGGCAAAAAAGCTGCTTCTGGAAGAACTGCCCCCGGAGCCGGAAGCCGCCCCTGCCGTGCCGGAAAATCCGCGCCATCCCAAAAAGAAAAAAGCCGGGCCTGCCCTGCGGTGTGTCGGTGTGCGGGGGACTTCCGGGAAAGAATACCGGGCCGATGCCGTGCTGGTGGCTACCGGCGGTGTGAGCTACCCCACCACCGGCTCCACCGGTGACGGCTACCGGCTGGCCCAGCAGGCCGGGCACACCCTTGTGGAGCCGGTGCCCAGTCTGGTCAGTCTGGTCAGCCATGACCCGGACTGCAAAAAGATGATGGGGCTTGCCCTGAAAAATGTGACCCTGACCCTTTTTGAGGACGGCAGGGACATCTTTGAGGAGCAGGGCGAGATGCTGTTCACCCACTTTGGCATCAGCGGCCCGCTGACCCTGAGCGCGTCCAGCCATCTGGGCGATATGAAAAAGCACAAGTACCACGCCGAGATCGACCTGAAGCCCGCCCTGAGCGAGGAGCAGCTCTATGACCGCATCACCCGGGATTTTGCCCTGCTGGCCAACCATGCCGCCCAGGGGGCGCTGGTCAAGCTGCTGCCTGCCAGTATGCAGCCGGTCATGGTGGCGCGCTGGGGCATTGACCCCGCCACAAAGGCCAACCAGATCACCCGGGAGCAGAAGCGGGAGCTGGTGCGCCTGATGAAGCACTGGAACGTGCCCATCGATGCCCGGGGCGACCTGGCCCATGCGGTCATCACTTCCGGCGGCGTGTCCGTGCGGGAGGTGGACCCCAGGACCATGCAGAGCAAGAAGGCGCTGGGCCTTTACTTTGCAGGTGAGGTGCTGGATGTGGATGCCTATACCGGCGGCTACAACCTGCAGATCGCTTTCTGTACGGCGCAGAGCTTTGCGAGGAATCTGGACGAAACCTCTCAGTCATCTGCGCTTCGCTTGATGCCAGCTCCCCTAGTAGGGGAGCCCTTGGCATTACGTAAAGTTTATACTGACCGATGAAAGAAAAGCTTATATTACAAAAGGAGCGTATCAAATGGTTTCAGTTGCAATCGACGGCCCTGCGGGGGCAGGAAAATCCACCCTGGCGCGGCGGCTGGCCGCAGAGATGGGCTACATCTATGTGGATACCGGTGCCATGTTCCGCACCATCGGCCTGTATGCCCTGCGCAAGGGCGTGGACCCGAAGGACAATGCGGCGGTCAACACCCTGCTGCCGGAGATCGGCCTGCGGGTGGACTGCATTGACGGGGAGCAGCATATCTATCTGAACGGTGAGGACGTGAGCACCGCCATCCGCACGGAGGAGGCCGGCATGGCCGCCTCTGCCGTGGGTGCCAACCCGGAAGTCCGCGCCTTCCTGCTGGAGCTGCAGCGCGGCATGACCAAGACCCAGAACGTCCTGATGGATGGCCGGGATATCGGCACTGTGGTGCTGCCGGATGCCACGGTCAAGATCTTCCTGACCGCGGCCCCCGAAGCCCGGGCCAGACGGCGCTGGCTGGAATACCAGCAGAAGGGCATGGAGGTCGCCTTTGAGGATGTGCTGACTGATGTGAAGCAGCGGGACTATCAGGACACCCACCGTGCCGCCGCCCCCCTGAAGCAGGCCGAGGATGCAGTGCTGCTGGATACCTCTGACCTCAACTTTGAGCAGAGCCTTGCGGCGATGAAAAAGATTATTGCAGAAAAGGTTAATTAAATGGTACTATATTACATACTGCTGCCGCTGGCCTGGCTGGTGTTCCACATCGGCTTCCGGGTCCATACCATTGGCCGCGAGAACCTGCGCAAGGTGCAGACCAAAGGCTGCATCATTGCTCCCAACCACGTTTCAGCCATTGACCCGGTGTTCATCGTCATCAGCCGGTTCTGGGGCAGGCGGATGCTCGTTTTTGCCAAAAAGGAGCTGTTTGAGATCAACGCCCTGCTCACCTGGTTCTTCCGCTGCTGCGGCGCGCTCTGCGTGCGCGGCACCAAGGAGGAGCTGGAGATCATTGACCGGACCGTGGAGGCCTGCCGGGCGGGGGAGACTTTGCTCATCTTCCCGGAGGGTACCCGCGAAAAAGAGGGCAGGCTCCTGCCGCCCAAGAGCGGCCTGTTCGTCATTGCGGCGCAGGCCGGGGTGGATGTGGTGCCGGTGCGCATCCGCTACGATACGCCGGACGGGAAGATGCGGTTGTTCTGCCGGGTGAACGTCATCTACGGCGAGCCGATGCCCGCCGCCCAGTTCGCCATGGAGAGCCGCCGAGATATGAAGGTGCTCCGGGCCAATAAGCAGGCACTGCTGGATGCCTGGGAACAGCTGAAGTGAGAACCTCTCCGTCACCTTCGGTGACACCTCCCCTGGTAGGGGAGGCAAGAAAACAACAGCGTAAACTTGGCTCCCCTATTAGGGGAGCTGCCGAGCGAATGCGAGGCTGAGAGGTTTAGAGAAGGAGAAACGCTATGGAAATTCGTCTTGCCAAGACCGCTGGCTTCTGCTTTGGCGTGAACCGCGCGGTGGAGCTGACCTACAATCTGCTGAACGAGGGCCATAAGGTGGCAACGCTGGGCCCGCTGATCCATAACCCGCAGGCAGTGGCCGATATGGAAAGGCGCGGTGCGCTGGTGGCCGATACCGTGGACGATATCCCCACCGGGTACGAGGTCATCATCCGCAGCCACGGCGTGCCCCGCACCATCTATGATACTTTGGAGCAGCGCGGCCTTGTTTACCACGATGCCACCTGCCCCTTTGTGAAGAAGATCCAGAGCATTGCCGCCCGGGCCGAGGCCGAGGGCGCGGTGCTTCTGGTGGCCGGTGATGCTGCCCACCCCGAGGTGCAGGGTATCGTGGGCCATACCCGGGGAGAGGTATTTGTGTTCAGCGATCTGGACGAGCTGAAGGCCTGGAAAGGCCCTTCTGACCCCCAAAAGCCCATTTTTGCGGTTGCACAGACCACATTTCAGGTAACAAAATGGCAAGAAAGTTCGGAGTTTCTCAAAAAAGCCTATACAAACGCCCGAATTTTTGATAC
>OLXF01000508.1_pt1 | contig 16248 bp, 9 predicted proteins | sample 1673471 | NCBI WGS metagenome assembly OLXF01 (sample SAMEA103958113, study PRJEB25191) | human gut metagenome
AGACGCTCGACACCGGCATTATCGGCCCGCTGGCGGTATCGGCAACCGTCGTCGCCATCCATGACCGCTTCTACGATGCCAAGGTTCCCGATTGGCTCGGCACGTTCTCGGGTTCCTCGCTCGTCTACCTCATCAGCTTTTTTGCCGTGTTTGCCCTTGCCGCCATCTCGGCCGCCATCGTGCCCTTCGCATACGCTGTGACCGAAACGCTGCGCCACGCACTTGCGGGCGTCGGCCCCTTCGGCGTGGGCATCTTTGTGTTTTTGGAGCGAGCGCTCGAGCCCATGGGGCTGCACCATCTGCTCTATATGCCCATCTATTACGACAATCTGGTCATTCACGACGGTATTTACGCCACGTGGACCAACCTGCTCCCCATTCTCTCCCATAGCACGCGCCCTTTAAATGAACTTGCGCCCTGGGCAGGTTTTACCGCCACCGGCTGGGGCAAGCTCTTTGGCCTTCCCGCCATCGCGGCAGCATTCTATTTCACCGCCAAACCCGAACGCCGCGCCGGCCTTAAGGTCATCCTTTTGCCCGCCATCGTCGCCTCGGTGGTCTGCGGCGTCACCGAGCCGCTCGAGTTTCTCTTTATGTTCACCTATCCCGGACTCTTTTTGCTCTACGCCGTCCTGTCCTCCTGCCTTGCCATGACCATGAACTTCTTTGGCATCGTCGGCATCTTCTCGGGCGGTCTCATGGAAATGACGGCCTTCAACTTCATCCCACTCATGCGAATGCATGCCGGCTCCTACCTTTTGGCGCTCGGTATCGGTCTTGCCTTTAGCCTCATCTTTTTTGTTAGTTTTCGAGCACTCATCTTGGTCTATGACCTTAAGACGCCGGGCCGCGAGGATCATGTCTCCAATCGCGCGGCAATCGATCGTTTAACGGGAAGCGGCTTTGCCAAAGAGCAATCTCCCAATGGCGAGGTCAGTATTCAATCCGATCAAGATCACGTCCTCGCTGAGCGGGTAATTCAGCTTTTAGGTGGCGTTGGCAATATCGTGGGCGCAACCAACTGCGCCACGCGCCTGCGCGTCGAGGTCGCAGACCCTTCCATCGTTGCAGATAATGCGTCGTTTGTCGCGGTGGGCGCCAAGGGCCTCATCATTACGGGCAAGACCGCCCAGGTGATTATTGGCATCTCCGTTCCCCGCGTTAAAGAGCATTTTGACCAGATCATGGGCCTCGAGCCGGGATTTGTGTCCACCACCTCGGCCTCCCCTGCCGCCAGCGCAGCCCATAAGCGCGGCGATATCTGCTTCTTCGATATCGACGGAACACTCGCCTGGCAAGACCCTCGAGTGGCACAAGAGCTTCCCGAGAGCGAGCGAGACCTCTCCCCCTATCCCAATGAAGCGGTCTCGCAAGCCATCCGTGATTTTGTCGCCAAGGGCAATATGGCGTTTATCTGCACAGGGCGCACGCTGAGCTGCATCCATCCAAAGCTGCTCGAGCTGCCCTGGACCGGCATCGTCTGCCTCGCGGGTGGCTATGTCGAACTTGAGGGACACGTGATTCGCGATTTGGCGATGACGCCCGGCATGCTGCAGCGCCTTGCTCCCATTCTTGAGCAATCGGACGAAGTGATTCGTTTTGAGGGACTCAATGGCGTCGTTCGCATGAGTGCCGATGCGCCCGACGCTCCGGGATACGCCCGCACCGTGGGCGATGCAATTACGCAGCTGCAACATTACAGCGCCTACAAGATCTTAATGTCCACGTCGCTTGCCAACCGCATCGCTCAGGATCAAGCGTTTGAGCCGCTGCTCTGCTTTAACGAGCTCGAGCTCGAAGTGACCGAGATTTCGCCTCGCGAATGCACCAAGCGCGAGGGTATCCAGTCCGTACTCGACGCCCTCGATCCCCACCACGGAACCGTATACGGCATCGGCGACGCCAGCAATGACGTCTCGCTGATGAACGCCGTCGATGTCGGTATCGCCATGGGCAATGCGCCGGACTTCCTCAAGGAAAAGGCCGACTATGTCACCGACAGCATCGACCACGACGGCGTCGTCACCGCGCTCGAACACTTTGGGCTTATCTAGCCAAGCCCCTACCGCACTTGCGGCCGCATGGACCAATCGTCTTCAACCGCCGCGCTCGACGCCCTAATGTGGCAATATGTTGTCTGCATAATGCAACGATGCAACCTATCAAAGAATGCGAGAACCCGTGTCCAGTCCGTTTACCAGCTTTTTAGCCCAGCACTTTGACCAGATTAACGACTATCTGGCCACGTTCTTTGACGGACAGGCGACTTCCGCCGATATCGAGCGCTACCTGTATACCCCGCTCTCGGCATTTACGGCAAACGCTGGCAAGCGCCACCGCCCGCTCATCTGCATGCTCGCCGCCACTGCGGTAGGCGGCAGCTTTGAGAGCGCCCGCAGCGCAGCGGCGGCCATCGAGCACTTTCAGTCGGGCGCACTCATCCACGACGACATCGCCGACAACGGGCAGATTCGTCGCGGCAAGCCCTGCATGCACCTTACCGAGGGCACCGGTCTTGCCATCAACTGCGGTGACCTGGCGCTCACCATGGTCACCAAGACGGTTCTCGACGACCCCACACTCAACGCAGACGTGAAGCTTCACGTGCTCCACGAGCTTACCGAGATGATCGTCCGTACCATCGAGGGCCAAGCGCTCGACCTGGGCTGGGTCCGCGACGAGCGCTTTGACATTTCGGTCGACGATTATCTGGACATGGCGACGCACAAGACCGCGTACTACAGCGGAGCGACGCCGCTTGCCGCCGGAGCCATTATCGGCGGCGGCAGCGAAGAGCAGATTGAGGCACTGCGCGCCTTTGGGCTGCACACGGGCCTTGCCTTCCAGATTCAAGACGACCTGCTCAACTTGATCGGCACCAAGGAGGCCGCCAACAAGGACTTCCGCACCGATATCACCGAGGGCAAGCGCACCCTCGTTGCCGTGCATGCCCTGTCAGACGAGCGCTATCACGACGAGATCGAGGCAATCCTTTCCTCGGGCACCGAGGACCCTGCGCAGCTCACACGCGCCGTGGAGATCTTCCAGGAGACCGGCTCCATCGATTACGCCCACACCTATGCGCTCGACCTGACCGCTAAGGCCAAGGCCGCTATCGAAGGCGTCGAGCTCGACCCGCATGCGCGCGAGCTCTTCCTCTCAATGGCAGATTTCTTTGTGGAGCGTCTTAACTAGCGGGGGTCATAAAACCTGTGGGCAGCGAGTTTGGGTACAAGTTGCTACACTATTGAGTGCATGTTTATAAATTGTCTCGCGTTGTCTATCCGACACACGCTCAAAATAGTACGAATGGTACGCCGAAAGGGGTTCGTTCATGGAACCTATTACCACGGGCATGCAGGGAGCAGCCGTCGAGGACGTCCAGTCCCGCCTTCTGCAGCTCGGCTATACAATCGATGACGCCGAGGTTGTCGACAAGCGCTTTGGCACCACCACCGAGCAGGCCGTCAGCACCTTCAGGCTCGACAGCGGCCTTGCTGCCGGTCATGCCGTCGATATCCCCTGTTGGAGCGCCCTGGTCGACGCCTCGTATAAGCTGGGCGACCGCACCCTGTATCTGCGCATGCCCAATTTCCATGGCGCCGATGTGCAGGCCCTGCAGCGCGCTCTCAACGTTTTGGGCTTTGCCTGTGGCGAAGACGACGGCTACTTTGGTCCGCATACCGAGGCCGCCCTGCAGCAGTTCCAGGAAAATGTCGGCCTGTTTGCCGACGGCATGGCCTTCCAGGACACCTACGCCTACATCAACCGCCTGCACCATGTGTGGGAGGGCAAGCCCTCGGTCACCGAAGCCGAGTCCCGCATCGGTTTTGCTCGCGCCGCCAACGTGCTCGAGCGCTTCCAGATCGCCGTCATCGGTGAGGACCCCATCGCACGCAGCGTTGCTTCGCGCATGTGGAACATCGCCACGGCAACGACCGACAACAGCGGCATGATGCTTTGCGATTCCGAGGTTCCGACCGACGTGGATTTGGTGCTCGAGATCGCAAGCGACGAGCTGCCCGCCGACGCCGCGCCACGCGCCACGATTGCCCTCGCCGAGTGCCACAACCTGGCCCAGCGCATCCGCACCGCCAATGTCGCCGCGCAGCAGAAGCCGGCTCGCATTCGCATTGAGCTCACGGGCATGACGCGCTACAACGGCACCTTCACGGCCAGCGACGCGCAGACGCTCGCCGTACGCCTACTCGACGGCGTTTGCGATGCCCTCGCAGATTAGGTAAACTAGACGAGTTGCTTTTGGGCAACACCACACATTGGGACGTAGTTCAACGGTAGAACTCCGGTTTTTGGTGCCGGCTGTTGGGGGTTCGAATCCCTCCGTCCCAGCCATTAAAACTGAGCGCCCTAAGCCCATAACGGCCCAGGGCGCTTTCTTGTGGGCAAGCGGAGGAATTCGAACCCGCAAGGGTGCGGAGCTGAGGAAACGCGAAGCGTTTTCCAGCGCAGCACGCAAGGAGCGAAGCGACGCAGCGGGGCGCGGCCGCCGACCAGGCGGACGCGGAATCCCTCCGTCCCACACCAGCCAAGAGCCCCTCACGTCAAGCAAATCGAGCCAACGCCGCCAAGCGGAGGAATCCGAACCCGCAAGGATGCGGAGCGACGCAGCGGGGCGCGGCCGCCGCAGGCAGACGCGGTGCCGGCACTTGGGGACGCTCCTAAGTGCCGGCATTATAGGAACGTCCCCAAGTGCCGGCTCGGGACTATTTTCGAGGACCCTCCGAAGGACTGTGGCCAAAAAACGGCAAATATGAGTACTGTCACCTTTTTAGTAACAGCCAAAACTGCCCCAAACGACCTCATTGCGGCCTAGATATGCCTTCAAATTGATCAAAATGCCCGGTAGCATGCTTCTGTGTGCCAACGTTAATGAACATATTTACTGTTGTGTCTATTATCTTGTAAGATCGATATGATACTACGCTAGCAACAGTACTCATATTTGGCATTTTTTGTCCACTGCCATATAACTAATGCCCTATAGCGGGCAAAAAACAGGCCGCAGTCCATCGCTGCGGCCTGTTCGGAAGCAAAAGTGGGCGTTAAGCGCTGTAGCCCATCGCCTGCAGGACAAACATGACGACCGTGAGCACCGTAATCACGCCGATAGTCGCCCACGTGAGCACGTTCCATACGCGGCCGTTGCGGTTGGCGCCCATAATGTGACGGTCGGCGGCGATAACCACCTGGAACACCAGAACCACGGGCAGTAGCACGCCATTGATGACCTGCGAGGTCATCATAATCTGGAACAGATCGACGCCGGGCATAAGCACCAGCACGGCAGAGATACCGATGATGGCCGTAATGATGCCGCGATAGACCGGGGCCTCGTCCCAGCTGCGGTCGGCACCGCGCTCCCAGCCAAATGCCTCGCAGATAGCGCTCGACGTAACGCCCGGCAGCACGCAGGCAGCCAAGAAACTCGCCGCGACCAGGCCCGAGGCAAACAGTACCGTAGACCACTGACCCGCAATAGGCTCCAGCGCGCGGGCAGCATCGGCAGCATCGCTAATCTGAATACCCGCCGGGAACAACACCGTGCCGGTCGTGATGATAATAAAGCCGGCAATAACATCGGCGGCAAGCGAGCCGCTCACGGTATCGATGCGCTGCAGCACGATGTCGTCCTCGCCCGCGTTCTTATCGACCACGTTGTTCTGCGCCAAGAAAATCATCCACGGCGCGATGGTGGTACCGATCGTTGCGACCACGAGCGACACGTAGCTGGGGTCATTTTGAATGTTAGGCACGACCAGGTCGACCGCGACCTCACCCCAGTTGGGGCCAGCCATAAACGCGGCGACGATGTAGGTCACGAACACGCAGCTCACCAGCAGCAGAATCTTCTCGATGCGCTGGAAACTCCCCGACATGGTAAGCATCCACACCAGCAGCGCCACCAACGGCACCGAGATGCTCGCCGGCACGCCAAAGAGGGCAAGGCCGCTCGCAATACCCGCAAACTCCGAAATGGTCACAGCCGTGTTGGCGATCAACAGCGCCGCCATAGCAAGTACACTCTTGCGCACGCCAAAGCGCTCGCGAATGAGCGATGCCAGGCCCTTGCCCGTGACGCAGCCGCAGCGCGCCGCGGTCTCCTGCGTCACGATGAGCAGCACAGTCATGACAGGAAGCATCCACAGCATCTTGTAGCCATAGCTGGCGCCCGCGCTGGAATACGTTGCAATGCCGCCGGCGTCATTGCCCGAAAGCGCCGCCAGCAGACCGGGACCCATAGCGCCAAAGATGGCCGCGATGGTCAACTTTTGCTTGGTGCCCGACTTTTGCTTGGTATTTTGCACGCGACCACCTAACCCATGACTGATATGGCGAGCAGCACCGCGGCGATGCAATACGCCACACACGAAATCATGACGGCAATGACGTTCATGGCGGTGCCCGACGTGTTGAGGTCATGCTCGTCACGCCAGAACAGCACCATCAGGTAAATCACGGCGCTCATGTTGCCAACCAGGCAAATAATGGCAGCGATATTAAAGCACCCGGTAAAGAGCTGCTCCTCAAACATGGGCACATCGAGGAACGCAGCGGTGCGCACCAGCTGGGCGCACAGGTAGGTCACGAGCGACAGAATCAGGCCCATGCCCGTGCTCTGGAAGAAGAACCCCAGATACGGCTTGGGCTCGTCGTCGTGACCGTCATACTCCAGGAAGTAGTTCTTGACGAACGACACCATGCGCGAGGCCGCCAGCAGCACGAGCGGCATGGCGCACATGGGGAACACCACCAGATGCGCGGAGCCCAGCGCCGTCCCCAGCACCGTCGCCATAATGCACGAGGCGATGCCCCACACGACAACCCAGTACTGACGATGCACGAACCAGCTGAGCACGTTCGTCGAGTCGTCCGACGCGCTGTCGCCCGAGCCGACACCGGCGATCTGCAGGTCCTCCTGATGCTCCTCGGCGATAACGTCCATGGCGTCGTCGAAGGTTACGATACCCAGGATATGACGGTTCTCGTCGCAGACGGGGATAGCGACCAGGTCGTACTTGGTCATCTCGTCCGTCACGTCTTCCTGGTCCTCGTCGGGCGACACGTAGACCAGGTCGCGATAGGCGAGCTGGCCCAGCGTGGCGTCGCGGTCGGCTACGATCAGCGTGCGCAGCGAAAGCACACCGGTCAGCATGCCGCTCGGATCCTCGGTATAGACGTAGTAGACGCTCTCGAAGTCCTCGTCGAGCTCGCGAATCGCCTCGATGGCGTCACCGACCGTTGCCGTGGCGGGCAGGGAGACAAACTCCGAGGTCATGATGCGGCCGGCGGTGTTGTCCTCATACCCCAGCAGGTTACGAATCGCCTTCTCCTCCTTGACGCCCATCAGGCGCAGGAGCTTCTCGGCCTTCTCGTAATCAAGCTCGTCGATCAGGTCGGCAGCGTCGTCCGGGTCCATCATGGCCAGCATCGACGATGCGTCCGTGTCGGACAGGCCCTCGAGCATCTCGGTCATAAGCTCGTCGTCATCGAACTCCGAGATAGCTTCGGCTGCCTGGGCGGTATCGAGCTGCGCAAACACCTGCGCACGTAGGCGCGGGTCGAGCTGCTCGATAATGTCGGCGATGTCGGCAGGGTGCAGCTCGCCGAGCGTCTTGTGCGACACCGAGAGTTGGATGTTTTTAGTCGAGCGGTCGAGCAGGTCCATGTAGGACCAAGCGATGATGTCCTCGCTGAGCGGCTTGCCCAGGTGCTTCATAAAGCCCTCGACGACGTGCTCGAGTGCGGGGCTGATCGCGCGCAGCAGACCGCGGGCACCGACCTCGGCACCCAACAGGCGCAGCTGGTTTTCGCCCGACATGGAAAACTTGATGTCGTTGACGCGCACGACCTTCATGCCCTGCGTGTCGACGATCTGCTTATTGAGCACGTCGCGCGCCAGCAGGAGCTCGGTCGGCTGCAGGTACGAGAAGCGAATATTGGTGGCAGACGTGTTGAGATACACGCCCGTCTCGTCGATACGGTCGACCCATTTGCGCCAGCTGATCATAAACGGCGTCTTGCCGGGGCCGCGGAACGCGAGCGACGTCACGTGCGGAAAAACTTCGCCGGTAGCAATGCCAAAATCGTTGACCACGCCGAGCTTTTCGCCGTCGACGTCCAAGACCGGCAATTTGAGCATCTCACTCAGATAATTCAATGGTGCTCCCCATCATTATTCCTCCGGACGCGGCCGCGCGTGCGGCGTCCGGGGGCTTCTGGATATGTATACGCATGCGCGGGCGGCACGCCGCTCGACGCTTACACCCCGTGCATGCGCAAAAAGCACCTGCATGGGGTCATCGACTGTATGGTCGAGGTTTGGATTTCACCTGTAACCTTTCTCTTGACCCTCATTAACCGCAGTAACTATAGCATCAGCATCGCCCTGCGGCATCGAATTTATGCGCTGCACATTGCAGGCATACCAAACGCTGACGTATCCGTGACATAGCCATTGGGGACGTTCTTAAACGACTACCCAATGACTACTCTGTAGTGTCATCGTCCTCGGCAAGTTGGGGGAACACGGCGTCCTTGGGCATGGTGACCTTCGTCAGCGAGGTGAGCTTTTTGCTGAGCGATGTGTCCGTCTTGACCAGGTCGCTGAGCGTCACGATCTTGTAGCCGTCGGCGACAAGACCGTCGATAATCTGCGGCAGCGCCTCGAGCGTCTGCTCGGCGCATTCGTCTCTATCGGTGAGCAGCACGATATTGCCCGGCGTCACCGAATCGAGCACCGTCGAGACCTGTTCGTCGGCACCGTTGAGCAGCCAGTCGCCCGAGTCGATATTCCACGAGACCACGGCGGAGACCAGGTCCATCGCATCAATCCAGTTTTGCTCGTCAAAGGCAGCGTAGGGAGCACGCAGCAGCATCGTCTTCACGCCGGTCGCCGACTTAATCGCATCGGTGCCTTTCGTGATCTGCTCGCGTACCGCCTCACGGTCCTGACCCTTGAGCGAATCGTCGCTGTAGCTGTTGGATCCGATTTCGCACCCGGCATCGACAATCGCCTTGGCCGTAGCAGGCGAGGCCTCGGCCGCATCGCCCGACAGGAAGAACGTCGCGGTGACGCCCTTTTCCTTGAGTACCTGCAAAATCTGCTTGGTCGCGCCGCTCGGACCCTCGTCAAACGTCAGCGCCACGTACTTTTTGTTGCCCTTGGGCGCCACGCTGGCGCACGCAACGACGCAATCGGTGACGGGCACAACCTCGCCGCGGTCCTGCGTCTTGCCCGACTGCTCACCAACCCACACCTCGGAGCGGCCCTGGACACCCCACGTCTGCACATACTCTATGGCGCCCGTGCCCTCGACCTTGAGCTTGGGCTCGATAACCGTAGCCTGAATCTCGTGCTTCTCGTAGGTGTTACGGCCATCCTTGACCGTCACCTTCTCGCCGCCCTCAAGTTCGCGGCTATCCCATTTGCCCTGCTTCACGCGCTTGCCGTCGACCTTCACCGACAGCTTTTCGCCGCCATGGCGCTTGAGCACGCTGTCATCGACGGCCAGCAGGTCGCCTGCGTCGTAGGCGTCAGTCAACTCCTGGTCGTCGATGAGATTCTGCAGCGTAGAGCCGACGCGCACCGCGGTCTTTTGCCCGTTGAGTTCCACGTCCACGCTGCGGTTGACGTAGCCCACGACGGCAGCGATAAACAACACGAGTGCGCAACCCACGGCGATGAGCGCATAGGGCAGGCGAGACGAACGACGGGGCGTACGGCTGTTGCCGGTGCGCGCGCTGCGATCGCTAAAGCCGCGGCTATGGTTGAGGTACATCGCGCCGGGCTTACGGTGACGCTTGCGCTGACCGCTGGGCAGCTGCCCCAGATCGCGGCGCGCCGTCGGACGCGTACCCGAACGCCCGTTTAAGTTGGATCCGTTTTGGCGCATGTGCCCTCCCCCATAAACACAGCAAGCCGGAGCAACAGGTCTCCGGCTTGCCTCCCATCATTTGGTACGTCGCTATTTTGTAGCTTTTGACGAGCCTCCGCTCGCCTTTTGGTATTCGTCCTTAAAGGCCTTGAACATGCCGCGCGTCTTACCGAGCTGCTTGCCCAGTGCGCGACTGCCCTTGTCCACGGCAACCGATCCCTTGTCATCGAGCACCTTGGCGCCCTTCTTGACCTTATCGCCCACCACGACACTGGCCTCGGCAGCCTTGGCGGCCGCGCCGCCCGAATACCCGAGCGCCTTGACCTCGTCCGAGACGACCATCGCGCCGTTCTCGTAGCCACGCAGCATCGTCGGCGGCACCTGCGTGTCACCAACCAAAACACTCGAAGCAGCACCGGCGGTCACATAGAATGCCTGCACGATGCCCGAGCGCGGCTTGAACTCGACGTCCGAGCAATAGCCCACGACGTCGCCCGATTCCGTGCGCACGTCCATACCGACCCAGATGATGCAATCGTCCAGGTTGATGTCGAGGCGCTTGGCGGCGGCGGCATCGTACGTGTCCTTGACGTCATCGACCGCAATGGCGCCCTCGTAGACACCAATGGCGTCGAGCGCTACGAATCGGTCGGGACGCTCGATCATGCCCGCGATATCGGGCTGGCGGACCATAAAGCCGACCACGCGCGTACCGCCCGGGGTAAAGACCGGAAAGTGAATCTTTCCGAGCTTTTTAGGGCTGCGCGGTGTGCCGTCCTTTTTGGTGCGCTTGTCCTCGGTAGGCTTGCGATAGATCTTGGCGCCGACAAAATCCCCAGCGCGCATTATGCCTCGGTCGAGGGCTCCGCAGCCTCGGTATCAGCCTCGACGGCGTTCTCCACCACGACGTCGGCGGCAGGCGTCACGTTGCCGCCCGAAATGGCGTCGTTGAGCTGCTCGCGCAGCTGGTCCATGCGCTCGCGGGCCAGGTCGACCTTGGCGCGTAGGTCGTCGGTCTTGGCGTCGACCATCGGGCCAAAGTCATTCACCGCGGCACGGGCCTCCTCGGCGCTGTGCTCGTAGGTGTCGCGCATATTGTCCCAGGCGTCGTTGGCGATATCGGCAGCCATGGCGCGGGTCTCGGCGCCCGAGCGCGGGGCCAGAGCAACACCGATAATAGCGCCGGCAGCGGCACCAAAAAGTGCGCCGGAGACAAAGCTGAAAGTCTTACCCATGATCATTCCTCTCCTGCGGGCACGTCGGTGCCCACCGTTTGAATGCTGTCCATTATACCCGCAGCGCATCACTTGCCGCTCCGCTCATCTGCGTACGGCAAAGGCACAGGTACGTGATGGTGATAAACGCGTAGGCCTACTCCTGAGGCATAGCCGGCATGGCCACCGTGGCACCCGGGTCCTCGCCGGCGCCGTCCACGAGCGGCAGGCCGCCCTCATGCGCAGGTCCTGCCGGAACCGTCGCCGCACCGCCAAAGACGGCAGCGGAGGCCTCGTGGTTCTCGGCAACCGCGCCCTCGGTATCAATCGCCACCTGGGGCTCGTCGTCAAAGTTGGGGACGCCCTGGGGCTCGGCGGGAACGGGCTCGGCGGTCGCATCGGCAACGGGCTCGGCGTCGACCGGCACATCGCCCTCGTCAGCGCCCTCGTCAGCGCCCTCGTCCTCGGCAGCATCTTCGCCGTTCGCAGCAGCGACGGCCTCGTGAGGATCCTTGCCCTCGGCCTCGGCGCGCATGCCCAGCACCAGGTTGCGCAGGCCCGCGACCGTGCCTTCCACGTCGGGGGCCGGCTGATCGGCGTGCAGGTACGCCCAGTCCATCATAAAGGTCGCCGACGACAGCGCGCCAATGGCCAACGCGTCGTCGGGACACGAAAGCTCAACCTCAAAGACACGCTCGTCATGCTCGCTTACGCGCGTGCGGCCGCACGAGATGCTACCGGCAAGACCGGTCTCGTTCATGAGCTCGACCGTCACGTGCTCCAGCAGGTGGCAGAGCTCGGTCTGACCCATGCAGTCCTGGAACTCGCGGCCGGAATCGCCCAGGCACAGGTGCTTGGCAATCGCCGGCACCAGGTAGTACACGCGCGCCGTGGCCTCGATATCCTCCGAGGTCATGAGCGGCATGCCGGGGTTCACCAGCACGTGCGCGCAGATCTTGTCCTCGCTGACGGTGACCTTAAGGATGTTGAACAGGCCTGCCATAACTCTCCCCTACTCTTCCTTGTCCTACTCGTCGCCGTCGTGCGGATTCGCGGAACCCGCACCCGACGTCGTCGGCTCGTCTACCGAAGACTCGGAATCCTTCTTATCGGTTTCGGCCGGAGCGATCACGCGAATGAGCGAGATGCGCTGGCCACGCATCGACTGCACTTTAAACTTGTACCCCGCGACCTCAAACACCTCTCCGATGTCGGGCACCGAGTCGCAAAGCTCCAAAATCCAGCCGGCGATGGTCTCATAATCATCGCTTTCCTCGAGCGGCCAACCAAGCTCAATCGCGTCATCGCACGAAAAACGCCCATCGACGAGCCACTCGCGGCGCGAAAGGCGCGTGAGGTACTTGTTGTCGGGGTCGAACTCGTCCTCGATCTCGCCCACGATCTCCTCGACGATGTCCTCGATGGTGATGATGCCGGCCGTGCCGCCGTACTCGTCCACGACCACCACGATCTGGTCGTGCGAGGTCTGCATCTCGGACAGCAGCGGCAGGATGTCCTTGGTGTCGGGCACAAAGGTGGCGTCGCGCAAAAAGTCGGCGATGGGCTGGTCGCCCTTACCGTCGAGCGCGGGCTGGATCAGGTCCTTGATGTGCGCGATGCCCGCGACGTTGTCGGGGTCCTCGTGATAGACGGGGATGCGGCTGAAGCCGGTCTGGCGCATGGTGGACAACACGTCGGCGACCGTCTCGTCGTCCTCGCACATGGTGGTGTCCACGCGCGGCACCATGACCTCGCGGGCAACGGTGTCGCCCAGGTCGAAGATCTCGTGGATCATACGCTTTTCCTCGTCGAGCAGGTCGTCCTGCTCCGAGACCATGTACTTGATCTCTTCTTCCGAGACGTTCTGACGGTCGTCGGCACTCTTGATGCGCAGAATGCGGGCCAGGCCATCGGAGCAAGCGCCAGTCAGCCACACGAGCGGACGGGCGATCTTTTGGAAAAACGACAACGGTCCCACGACCTGCTTGGACACGCCCTCGGCATTGGCCAGGCCGATGCGCTTGGGGACGAGCTCGCCGATCACGATGGACACAAAGGCGACGGCGACGGTGATGATGACCGGCGCCAGGCCGCGCGCGATGGCGGAAAGCGGCGCGATGCCAAAGCTCATGAGCCACGTGGCGAGCGGGTCGGACAGGCTCGTCGAGGCAACGGCGGACGAGGCGAAGCCCACGAGCGTGATGGCGACCTGGATGGTGGCGAGCAGCTGGTCGGAGTCGGCAGCCAGCTTAATGGCACGCTCGGCGCGCTTGTCGCCTTCCTCGGCCTCATGCTCCAGCACGGCGCGCTTGGCCGTGGTGAGCGCCATCTCGGACATAGAGAAGTAGCCGTTGATGAGGGTCAAAACGAGGGTGGTGATAAGGGAGATGGTTATGTCCATCGGGAGTTTCTCGAACCTCCAAGATTCGGGACGTTGGGTAGTAAGCGTAGGTGACGGATAGGGCAATTGCGCCGGTCGCCCGTGCGAGCGGGGCCGTGGGCGCGGTCGCTAGATTACGAAGAGGATCACCGCCATGAACTGGAAGATGCTGCCGGCGAGCACCCACAAGTGGAAAACACTGTGCAGATAGCGCACGTTTTTGGCGATATAGAACGGCACGCCCACGGTATAGCACACGCCGCCGACAGCGAGCAGGGCAAGTGCCACGGGGTTGAGCAGCGACACGAGCTCGGGCAGCTTAAAGACAACGAGCCAGCCCATCAGCAGATAGACCAGGCCGCTTACCCAGTGCGGCTGGCGCTCGCGCATAAAGCACTCGAGGGCAATGCCGATAATGGCGATGGCCCATACGGCGAAGAACAGCGCAGCGCCGCCGTCGTTTGCGAGCGTGATGAGGCAAAACGGCGTATAGCTGCCGGCTATGAGCAGGTAGATGCAGCTGTGGTCGATGATGCGGAACACGCGCTTGGCGCGCGCGGGTTGAATCGCATGGTAGAGCGTGGAGGCTAGGTACTCGAGGATGATGCTGACGCCATAGACAATTGCCGCGGCCATGTGGGCCGGGCCACCGCCGCGCAGTGCAGCGAATACGATCAGGAGCACCAGACCCGCAATACCCAGCAAGCAGCCGACACCATGGGTGACGGAGTTCATGATCTCCTCGCCCACCGTGTAGTGTGGAACGGCCGCGGTCTTGGGTCGCGGCTTAGAACTGTCGCTCGAATCGGACATGCCGGTTACATCCTCCAACGTAAAGAGTTCTCAACACTATATCAAAGCGTCTGGATGCGTGCGAAATTTGCACCATACGTGACCCTTTGTTTACCCATTCTTTGCTTGTTGACGCATCAACGGCGAACATCCATAATGCGCTTGTTTTAAATGTTGATGTATTAACATCTTATAGGAGAATACCGCATGGCTCAAAACGCACATTCCCATCGAAAGCTCAAGATAGCCGGCATCGTTGCACTGGTGGTTGTCATTGCGCTGCTCGGATTTGCCGGCAACTTTCTGTTTGACTTCGCGCTGAATCCCCGCGCGCCATACACCATGAAGATGATGCAGGACGGCAAGGACGACAAAGAAAGTGAGCAGCCGGATGCCGAGGGAACCGAGGCGCGGGCATGGTTTAAAGAGAACCGCGAGAGCAGCAGCCTCACCGCAGATGACGGAACCGAACTTGCCGCTTGGTATTTTGCCGCCCCAGAGAGCACGCACAATTACGCTATCTGCCTACACGGATACACCGACGAGCCCATCGGCATGGCCCGATACGTCAAACGATTCCACGACCGCGGCATGAACGTACTCGCACCCGCCGCCCGCGCCCACGAGCGCTCCGGCGGCGACTATATCGGCATGGGCTGGCCCGAGCGGCTCGATGTCGTTGCATGGATTGGGCGGATCGTTCAGGCTGACCCCGAGGCACGCATCCTGGTCTTTGGCGAGTCGATGGGTGCGGCAACCGCCATGGACGTCGCGGGGGAATCTCTGCCCGCAAACGTGAAATGCATTATCGAGGACTGCGGTTATACGAGTGTTTGGGACGAGTTTTCTCTGCAGCTCAAGGACGTGTTCGGGCTGCCCAGCTTTCCCTTGCTCGATGTAGCAAACTTGGTGTGCAACGTGCGCGCGGGCTACGACTTTCATAAGGCGAGCAGTGTGGAGCAACTCAAGCACGCGACGGTTCCCATGCTGTTTATCCACGGCGACCAGGACACCTTTGTGCCGTACGACATGCTCGACCAAAACTACGACGCGTGCGCCAGCAAGGTCAAGCAAAAGCTCACCATCCATGGCGCCACCCACGCCAAGAGTGCGCAAGTTAACCCCGAGCTCTACTGGAACACGGTCGACGACTTCCTCGACGAGTATTTTTAGGCAAATAGTACGGTTTACTGGTCTATCTGACCCCTAGCACTTCCGAAAATCCGCCCGCGAGCACAGCGCTCGCGGGCGGATTTTGCTTGAATTAAGCCACGAATGCGCTTGATATGTCCAATAGTTAGGTGCTACTTGACCTCGATGAGCTCGTACTTGCTCGTGCCCAGGCCGATCTTCTCGGCATGCGCGATGCACGCGCGCCAGTCGGTGTCGGGATGCGTGATGCAGAAGGGATCCTTGGCCTGCTCGCCCTCCAGATGCTCGTGATTATGCTCCATCTTGGCCGCGCTGTCGGTAAGCTCGGTGTTAGGCAGCGGCTCGGACGCCAGGACGGCGTCGGCGCAGGCCTGGTCCAGGGCCACCGGGTCAAAAGAGGCAAACATCCCGATATCCGGCAGGATGGGGGCGTCGTTCTCCCCGTGGCAGTCACAGTTGGGGCTGATGTCCTGCACCAGTGCCACATGGAAGCAGGGGCGGTCATGGCAGACCGCAGCGGCGTACTCGGCCATCTTCCGGTCCAGCGCCTCGTTGGCGCATTCGTTGGGGGAATACACGGCGTCAAAGCTGCAGGCACCGATGCAGCGGCCGCAGCCCTTGCACTTGTCGTAGTCGATGACAGCCTTGTTCTGCTGGTTGTAGGTAATGGCGTCGGAGCCGCACTCCTTGGCGCAGCGGTGGCAGCCCCGGCACAGGCTCTCCTGCACTGCAGGCTTGCCGGCGGCGTGCTGCTCCATCTTGCCGGCCCGGGAGCCGCAGCCCATGCCGATGTTCTTGAGGGCACCCCCAAAGC
>OLXF01000509.1_pt1 | contig 16211 bp, 15 predicted proteins | sample 1673471 | NCBI WGS metagenome assembly OLXF01 (sample SAMEA103958113, study PRJEB25191) | human gut metagenome
GTGACTCCGCTGAGAAGTATTGATGAAGATGACGAGTGCAATCTTTCGCAGATTTCTATGTGCGTTCATGCGGGCACGCATATTGACGCCCCTCTCCACTTTTGCCCTGACGGCAAAGGGATAACCGATTTAAGGCTTAACACTTTCTACGGAAAATGCACCGTAATAACGGTCAAGGGTGTGCTGACGGGCGAAGATATGGACAAGCTGTTGCCGTATTGCCGAAAACGCATACTCTTTCGTGGGAACGGCAAAACATACCTTTCACATTCTGCCGCAATTGTGCTTGCACAAAGCAGGGTGGTGCTTGTCGGTACGGATGCCGAGTCAATCGCACCTCCGTTTGATGAAGTTAAAACACATCTTGAACTCGGCAGAGCTGATATTGCCGTTCTCGAAAATCTCAATCTTTCGGGAGTGGCTGACGGCGAATATGATTTGTGTGCGTTTCCGATAAAGCTCGGCGGAGTTGAGGCGGCACCATGCAGAGCAATACTCTTTGAACAGGAAAAAGGATTAAACTAAGGTGATATTTATGGTAAAAATGGTAGTATTTGATCTTGACGGCACGCTTATGAATTCGCTTACCGATCTTGCTATAAGTGTGAACTACGGTCTGAAGCTTAACGGTCTTGAAGAAAAGCCGGTTGAAAATTATAAAACATATGTCGGAAACGGCAGAGAAATGCTCATCAGAAGGGCAATGGGAGATGCGTGGACCGACCACGAGCTTTTTGAAAAGGTCAAGGCTGATTACGACAGACACTATGCCGTTCATTGCAACGACCACACTGCCGCATATGACGGTTGTGCCGAAATGCTTGAAAAGCTTGCAAAAAAAGGTTTAAAAACAGGTGTGCTTTCAAACAAGCCGGATGAATTTGTTGATAAAATGCTAAAAAAAGCATTCCCAAATCACAGGTTTACTCAGGCATGGGGACAGAAACCACAGTACAAGACAAAGCCCGAGCCTGATGCTCTGCTTGCACTCCTCAATATGAGCGGCGTAACTCCCGAAGAATGTTTCTATGTCGGTGACAGCGATGTCGATGTGTTTACGGCAAACAATGCGGGTGTAAAAATGGCAGGTGTTTCATGGGGATTCAGGGGAAAAAACGAGCTTATGAACGCAGGTGCGCCGTTTGTTGCAGACACAGCCGAAGAACTTTTTGATTACATTTGCAAATTTATATAATAGTATGAACAAGATAAACTATCAGAAAGAACTCGACAGGATAATTGACAAAATAACGGGGGAGGGAAAAGTCCCGAAGCTGCTTTTGCATGTGTGTTGCGCCCCATGTTCGTCATACTGCCTTGAGTATCTTTCAAAATATTTTGATATCACGGTCTATTTTTACAATCCGAATATTTCGATTGCAGATGAGTATAATTACCGCCTGAGCGAAGAAAAGCGTCTTGTGTCGCTTATGCCGTTTGAACATCCTGTAAAGGTAATTGAAGGCGAATATTTGCCCAAGGATTACTTTGAGTATGTCAAAGGTCTTGAAAATGAACCCGAGGGCGGAAAGCGGTGTGAAAAATGTTTCAGACTGCGACTTGAATCCTCTGCACGCTACGCAAAGGAACACGGCTTTGATTATTTCACAACCACGCTTACAATCAGTCCGCTGAAAAATGCGCAGTTGCTTAATGCAATCGGTGCGGAGCTTGCCAAGAAGTACGGCATTTCGTGGCTGTACAGCGACTTCAAAAAGCGTGAAGGCTACAAGCGTTCAATCATCCTTTCAAAAGAATATGACCTCTACCGCCAAAACTACTGCGGCTGCGTCTTTTCCGAGGAGGAGCGCTACCGCAAGGCGAAGCAGATCATTCCCTAGGCTCCAGCAGCTCGAAAATCTGCTTGCACAGCATCACCGCCACGGGCAGCAGGCCCCGTTCCCGCTCGTAGATGCGTTTCGACCGCTTGAGCACCAGGTAGCGGTGGTAGCCGTCCACCAGTTCGTAGAGATCCTTTTCGGCATCGTAATAACAAACGCACGGCATCGTGTAGCCGTCCTCCCAGATCGACAGCTCCAGCAGTTTCATTTCGGGCGGGGCTACGACGTTGGGGTTGTAGCTGTTCGCCACGACTTTCTCCACCGGCACGGCCCTGACGTCATAGACAGGGCTCCGGTACGTTGCTTTTGTCGGAGGGTTGCAGTAACGATTCATATTTTTCCATGATTTTATTTCGGCGCTGCGTCTCGCTTTTGTTCGGCGAGAATCCCATGTATTTGCAGGCATGGTCGTTCTTCAGGATGCAAATGCAGATCCGCTTGAACGTCGGCAGCCGGCTGAATTCGGGCAGGTCTATGTCGTCGAGGTATTCCATGCGCACCGGACGTTTGTCCGTCCGGTAGGCGCTCTTGCCGCCGATTTCAATCCGGATTCCCGCCTTTTGCAGCTTTGCGATGGTTTCGTCGGGAAGGCACCCACCCTTCTCGCGCCAGAAACGGATGCTTACGGAGAGCTTTTCGAGGTAGTTGCTCCGTGTCCGCTCCGGGAGCGTCGAGAGCAGGAAGTGCATGTAGCCTTCCCAGGTCATCCCTTTTGGCAGCTTGACCGATTGCCAGCCGGCGGCGGCCGTCCGGCCGTACAGCGCCGCGAAGTTGGCGCCGTTGACCCGGCCGATCATGCGGCCCCACGTGTCCGGGTCGATGGCCTTGTAGAGATGCAGGCTCGAAATCGCCTGCGAGATGAAAGGGCTGGCTACGCGTTGGCTCTCCAGCGGCACGCCGGCCATGTAGAAGAGGTCGTAAAGGTGGTTGTAAGGCCAGCCGAACCGACCGTTGGCCGTCCAGATGTCGGTCGTGAGCCAGTCGTAGAGCGGGTAGGCGTTGCAGATTCCGCCGCCGACCCATTGGCGTATCCACCGCTTGCCCGAAAATCGGTGGTGGTTGCGGTCGCTGTATATGGTGCGCCAGCGGTTGAAACTCTCCTGCGTGCGGATGCCGATCAGGCAGCATGTGCGTGCCGCCCGGTTGCGGGCGTGGAGCCACTCGGCAAAGCAATTCTGGAATTCGTAGTCCCACATGTCGTCCCTGAAGAACGGGAAGTCGCGGTGCGTGAGGCAGCCCGCAGGCATCTCTCGCACCCACAGTTCCCGCTTGGACTCTTCCCACGGCCTCCAGTACTGCTGGAACATCGAGGTGCAGGTCAGCACCTTGAACGGCACGCAGACCCAGTAGACGTCGAGTATGTCGGCGTTCGCGGCCAGCGTCCGGTTGACATAGTCGACCGTGTCGCGGTACTGTATCTCGTAGTCCATGTGGAATACCCCGATGCGGCGTTTCAGATGGTGCCGCCGTATGTAGTCGATGCACAGGTTGAGCAGCACGCCGCTGTCCTTGCCGCCCGAGAAGGAGACGTAGACGTTGTCGAAGAGATCGAATACGGTTTTCAGCCGTTGCTGTGTCCGCTCGTAGACGTTCATGGCTGCGGACGTTTATTGTCGTACTGCATCGCGACGTACTGCTTCCACTCCCGGATTGCGGCGAACCCCTCGGTGCGGAATATCTCCGCATGGCGGATCAGCGTGACGGAACGTATCGTATAGTCGCGGCCATAATACCGGACGACCTCCCGCAGGAACCGCGCGAGCAGCTGCGGGTCGTCGCCCGAGACATAGTAGTTGTTGATCCTTGCGATCCCGTTGTCGGTAATCTCCACCGGCACGAATCCGTAGACATTTTCACCTTCCCAGGCGACGAACCACGTATGCGAACGCGAAGTCCAGAACGGATAGTTGTTGTTCTGGCGCAATACGCTGCGCCGCATGACCAGAGGTGCGACGAGTGTGTAAAGGCGCGGGGAGGTTCCGTCCAGTTTTTCGATTGTCATATTCCCGATGCCGCACTTGCGGACTGAATATTGTATATTTGCGACTGAATGTGTTGGGTACGTGGGTTGTCATCACAAATATAAAAAATTACGCCCGTTTTCTCAAATTTTTCGGCCTCGGGGATAGATGTTTCGATCCGGTTCCCGTCCGGAAAGCACCGCCGGAAACCTGTAAAAATGACCGGGGAAGCCCCGGCGGGAAATTCAACCCCGGCTTTCCATGCTGTCTGCCGAGGGGTTGACGGTCACCACGTCCTGCTCTATCTGCCGCTGCGTGGGCGACCCGTCTTCGGTGGCGGGGGTGATGGGGCCGCCTTCGGCGAGTATGTCGTCGGGGGTGATCTGGGTGACGGGGATTTCCTGCATGCCTTGCGGTTGCCTTACGGCAGCCTGAGCGGCCTCTTGTCTGCGGGACGGATGGTGTTGGACGGTGTTTTTCATCGGTTCTTTTTTAGAAAGAGTGCTGCAAAGGTCGTACCGCGATGGGGAAGGGCGTCGCTGAAGGCACCGAAGCCCGGCATGCCGGGTTTCGTCCGTGGTTTTCTCCTTTTCCCGTTGGCTGTACCCTGGGCATGGCTGTCCGTTGTGGCAGGAAGCCGTGAGTTTCCACCGCCCGAGGCGTACCATGCTTCCCGGCGTAGCGTACCGTTTCGCCGACACCTACCCGGGTGGGGCGTCAGCAGGCTGGCGCGTGCGGGGCTGGTCATTATTTTCTGCCTGCCGTTCGAGGCCATGTGGAGCTATTTCGCATGGATGAACCAGACACTGGCGATGGTCACGCTGTGGATGATTACGGCCTACCTGAACAAACGGGGCCGCAACCGCTGGGTGGGGCTCCTGCCGGCGCTGGTCATGACCTATGTCTGCATGTCCTATGTCTTTATATCGCCGCTTATGTGCGGCATGCGCGACCGGGCAGCGGCCTGCCTGCTGGGCGGCGCGCTGACACTCGCTATACTGATAACCATGATTATTAAAATGCGCCGCGATGCAAAAAGCATATCTTAACCCCACGCCCGACCAGACTTTCGAAATCGTCGGCGAAGGGCCGTATAATTTCACCAGGGTTTTGGCACACACCCGTGAGCTGGAGGCCGCGGGGAATGTCGAAGATGCCTGCAATGAACGTTACCAGGCATTCCAGCGGCTTGCGGGGTTGCTGCCCGAAGACGAAGAGATCAACCTCGAATGGAGCCACCGCAATTCGCAGTCTGCGCTCGAACTGATCCGTGCCTCGGCCATCGACCACTTTCTGATCAACGATTTCGAGATGTCTGCGGCGCTGCTGGAGATGCTCCTGGAGCTGGATCCCGAAGACCACCTCGAGGGAAGCGAACTCTTGGCGTTCGATTACCTGGCGATGGACGAGCAGGAACTGTTCGACGAAGTGATAAACGACGTTTCGGACAAATGTGCCAGCCGCGGGATATTGCTGCTCTGGTCGGCATTCCGTCGTGAAGGGACGCTTCCCGAAGGGGAGTTGCTGCATTTCAAGACGCGGTTTGCGCCTTTTTTCCGGGAATTTACGGCCGCCGAGCACCCTGCCGACGATGCTTACCTGCGGGATATCGAGGGCGAACGTCCCTCCGTGCAGGCGCAGGCGCGCGAACTTTGGTTGCAGACCGAGAACCTGTGGGTATTGTGGCCCGGGTTTATCGCTGCGCTGCAGGCTGCGCAGTAGTACCTTTTTATCGCTTGTTGTAAATCTTCATTTCCAGTCCGCCGTATTCGTTCATCAACTGCGGATAAGGTAGTACGCCGTTTGCGTCGGCCCATCGGAAATAGAGCTGCGCCATCCGATTGACCCTGCGGGGATGCCGGGCCGATAGGTTGTGCTGTTCGGTACGGTCGTGCGCGATGTCGTAGAGTTCCCACTGCTGTCCGTTGTAGTAGGAAGCCACGAGTTTCCATCGTCCGAGGCGTACCATGCGGTTACCCTCGTGTTCGGCGAAGATCGGACGGTCGGGAAGCGACCGCCCCTGGGCAAGGGGCAGGAGCGAGATCCCTTCCGTAGGTGCCAGCCGGCGTTGTTCGTACTGCTCGGGATATGCTATTACTGCGGCATCGAGGCAGGTCGCCATGATGTCGATGAGATGGCAGGGCTGATGGTCTATGCCGCCCGGGTGCTTCACCCGGTCGCCCCACCATAGAATGCTCGGAGATGATATTCCGCCTTCATGTGCGAAATGCTTGTAGAGGCGAAACGGGGTACAGCAGACATTGGCCCAGCCGGTGCCGTAGTGGTGGTAGGTACCGGGTTGTCCCATGCCGGCAAGTTCATCGGCGGTGTGGATGTGGTAGTTCGTGCCGCTGCGGCCGTCGAATCCGAACTCATGCCATTCAGCGCAGGCTCCGTTGTCCGAGAGAAAGAGTATAAGTGTGTTTTCCAATTGCCCGTTGTCGCGCAGTGCTTCGATAAGGCGGCCGATATTGCGATCCATGATGTCGACCATGGCTGCATAAATAGCCATACGGCGTGCTAAGTCGTGTTGCTGTTCTTCCGAAAGCGTGTCCCACGCCGGAATCGGGCGGGTGCGGTCGATAAACTGGCTTGCCGGCACTTCGCCCCGGCCTGCGGCTCGCTCTTCGTCGGACAACAATCCCAGCTGGCGCAAACGCACCTCGCGTTCTTCTCGGATTGCATCCCAGCCTTTCAGATAGACCGCCATGTAATGATCGATGCGTTCGCGGGGAGCTTGTAGCGGGAAATGCGGGGCGTTGTACGCCACATGCAGGAAGAGCGGTTTGTTCCGTTCGCGGGCTTGTGCCGCGAAATCTATGGCGTAGTCGGTAATGGCATCCGTGGCGTAAAATTCATCCCGGGCATAATCCCGCTGGGGTGCCGTTTTGGGTAGTCGGACATAACGTTCTGGATTCCAGTAGGTCATGGCGCCGTTGAGGAATCCGTAAAAGTCGTCGAAGCCGCAATCGACGGGGGTATACGCCTTTCCCATGTGCCATTTGCCCGCCATGGCGGTATGATAACCTGCTGCGCGGAGCGCTTCGGCGATGGTGAGATTGTTGTCCTGGCGATAGCCCCGGTAAGCTTCGGGCCATGCTTCCCGATGCTCGCGCACCATTTCGCCGATACCGACCCGATGGGGATAGAGTCCTGTCAGAAGGCAGGCTCGCGAGGGGCAACTGCGACCCGAATTGTAGAGTTGTGTGAGCCGCAGGCCTTCGGCCGCCAGCCGATCCAGTACGGGCGTTTCGATCTCGCCCCCGAAGCATCCCGGATCGGAAAAACCGAGGTCATCGGCCAGGATGACGACAATGTTGGGCGGCGTCTGAATGTGCCGGGCCGATGCCGTGCCGGCAGCGGTCAACACGGCCGGGAGAAAAAGGATTCGGGGATTCATGGCCGGAGCGTGACGATGGTGAATGAGATGCGGCGGTAGAGGTCGTCTTCGTCGCCGTTTTCATAGAGCACGCCTATGCGGTTGCGGTCGAGCCGTACCAGGTCGGAATAGGCCGCAGGGCCGGGGCAGACGGTTGTCAGATGGATCCATGTACGGCCGTTGTCGCGGCTCTCGCACAGCGAGAGGTTATGGCGGCGGCGCGGGTCGTGTGGGTTGCAGAAGAGTAGGTGCCGGGTGGGGCGTTCGCCGCGTGTAAGGTTCAGCAAACTCCCCTGGCATCGCGGTTCGACCAATTCGGGATGCTCTCCCTGGCAGCACCAACTCGTCCCGCCGTCGCGGCTTACGGCGTAAAGCCGAAGGCTGTCTCCGCGTTCGTAGTGACGCATGTTCAGCAGCAGCGAGCCGTCTGCGAGTTCGGCGACCGTGCTTTCGTTCCCGCCTCGCTGTGAAACGGCTCCCAACTGCCATGTGAGACCTTCGTCATCAGAGAAGAGCAGTTGCGAGTAGGATTCGACCCGTCCGTCGTTTCCCAGCCGTTTGTGGTTGGCCGGAACGACGATCCTCCCTTTGTGGGGCGCGCGGCGTTTGACGATGGCGTGGCACGGGCCGGTAGCGTACCATGTCCACTCCGGGGCCTTGACCTCGGAGGTGATCTCTTCGGGATGGCTCCAGGTTCGTCCGTGGTCTTCGGAGCGGAGCACGAAAACGCGCCGGGTATCGACGCTTGTGTGGTTTTCGATCTGCCGTTCGCGGTCGCAGCCGCGGTTCCAGGTTGCGAGCATGACGATCCGTCCGTCGCTGAGGATCGCGGGTGCCGGGTTGCCGCAGGTGTTGCTGCCGTCATCCCAGACCGTCGTGATCGGGCCCCATGTGTGTCCGTCATCTTCTGATCGGCGCATCACCAGGTCGATGTCGCCGCTGTCGCGTTTGTCGTGCCGACGCGCCTCAGCGAAGGCTATCAATGTACCGTCGCCCGTGCGGATGATAACCGGGATGCGGAATCCTGCATAGCCGGCCTCCCCCTCGGTATAGACTGTGACCGCTTCGCCGACGGCGGGGGCGGCGGAGTCACGGACGGGCTTGCCTGCGGCGGTAGATGCCGCTGCCGCTTCTGCGGTCAGCATTATGCCGAGGAGCATAATTCCCCCGGCAAGGCTTCGCAAAGTCTGTTTCATGGTAATTGGTATGTGTGGCGGGTTACTGCTTGTGGCGTTCGAGGTAGATCGTGTAGAGTTTGAAATGCTCGACGATGGCATGTTTGTAACCTTCGAGATCGCCGCGTTTGATGTATTCCAGCAGATGGCGGTGGGTGACCAGCTCGCAGTTCTGGATAAGTTCCTGCTCGATGGGTTCGAAGAAGTCGCGGTATTTCTCCTTTACGAAATCCAGTACCGGGTAGATGATATCCTGAAATTCCGAGATGATGCGGTTGCCCGTGATTTCATAGAGTTTCGTATGGAAGCGGTGCTCGCTGATGGGGGCGTATTTGTTGTTGCCGATCACCTGGCTCATCTCGACGATCTGTTCCAGCTCTTCGATGTCCTGCGGGGTGAGGTTGCTGAAAATGTTGTTGCTGATACCGATTTCGAGCGCTATGCGGAATTCGAGTATGTCGCGTAGCGTCGCCTCGTTCATCAACAGCGGATTTATGCAGCGCTTCATGCCGCCGAGCAGCGAAGGTTCTCCCAGGATCATGCCTTTCTTGGTGCGGGAGACGATCATGCCGGTCATCTTGAAACGGCTCAGCGCTTCGCGCAGAACCGGACGCCCGACACCCAGCGATGCGGCCAGTTCTATCTCGTTGGGAATGCTGCTGCCGGGGCGCAGGCCCTTCTCCTTGAAAAAACGGATCAGGCTCTCTTCGACGCTATCGACGAGCGTGGTGTTGCGATTGTCCAGTTTCAGTACCTCCATCTGCGGTAATTTTCCGTAAAGATACGAATTATTTCTTTTGTCATGTCAAATTATTCGGACAAATCAGGTGCGTCATTCCGTCTGCCAATCGAATTTTTTTGGGCGTTCGACCGTTTGATGGTATTTGCGGCCGAAACGATCGCCGAGCAGTCCGCCGCCGAGTGTGCCTATGGCCGACGCGCCGAGAAAGGCGAAGAGGCAGAACTGCGATGCTTGTACCGAAATGTGGAATTTGTCAATCAGGAAGAAGGTGAAATAACTTGTCATGCATGACAGGTAGAAATATTTCGAGAAGATCAGTACCACAAGAATTGCAAGAACCCAATGCACGCGTCGGCGCGACAGGTGGATGAACGGTTGCGGTGTGGCTTTTTTATGCAATGTGGCGTTTAAAAGCCGGCGCTTGTACCAAGAGCCGATGTGCAGCATCGTGAGGATGGCTATGACAGCCACAATCGAGAACCAGCCGATTGAGCGTTGGCCGAACGGTTGTACCACGAGTGCTGCAAGAATCGGGCCGAGGGCATTTCCGCCGTTTCCGCCAACTTGAAAGATTGACTGCGCAAGACTTTTTTTGCCGCCCGACGCCATCTGTGCCACTCGCGACGCTTCGGGGTGAAACACCGACGAGCCGAGTCCGATGAGGCTTACAGACAGGATGATGAGTGTGAATGTGCCGGCAAAGGCGAGCGACAGCAGTCCGGCAAGCGTGAAGCACATGCCAATGGCGAGGGCATAAGGGCGCGGATGGCGGTCGGCATAGAAACCAGTGAACGGTTGCAGAATCGACGACATCATTTGAAAAAACAGCGTGATGATGCCTATCTGCGCGAACGAGAAGCCGTAGCTGTCTTTTATTATAGGGTAGATTGACGGTATGACCGACTGTATCATATCGTTCATAAAGTGGGAAAGCCCGGCGCACACCAGAATGGAGAATGCTGTGCTTTCGGCAGCCTGCTGATTGCTTGTATTTTGATTGTAGACCATTGTTTGTTATTGCTCTTTTTCTGAAAGTTCGAGCCAGCGCATCTCTTTTTCGTCGAGGGCGTCGATGATTTCCTGCATGCGCCTTGACCGTTCGGTAATCTCGTCAACGCTGAGCGACGCGCCGCTGAGGTCGGCCTCTATTTGCTTCTTTTCTTCCTCAAGCGAGGCAATGTCGGCAGAAAGCGAGTCAAACTCCTTGCGCTCCTTGAATGTCATCTTGTTGGCATACGTGCGTTGTTGGCGTTGAGCCTTGGGCTCTTCTTTCTTCGGCTTTTCCTCTTCTTTTTTCTGGAGCGTCTTCCACTCGCGGTAGTCGGAATAGTTGCCGGGGAAATCCTTGACCACGCCGTTGCCTTCAAACACAAACAAATGGTCGACGGTGCGGTCGAGGAAGAAGCGGTCGTGGCTCACGATTATCACGCAGCCGCGGAACTTTGTGATGTAGTCTTCCAAAATGCCGAGAGTCGTGATGTCGAGGTCGTTGGTCGGCTCGTCGAGGATGAGGAAGTTGGGGGTGCGCATGAGCACGGTGGCAAGATACAGCCTCCGCTTCTCGCCTCCGCTGAGCTTGTAGATGTAGTTCTGCTGGGTTTCGGGGCTGAACAGAAACAGTTGCAGAAACTGCGATGCGGTGTAGCGCGTTTTTTCATCGATTACCACCACTTCGGCTATGCGCCTTACGGCGTCGATTACTTTGTCCTGCTCGTTGAATTGTATGCCGTCTTGGCTGTAGTAGCCGAATTTCACCGTCTCGCCGATGTCGAAATGTCCGGAGTCGGGAGCCACCTCGCCGAGGAGCATTTTTATGAATGTCGATTTGCCCACGCCGTTGTTGCCCACGATGCCCACTTTTTCATATCGTGCGAACGTGTATTCGAAGCCGTTGAGTATCACCTTGTCGCCGTATGCCTTTGTCACATCCACAGCGTCAAAGATTTTGGAGCCGATGTAGGTTGACTTCACGTTCAGCTGCACGTCGGCGTCGTCGCGTCTCACCTGTGAGCGCCGCGTGAGGTCGTGGAAGGCATCGATGCGGTATTTCGCTTTTGAGCCACGGGCTTGTGGCTGGCGGCGCATCCAGTCGAGCTCGGTGCGCAGCAGGTTTTTCACCTTTGCCAGTTCCGCACTTTGCGCCGACAGGCGTTCCTCGCGTTTCTCCAGATAGTAGTCGTAGTTTCCGTTGTAGGCATACACCTGACGGCTGTCGATTTCCACAATCTTTGAGCAGACCTTGTCGAGAAAGTAACGGTCGTGGGTCACCATCAGAAGCGACATGCGGCTGCGTTGCAGATAGCTTTCCAGCCATTCGATCATATCGATGTCGAGGTGGTTGGTGGGCTCGTCGAGAATCAGCAACTCGGGCTCGTTGATCACCACTTTGGCGAGAGCCACGCGCTTCACCTGTCCGCCCGACAGCTGACCGACGGGCTGGTTCATATCGATGATTTTCAGTTGCGTCAGTGTCTGGCGTATGCGGTCTTCATAGTCCCATGCTCCGGCAGCGTCCATCTGCGACATCGCTTTTGCCAATGCGTCGGCATCGCCGCTTGCCAGCGCGCGCTCATAGGTGCGTATGGCTGCCGTCGGCTCGTCGTCGATCGATAGGCACGCCTCGATTACCGACAGGTTGGGGTCGAGCTCCGGCAGCTGCTTCAAGTAGCCTACGCGCAAATCGTTTCTGAACACAAGGCTGCCTGAGTCGTAGGACTCTTCGCCGGCGATTATTCGCAGCAGTGTGGTTTTTCCTGATCCGTTTTTCGCTATCAAGCCAATTTTGTCGCCTTCATAGATGCCGAACGTAACATCGGAAAACAGCACTCTGTCGCCAAACGACTTGGTCAAATTCTCTATCTGCAGAAATGATTTCATACCTATTTTTTTAACTGTGCAAAGGTACGAATTTTTATTCTAAGTTATTCTGACGCGGCGCTATTTCAGGCTCTTGAATTTCTTGATTTCTTCTTTTACTTTGGGCGCGAGGCAGAACACGGCAAGCATATTCGGAAATGCCATAACCGCAAAGGCTATGTCCATGACGCTTACAGTCAGACCGAGGGTCATCACGCTGGAAATCACAAGTGTGAGAAGGTAGAAATACAGATAGTATTTAGTGTTTTTTGAGCCAAATAGATAGGACGTGCATTTGCAGCCATAGTATGAGTAGGAGAACATGGTCGACATGGCAAACACCACAACCATGACAAGCAGCAGGTACTTTCCGACAACGGGGATGAGGATGTCGTATGCCTCAAGGGCTATCGAGAGTCCGGCAATGCCTTCTGTGTGGAAGTTGCCTGCCATTATGATGGGTATTGCCGTAAGGGTGCAGACGAGTCCGGAGTCGATTGCCGGTCCGAGCATCGCTACGAGTCCTTCGCGCACGGGTTCGGCATTCATCGACGCTCCGTGCATCATTCCTGCCGTACCGACACCTGCCTCGTTGACATACATGGCGCGGCGTGCGCCGATGATGGCTGTGCCGACAATGCCGCCGATGCCTGCCTGCAGGTTGAACGCGCCGTTGATGATGGCGGCGAATGTGGATGGCAGCAGGTCAAGATTGGTGACTATTATGTAGAGCACCATCAGAAAGTAGCATCCCACCATTATGGGCACTATCTTTGTGGCAACGTTGGCTATGCGTTTCAGCCCTCCGAGCACCACGACCGACACGATGGCGCAGATACAGATACCGATGATGAAGCGCATGGTTGTGGAGTCGGCGATGCCGAGCAGTGGACTTATGCAGACGGTTGCCATTGCTTCGGTGAGCTGGTTGGCTTGCATCAGGGCAAAACTGCCCACCATTCCCGCTACGGAGAACACCACCGCAAGCGGCTTCATCCGTTTGCCGAGACCTTTGGTAATCATATACATCGGTCCTCCTTGCACTTCGTCGCGATCGTCCTTGCCCTTATACATTATGGCAAGTGTGCCCTCGAAAAATTTTGTCGCCATTCCGAGAAGTGCGCTCACCCACATCCAGAAGATGGCTCCTGGACCACCGACAACCAAAGCTATCGCCACGCCGGCGATGTTGCCCAGTCCTACGGTCGACGAGATGGTGCTCATCAGTGCCTGGAATGAGCTTATTTGACCTTCTCCCTGTTTTTTTACGCGGAGCGAATGCAGCGCAAGGCTCAGCCAACGGATTGGCAAAGCCTTGGAGTAGATGAACAGAAACAGTCCGCCGCCGATTAGCAGCACAAACAGCGGATATCCGCATATAAAGTCGCTGAAAGCGATGATGCCATCGCGTATCTGTTGTAGAAACGTCATTCTATAGATTGTGTATTTAGTCTGATTAATAATACTCTGTCAGTTCCACCGGAATTGCTTTCCCTTTTGATGCGGCAACGTCGACGATGCGCTGGTTGGGGCTGCCGCGGAAGCGCAGCTGCGTGTCGCGCAGAGCCTCGATAAAGCGTCCTTCGACCACCACGTCGATCCATTGCAGCGGAAGCTGCAATGCCGGATCGGCTTGTATCTCGTCCCAAGTGAAACCCGTAAAACACCAAACGGTTTTTCCCAGTTCCTGCTTGATGCGCCGGCACAGTTCCGCCACCTCTTTGGGGTGGTAGAGCGGATCTCCGCCCGAGAGGGTCACGTTGAAGTCGTTGTAGCGAATGGTGTCGAGTAGCTCGTCGACAGAGGCCTCCCTGCCGCCGTCCATTGCCCAGGATTCCGGATTGTGGCATCCTGGGCAGCGGTGGTGGCATCCGGCAAGGTAGATTGACGTGCGGAGTCCCGGTCCGTCAACGCTTGTGCCTTCAACAATATCCAATACTCTTATTCTCATCTGTGGTTTTTATTTGTGAACCACGCGGTCGTTAAGTTCTGCCAGTTTGGCGCTGTTCCAGCGGTCGGTGGTGCCTACGAGGTAGCCCGTGATGCGCTGCAGCTTGTCGATTCTGTGGCTGCCGCGCTTAGGGCATGTGTCGAGGTTGTCGGTGGCGTCTTCATATCCGCAGTCCATACAGCGGTTGCGGTTGTGGTTGACCGATCCGTATCCGATGTTGTACTTGTCGATGAGGTCTACGATGTCGGCGATAGCCTCTGGGTTGTGAGTTGCGTCGCCGTCGATTTCCACATAGAATATGTGTCCGCCGCGAGTGAGCTCGTGGTAGGGAGCCTCCACTTCGGCCTTGTGGCGAGGGCTGCACTTGTACCATACCGGTACGTGGTTTGAGTTGGTGTAGTACTCTTTGTCGGTCACGCCTTTGATTATGCCGAACGTCTTGCGGTCGCGCTTGGTGAATTTTCCGGAAAGGCCTTCTGCCGGAGTGGCGAGCACGCTGAAGTTGTGGTTGTAGCGTTCAGAGAACTCGTTTGCCTTGCTTCGCATGTAGCCCACAATGCGCAGACCGAGCTCCTGGCTTTCATTCGACTCTCCGTGGTGTTTGCCGGTGAGTGCCACAAGGCATTCAGCCAAGCCGATGAATCCGATTCCGAGTGTGCCCTGGTTGATAACGCTCTCTACGGTCTGGTCGGGTTTCAGCTGGTCACCTCCGTTCCATAGTTTCGACATCAGCAGCGGGAATTGCTTGGCAAGAGCCGTTTTCTGGAAGTCGTAACGCTCGCAGAGTTGTGTGGCTGTGATTTCAAGCATATTGTCGAGCTTCTTGAAGAAGGCATCGACGCGCTCTTTTTCATCTTGGATGCCCATACATTCGATGGCGAGTTTCACGATGTTGATTGTGGAGAACGACAGGTTGCCGCGTCCGATAGATGTCTTTTCGCCGAAGCGGTTTTCAAACACGCGCGTGCGGCATCCCATTGTAGCCACTTCGTAGTGATAGCGTTCCGGGTCGTCGGCGCGCCATTTCTCGTGGAAGTTGAAGGTGGCGTCAAGGTTCACGAAGTTGGGGAAGAAGCGGCGTGCTGTCACTTTGCATGCCAATTTATACAGGTCGTAGTTGCGGTCTTCCTTCAGATAGTTGACGCCGCGTTTCTTTTTCCAAATCTGGATAGGGAAGATGGCTGTGGCTCCGTTGCCCACTCCTTCGTATGTTGAGTTGAGGATTTCGCGGATAATGCAACGGCCTTCGGCACTGGTGTCGGTGCCGTAGTTTATTGAACTGAACACCACTTGGTTGCCTCCACGAGAGTGGATGGTGTTCATGTTGTGGATGAATGCTTCCATAGCCTGGTGTACGCGGTTGACGGTCTTGTTGATGGCGTGCTGCAGCGCACGGTCCTTGCCTTCGAGTCCGTCGAGCGGCTTTTTGATGAAGTCGTCAAGTTTTATGTCATACAGGTCGCTGAAGTCCTGACCGAAGATGGCTTCGGTGTTTTTCACTTCTTCAACAAACGATGAGCGTACGTAGGGAGCCAGATAGAAGTCGAATGCGGGGATTGCCTGTCCGCCGTGCATCTCGTTCTGAGCTGTTTCGAGGGAGATGCAGCCGATGATGCTTGCTGTCTCGATGCGTTTTGCCGGGCGCGACTCTCCGTGGCCTGCCGAGAATCCGTATTTAAGCACTTTGTCGAGCGGATGCTGCACGCAGGTGAGACTCTTTGTCGGATAGTAGTCTTTGTCGTGGATGTGCAGATAGTTGCCTTTTACGGCGTCGGCTGTCTCTGGTGATAGGAGGTAGTCGTCGACAAACGGTTTTGTTGTCTCGCTGGCAAATTTCATCATCATACCGGCTGGCGAGTCGGCGTTCATGTTGGCGTTCTCGCGTGTGATGTCGTTCGACTTCGCCTCGATGATTTCAAGGAAAATGTCGCGTGTCTTGGCGCGGCGTGCGATGCTGCGCTGGTCGCGGTAGGCGATGTAGCGTTTTGCCACTTCCTTGCGCGAACTCTTCATCAATTCAAGCTCAACGTTGTCCTGAATTTCCTCTACGCTCATTTGCTCTTTGCCGTTCATGCCGATGCGGTCGGTGATTTTCTGGATAAGCGATTCGTCCTCGCCCTTCTCCGTCGTAATCATCGCTTTGCGGATTGCCGCCTTGATTTTCTCTTCGTTGTAGCCCACGACTCTTCCGTCGCGTTTAATCACTGTCTGTATCATATTCTTGGGTTAATTATTTCAGTTTTGGATTGTGGGTTCAAAGGTAGATATTGTTTTTCAAATAACAAAGCAAATTTTTACTCCTTTGG
>OLXF01000516.1_pt1 | contig 16176 bp, 13 predicted proteins | sample 1673471 | NCBI WGS metagenome assembly OLXF01 (sample SAMEA103958113, study PRJEB25191) | human gut metagenome
GTCCTCCTTGTACTCAAAGCCCGGGGTGCGCCAGTGGCAGTGCAGGTCCACAAAGGCGGGCAGCACGGTCAGCCCGCCGGCATCAATGACCGTTTCGTTCTCCCCGGCCAGTGCCTCCAGCTCCTGACCTACAGCAGCGATCCTGCCGTCCTTTACAAAAATCTCAAGCGGTCTTCCTTCGGTGTTCACAGCATTTACAAGCAGCATCGCAGTTCCCTCCTGATTTGCGTTTGTCTGGTTCGGCTTTCCGGCTTACGGGCAAAAAAAAACTTTTCCCCGCAAAGGGAAAAGCTCATTCCACAAAAAAAGGAAACAACGAACCCACGGCAAAACCGGATGCGAACTGCTTGTTCAGTTTGGTGCACATCGCGCTTTTCTGCATGGTGCTGTCTCCTTTTATAAGTCTGGAATCTTTTCATAATATTTTAGCATAGAAGCGCGAAATGTGTCAATGCTTCCGCATATATTTTGTTGCAAAAAGGTTTGCCGCTTCCCTCCCGGAATTTTAGCTACTCTACCCAAAAGCAGTTTTTCCCCGCCAGATTCAGGGTTAGTCACATCAATTCCTAGCATATTGCTGTACATTCCCGTCCGGGTGTGCTATTATAATATGGTCAAAAGAGTCAGAGGCTGTTTTCATGGCAGAGGCGTGATTTTTATTCAGAGCAGCTTCATCGGAATCAGGAAAGAGAGGGTTTTCCCATGGGTTTGTTGGAGGACGCGCGGAACATCCAGCGCAAGGACCCCGCCGCACGCAGCGTGCTGGAGGTAATGCTGCTGTACCCGGGATTCCACATTCTGGTGTATCACCGTATCGCGCACTGGCTGTACGAGCACAAGCACTTTTTTCTGGCACGGTGGGTCAGCCAGCATGGCCGCCACCGCACCGGCATCGAGATTCACCCGGGTGCCACCATCGGCAAGTGTCTGTTCATCGACCACGGCATGGGCATCGTGTTCGGTGAGACCTGCGAGATCGGGGATAACTGCACCATCTACCACGGGGTAACGCTGGGCGGTACCGGCAAGGATACCGGCAAACGCCACCCCACCTTGGGCAACAACGTGCTTATCGGCGCGGGCACCAAGGTGCTGGGCCCGGTGTTCATCGGGGATAACGCCCGCATCGGTGCGGGCAGCGTGGTGCTGCGCAACCTGCCCGCTAACTGCACCGCCGTGGGCGTGCCCGCCGAGGTGGTGCGCATCAACAACAAGGCGGTGAACCCCGCCGACGATCTGGACCAGCAGGATCTGCCGGACATCGTCTCGCAGCGGCTCACCGATCTGGATCGCCGCCTGAGCCAGCTGGAAAAGGCCGCGCAGGGCGATATCCCGCCCACTGCCGCGCAGATCGCCGCCCGGCAGCGGAAATAAAAGATTTCTTTGAAAAAAAGAGGAGACAGGCTTCCCGGAAAGGGTCGCCTGTCTCTTTTTTGTTGTCAGCTGCGGTTATAACACCTGCTCACCGTTTTCTTTATTGCAGTACATCCGGGCATCGGCCTGCCGGATGGCCTCGGTCAGGGGCTGCACATTGCACACGCCGCCAATGCTTACCGAAAGCCGGAGCTCCGGGTGGCTGGGCACCCGTGCCGCCTGCACAGCGTTCTGCACCCGTCGGATGACGCTTTCTACGCCGTCAGGGCAGTTCTGGGGCATCAGCAGCAAAAACTCATCGCCGCCATAGCGGATCAGGATATCAGTCTGACGCAGACAGCTCTGCATGGCTGCGGCCACGGTCTGCAATGCTTCGTCTCCCACCAGATGTCCAAAGCTGTCGTTGACCGACTTGAACTGGTTCACATCGATCATCGCTACACCGCCGTGCATCTCGCCCCCGGCAAGGAACTTATCAAAATAGCGGCGGGTGTAGGCTCCGGTCAGGGGGTCTACGAAGGCGCTGCGCTCCATTCCGTTGCAGCGGTCCAGCAGCAGACGGTGGCCGCCCATATCCAGCCAGCGGCCCTCCGTCAGCCGAGTGACCATTTCCAGCATACAGCCCCTGCCGCCTACCTCGATATACTTGGAAATGACAAAATAGGCTTCCTCGTCCTTGAACTCAATCTTATTCAGAATGGTCTTGCGGGCATAGGCCTTGGCGGAGATGCAGTTTTCGCACCGGGTATCCTTGTTCCATACCATGTGGCAATTGCCGGGCTTTTCGGTCAGGATGCCGTCACTGTCCAGCGCAAGCACCTTGCGGTGCTCCGGGTCTACCAGACGCACCACATCAAAGATGCCCTGCAGCCGCCGCAGGAAATGAGTGGGGTTCTCCTCCGGGTCGATGGCGGTCAGCAGCTCTGCCTGATGCTCCACGCGGTGCTGTTCATCGGTGAGGTGCCCCAGCACGTTCACGCAGCGGCGCACCCCGGCACCGCTCCAGATGGTATGCAGCGCCATCCGGTGCAGGTGCGGCTTCCCATCTCGCTGCACCATGACCGGCAGCACCACGTCCGGCGCTTCCGGCGTGGCGCGGCTAATGGCCTTGGAAAGCTTGCGCCGATCCTGTTCGTTCAAAAAGCTGAGCCCCTTGCCCTGCGCAAAATCGGTTACCTTTTTTTGCTGCATGGGCTCGGCATGGTAGTCATACACCGTCACGCTGCCGGCCAGCAGGTCGTGGTCGAACCGGATGCCGCCGCACTGGGCGGCGTAGAAATCCGTGCGCTCCTTTTCCTGCTCCAGCAGCAGCTGGGAGCGGTTCTCCCGGGGCAGCGCCTCCCGGTGCAAAATCTCCTCGGAAAGGCGGTGGGTCTCCTGCCGGAAGCCCCTGTCCCACTCCGAGCGGGTCAGCTCGGTGCGCAGCTGCTCCGAGGACTCTCGCAGGCAGTCCAGCAGCAGCGGGTTGAACGCGCCGCACTCGCCGTTCAGGATCATGCGCAGCGCGGTGTCGTGGTCGTAGGCGTGCTTATAGCAGCGCTCGCTGGTCAAAGCGTCGTATACGTCCGCCAGTGCCACCACCTGCGCCGCAATGGGGATCTCATCTTCTTTCAGCCGGTCAGGGTAGCCATTGCCGTCCCAGCGCTCGTGGTGCCAGCGGCAGATGGCGTGCGCCACCTGCAAAAGCGGCTCGTCCCGCGCAATCGCCTGTCCCAGATCCTGCAGCATCTGCGCACCCGCCACGGTATGGTTCTTGATAATGGCAAACTCCTCGGCAGTCAGGCGGCCGGGCTTGTTCAGGATCTCCTCCGGGATGACGATCTTGCCGATATCATGCAGCGCCGAGGCGGTGCTGATGAGGGCGATATCGCTTTCATCCAGCTGATAACGGTCGGTCTTTTGCACCAGCTGATGCAAAAGCAGGTCGGTCAGGGTGCGGATGTGCAGGACATGCAGCCCGCTTTCGCTGTTGCGGAACTCCACCACATGGCTCAGGATGCTGATCATCAGCACGCTGTTGTGCTCTTTTTCGTACACCTGATCGGTGACAAGGCGGGTGAGCCGCTTTTGCTTGGCGTACAGCATGAGGATATTCTTCACCCGGCGTATAATCATGATCCGCTCGAAGGGGCGGCGGATATAGTCTGCCACACCCAGATCATAGGCACGCTCAATGTTGGCGGTATCCTCTGCCGCCGAAATGACGATGACCGGGATCTCGTCCAGCCATGCGTGATACTTCATCACCCGCAGCACGTCAAAGCCATCCATGCCCGGCATCATCAGGTCCAGCAGCAGCAGGGAGATATCCGTGCGCTGCCGCATCAGTTCCACTGCCGCTGCGCCATCCTCCGCCTCCAGATAGTCATAGCCATCGCCCAGTATCTCCTTGAGCAGGGCACGGTTGATCTCGGAATCATCCGCGATCAGAATCTTCGGTTTCTCGTTCATGGCCATGTTTCTCCTTTTGCGGCGCATCCTTCTGCCCCGGCTTTGTTCCGGGCACACCGTCCGCACTGACTGGATGTAATAGGTTTTCCCTGGCATCCGCTTTATAGCATTCATTTATACTTTACTGGATTTTACAGCAAAATGCAAGGCTGCGTGCAGCATTTTCTGCCATTTTCCGGTATTTTCTGCAAACGTTTTCATTCCCGGTTGTATAAATGCAATCCAATTTTTACAGTACCCTTTGCAAACGTTGTTCGAAAGCAAGCCGTTTGTCGTTACAGCCCTTCCTGTGAAAATGCGGTTGCCGCGCTCCGCAGAGCGCGGCAACCGCGAAATATAAACCTTATTTCCGCTGATGATGCGCAGAGCAAAGCGGAGCGCATTTTAAATCGTTCCACGCAGAAAGAAAAAGGACTGCTGCGCAAAACACGCAGCAGTCCTTTTAAGATTCATTCTTGGGGCATCATGGCATCGAACCAGCCCATCAGCTCCGCAGCCATCTGTTCCAGCCGGGTCTCCGGCTGCCATGCAGGCTGTACCGGCTCCGGGGGCAGTGCCTGTTCCGGGGCGCAGAGGCTTTCTTCCGTTTCCGGTGCAGGCTGTTCCGGTGCAGCCTCGCACTGCGGCACAGCCTCGGGGGCGGTGTCCGGCTGCGCAGGTGTTTCCGGGGCGGTCTGCTGCATGGCGGCAAGAGCAGCCTCGGCTCTGCGGCAGGCGGCTTCGGCCTTTTCTGCCCGGGCATTGGCCTGTTCCAGCTGCTCCCACGCCTGCTCACAGGCGGCTTCCAGCTCTGCATTATCGTGCTTGAGGGCAAGCAGCGTGCGCTCAAAGGCGAACATCCGGGTCTGATACCGGCGCACCTCGGCGCGTGCCGCAGCCAGCTTGCGGCTCAGCTGCTCTGCCTGTGCCCGGGCGCTTTCCGCCTGTGCTGCGGCAGATGCCTGTACAGCGGCCTGCCGGGCAAATTGTCCGCGCAGGGCACCGGTCTCCCGCTCTGTCTGCACCATGATGCCCTCCCATGCACACCTTGCACGGGGCTTTCGCTGACCGCATGGGCGCAGCTGCCAGCCCCATTGTAGCCTGTAATTACTTCCGCTTGTTCAGAATAGCCAGCAGCTCGTCGTAGTAACGATTGTCGCTGCTTTCCTCTTCCACGGCCTTCTTTTCAGCCGGAGCAGCAGCCGGGGCGGCATTGGATGCCGGGGCTGCGCTTGCGCCGGTATCGCTGCTGAACACCGCAGACGGCACAGACTGTGCACCGCCCATGGCGTTGTTGATGCTGTTGCGCAGATCACTGGCGCTCTTGTTGTCAAAGCCGGTGGCCACAACGGTCACGCGCATCTCGTCGGACAGGTTCTCATCAAAGGCAGTACCCCAGATGATGTTTGCATCGGGATGTGCGCTCTGGGTGATGAGGCCTGCGGCGGTCTCCACATCCTCCAGACCGATGTCCGGGCTGGAAGTGATGTTGATGATAACGCCGTGCGCACCGGCAATGCTGGTCTCCAGCAGCGGGCTGGAGATAGCAGCCTTGGCGGCGTTCTCGGCCTTGCCTGCACCCTTGGCGCTGCCCACGCCCATGTGGGCGTAGCCGGCATCCTTCATGATGGAGCGCACGTCGGCGAAGTCCAGGTTGATGAAGGCGGGCACGTTGATCAGGGCAGAGATGGACTCAACGCCCTGACGCAGCACGTTATCGGCGGCCTGGAAGGCGTTCATCAGGGTGATCTTTTCCTGACTGATCATCTTCAGGCGCTCGTTGGGGATGACGATCAGGCTGTCAACGTGCATCAGCAGGTTGGCAATGCCCTGCTCGGCCAGACCCATCTTGCGCTTGCCCTCAAAGGAGAAGGGCTTGGTAACGATGCCAACGGTCAGGATGCCCAGATCGTGTGCCACCTCGGCCACAACGGGTGCCGCACCGGTGCCGGTGCCGCCGCCCATACCGGCAGTGATAAAGACCATCTGGGAGCCCTTGAGGGCATTGGCGATCTCGTCCTTGCTTTCTTCAGCGGCGCGCTGGCCGATCTCCGGGTCTGCACCCGCACCGCGCCCCTTGGTCAGCTTGGAACCCAGCTGCACCTTGACCGAGGCATGGTTCTTAGCCAGTGCCTGCTGGTCAGTATTCATTGCGATGAACTCCACGCCCTGCAGGCCATCGCTCACCATGCGGTTCACAGCGTTGCCGCCGCCGCCGCCCACACCGATCACCTTGATCGTCGTAACGTTTTCGTCCAGTTCTTCATCGAGCATCAATGCCATAACTTTGTCCTCCATCGGATTTTTATGTGGAACTGCGCAAATGCCGCACAGAAATTATCATACGATATTTATATAACTGTATCGTATCATTTTTTTGCTCCGATTGCAAGACAAAATTGCTTTTTCGTGGGTGTTTTTTTCACAACCCCACTCCGGGCGGGTATTTCCTGCCAAATCTGTGCGCCCAGCCCCGCCAAAAGCCGGTCAAGGTCTGCATATCCGCGCCGGACAAACTCCACCCCGCCAAGGCGGCTGCTGCCCCGGGCAGCCAGCGCCGCAAGCGCCAGCGCCGCCCCGCCCCGCAGGTCCGGTGCAGTCAGCTTTGCCCCGCGCAGCGTCCCGCCCGGCTGCACATACAACGTGCGCTCTGCCACCCGGACGTTCGCACCCAGCGCCGCAAAGCCCTCGGCACAGGCAAAACGATTTTCAAACACCCTGTCCTGCAGGCGGCTTTCCCCCTGTGCGTAGAGCATCACCGCCGCCAGCAGCGGGGCGGCGTCCGTGGCAAGGCCCGGGTAGGGTGCTGTGTGCACGTTTCCCGCGCCGCGCAGTGCCCCGAACCGCGAAATGGCGGCAGCATCGCGTGCCCGCTCTACGGTGCAGCCCATTTGTTCCAGAATTTCCAGCAGCGGGGCATACAGCCCGGGCGCACAGCCCGCCAGTTCTACCCTGCCGCCCGCCGCTGCTGCCGCGCAAGCCAGCGTAGAGGCGATGATGCGGTCTGCCACCGGCATGAAGGTGCAGCCCGCAAGGCAGCGCCTTCCCTGCACCCGGATGGTGTCAGTGCCTGCGCCCTCCACGCAGCCGCCGCAGGCGTTGAGGAAGGCGGCAAGATCCGTGATCTCCGGTTCCTTTGCGACACCATGCAGCACGGTCTGCCCCTGCGCTGTGGCAGCAGCCAGCAGCAGCGTCTCGGTAGCGCCCACGCTGGGGAAGCTAAGACAAATTTCTGCGCCCCGCAGCCCCGCCGGGGCGTACAGCGTAAGCTGTCCGGGTGCAGCGGGCAGCTGCCGCACCCCCATCTGCGCCAGCCCCTGCAAATGCAGGTCGATGGGTCTTGCCCCAATACGGCAGCCCCCCGGCAGCACGGTGCTCACCCGCCCAAGCCGCGCCAGCAGCGGCGCGCAGAACAGGATGGACGCCCGCATCCGGCCTGCGGCCTCCGGTGCAAGGTCGGTGCGCATGGGCTGCCCCTGCACCGCCAGTTCTGTGCCCTGCCAGCCCGCTGTGCAGCCCACGCCCCGCAGCAGGGCAAGACAGTCCTCCACGTCCGTCAGGCGTGGCACATTTTGCAGCCGCACCGGCCCGCTGCACAGCAGCGAAGCTGCCAGCAGCGGCAGTACACTGTTTTTGGCCGCAGGCACTTCCACCCTGCCCTGCAAAGGCCGCCCGCCCGTAATGATCCAATCCCCAGCCATGCCAAGACCCCCGTTCTGCAAAAGATACCCCATGGTATGCAAAACGAGGGTCTTTGGTCAACAAAATGCGCCGGAAACGGCTTTCCCGCAGTCTGCGGGATTTGTCCGGTCATTTGTCCGTTTTTTTTCGCATTTCCGCGCCGCTCCTGCCCTGCCGCGGCAGGAAATGCAGCCTTTCATCAGCTTTCGCCCCGGGACACCGAAAGCACGATGCCCATCTCGCCCAGAAGCATCATCAGGCTGGTGCCGCCGGAGGAGAAAAAGGGCAAGCTGATGCCGGTGTTGGGGATGGTGTTGGTGACCACCGCAATGTTCAGCACCGCCTGCAGCGCTACCTGCACCACAAAGCCCACCACCAGCAGTGCACCAAAGCGGTCTGGCGCGTGCGCCGCCAGCGTGATGCCCCGCCACAGCAGCGCGCTGAACAGCAGAATGACCGCACACGCGCCCAGAAAGCCCAGTTCCTCGCAGAGGATGGAAAAGATGAAGTCGTTCTGCGGCTCAGGCACGAACAGATGCTTCTGGCGGCTGTTGCCCAGCCCTAGCCCTGCTGCCCCGCCGGAACCGATGGCATACAGGCTCTGGATGGTCTGGTGGCCGTCGCCCAGCGGGTCGGCAAAGGGGTCGAGCCACGAGTTGAGACGGTCGGCGGCGTAGGGCACCAGTTCCGGCATCAGCACGATAGCCGTGCCGATGGCGGCAGCGCCGCCCGCCCCTGCCAACATGAACCACCGCAGCCCGGTGCCGCCCACGAACATGAGCACCGCGCCGATGCTTAAAATCAACACCGTGCCGGAAAGGTGGGGCTCCAGCAACATGAGCACCGCCACTACCCCCAGCACCAGCGCAAAGGGCACCACCCCCACCGCAAAGCTGCCCATGCGGTCGTGGTTCAGCGCGATGATGTGAGCAAACACCAGCACCACCGCAAATTTGGCGATCTCGCTGGGCTGTAATGTGCCAAGCCCCGGCAGCACAAGCCAGCGCTTACAGCCGTTATATTCCGGCATGAACAGCACCGCCGTCAGCAGCACCAGCGAGAGCGCCAACAGCGGCCACGCAAGCTTGTGATAGATATGGTAGTCCACCCGGCTGGCCGTCCACATGGCCACCAGCCCCATGGCGGCGTACAGCAGCTGCGGCCGCACATAGGCAAAGGCGTCCTGCCGCCGGTACAGTGCCACCGCGCTGCTGGCGCTGCACAGCATCACCAGCCCAAAGGCTACCAGTGTGAGCACCAGCACCAGAAAGGGCAGGTCCATGGGCGGCAGCGGCCGCAGCAGCCCTTTGCGGGCAGCAGTTCTGTGCAATCCCGGTCACCTCCGTTTCTGTTATTGTACGCGGGTGCGGGGGCGGTTAGTCATACGCACCGCCCCCGGGCGCATAAACTGCCCGCAAAGGGGGTGCTGCCATGCGCGGTTCAAAACCCATGGACGCCCTGCGCACCCTGCCGGAGCGGGCGTTCCGTCTGCGGGCACGGCTTATTGCGGTGGGGCTGTGCGCCGTCTGCTTTGCAGGGCTCATCGGGCGGCTGTTCTGGCTGCAATTATGCACCGGCGGCTGGTACACCCAGCGGGCGCTGGGGCAGCAGCTGCGGGACACCGTTGTGCCCGCCGACCGGGGCAAAATATACAGCGCCGACGGTGCGCTGCTTGCCGCCAACAGCAGCTGCTGGACCCTGCGCGCCAGCCCCCGGGAGATGCCGGAGGATAAGCTTGCCCTTGCCGCCAAGGAGCTTGCGGAGATTCTGGAGCTGGACGAGGCCAAGCTGCTGGAAAAGTTCAGCGACCGGCGCTCCAACGACTGCCTTTTGCGCTACCGGGTGGAACGGGAAACTGCCGATGCCGTGCGGGATTTCTGCGCAGCGAACGGTATCACCGGTGTGCGCATCAATCAGGACTCCAAGCGCTGGTACCCGCAGGGAGAGCTGCTGGCCTCGGTGCTGGGGTTCACCAACGTGGACAACGCCGGGGTCAGCGGGCTGGAGCTCGAATACAACGACACCCTTACCGGGCAAAACGGCGTGGTGCTGACTGCTGTGAACGCTTGGGGCTACACGCTGGCGCAGAGCTACGAGACCGAGCTTGCTCCGGTGGAGGGCAGCGGGCTGCGGCTGACCATCGATGCAAATATTCAACATTATCTTGAAAATGCGTTGAATTATGCGGTGCAGGAGCACCATGTAGCCGCCCGCAGCGTGGGTATCGTGATGGAGGTGAACACCGGGGCAATTCTGGCCATGGCCACCACCCCGGCCTACGACCCCAACCAGCCCCGGGTCATCGCCGACAAGGCCGCACGCGCTGCCGTGGACGCCCTTTCCGGCAAAGAGCGCGCCGCTGCCTTGCAGCTGGCGCAGCAGACCCAGTGGCGCAACAAGGCGGTGAGTGACTTATACGAGCCGGGCAGCGTGTTTAAGCTCATCACCTGCGCGGCGGCGCTGGATGCCGGAGCCATTACCCGGCACTCCACCTTTTACTGCGGAGACTCTATCTCGGTGGCGGGCACGCGGTTCCACTGCGCCAACCACAAGCGTCACGGCAGCCAGACCGTGACGCAGGCGCTGGAAAACTCCTGCAACCAGAGCTTTATCCAGATCGGGGCGCGGCTGGGCAAGCAGGCTTTCTGCGATTATTTTGCCGCCTTTGGCCTGCGGGAGCCCACCGGCATCGACCTGCCCGCCGAGCCGAAAAAGAGCCTGTACTACACCGCCGACCGCATGGGGCCGGTAGAGCTGGCCTCCTGCGCCTTCGGGCAGAGCAGTAAGATTTCCTATCTGGAAATGGCCTCCGCCGTCTGCGCGGTGGTGAACGGCGGCAAGCTGATGCAGCCGTATCTGGTCTCGGATATTCTTGCGCCGGACGGCAGCGTTTTGCAGCACAACCAACCGGTCTGCAGGCGGCAGGTCATCCAGCCCGCCACCTCTGCCACCATGCGGGAGATGATGGAGGCAGTGGTGCTGTACGGCGGCGGGCGCAACGCGCAGATTGCGGGCTACCGGGTGGGCGGCAAAAGCGGCACCAGCCAGAAGCTGGACAGTGCCGACGAGAAGGCGCGCATTGCCAGCTTTGTGGCGGTAGCGCCCATCGATGACCCGCAGTTTTTGTGTCTGGTCTGTCTGGATGAGCCCCACAGCTGGACCACCGCCGGCGGCAGTCTTTCGGCACCGGTCTGCGCCGAGGTGCTGGAGCAGACGCTGGTGTACAAAGGCGTTCCCCGGGCAACGGACACCGGCAGCGCAGACGCGCAAGCCGCTGCCCTGCCCGCTGATGGGGACAGCTTTGATGGGGCATGACGATTTTGAATGGCCTCCGCTTGCGCTCTGGCCATAGTCAGCGGAAAAATTATTTTAAATAGAGCAATGCCGGAGCGTCTGCGGACGCTCCGGCATTGCATTTTCACAGGAGGGGTCGTGGAGGGAAACAGCATTTGCAGCGCCGCTTTCTACGAAAGCGCGGCGCTGCGGGCGAGCGCTTGCTCCCCCGAGAGGGCCGACTTCCCCCGGCCGGGGGAAGATGTCACCGCAGGTGACAAAAAGGGGAATCTGTCGCGCAGCGACTGAGGGGCTTTTAATGGAGAAGCGAAAAAAGCGTTAAAGCGATAGCGCCGACTGGCGCAGCGCTAGCTTTTTTGTGCTTCGACTTCTTCTTTAGGATTGTTAAGGGCGTGTAGCCCTTGACCCGTTGCGGGGTGGGTGGAGTCCAGAGGTAGGGAGGGGGGAGTCGGAACCCCCCTCCCTACCTCTGGCCCAGCGGAGCGTCTTTGCACGCTGAAAGCAGGCAGGAACTTTCCGGTCAAACCACAAACTTTCCAACCATGCCAAAGGCGCCCCCTTGGGGGAGCTGCTGAGCGCAGCGAAGCTGAGGGGGTATCCCATAAAAACCAGTATACCACGATTTTTGCCTGTGGAAAATAGTTTACAGTTATGTTATGATAGGAAACAATGAATATTCCCGAAAATTGACAGCGAGGAAGGTAACGGATCATGCGTGAAAGTGGTATTCTGATGCCGGTATCCAGTCTGCCCGGCCCTTACGGGATCGGCTGCTTTGGCAAGGCGGCATTTCAATTTGTGGATTTCCTGTCTGCGGCAGGACAAACGATCTGGCAGCTGCTGCCGCTCAGCCCCACCGGCTACGGCGACAGCCCCTACCAGAGCTGCTCTGCCTTTGCGGGCAACCCCTATTTTGTGGATCTTGAAGCGCTGGAAAAAGAGGGTCTGCTGACCGCCGCAGACCTCAAGGCGGAAAGCTGGGGGAAAGACCCGCTGGAGGTGGACTACGGCACCTTGTACGTCAGCCGCTTTGCGGTGCTGCGCAAGGCCTACGCCGCATGGCGCAGCCAGTGCGCCGGGCTGCACGGCTGTGCCTACTACTACCCCGACGACTACTACGCCTTCACCCTTGCCAACGAGGACTGGCTGGACGACTATGCCCTGTACATGGCGCTGAAGGTCGCCAACAAGATGAAGAACTGGGTGGAGTGGGACGCCCCCTACCGCCGCCGCGACAAGGCCGTACTGGCTGCCTTTGCTGCTGCAAACGAAGAGGAGATTGGCTTCTGGAAGTTTGTGCAGTACAAGTTCAGCGCCCAGTGGCAGGCCGTCAAGACCTATGCCAACAAGAAGGGTGTGCAGATCCTGGGCGACATCCCCATCTACGTCTCTGCGGACTCGGTGGACGCATGGGTGGGCGGCAAGCTGTTTGAGCTGGACGCCGACGGCCGCTTTGCCCGGGTGGCGGGCTGCCCGCCGGACTACTTCTCCGCAGACGGCCAGCTGTGGGGCAACCCCCTGTACGACTGGGCGTACCACAAAAAGACCGGCTACGCATGGTGGATCCAGCGGGTGCGCCACGCACTGGGCATCTACGACCTGCTGCGCATCGACCACTTCCGCGGCTTCGACACCTATTGGGCCATCCCGGCCACCAGTACCACCGCCCGCACCGGCAAGTGGGAGAACGGCCCCGGCATGGAGCTGTTCGATGCGCTGGAAGCCGCACTGGGCAAGCTGCCCATCATTGCCGAGGACTTGGGCGAGCTGTTCCCCAGCGTGCGCAAGCTGCTGGCCGACAGCACCTTCCCGGGCATGAAGGTGCTGCAGTTCGCCTTCAGCGGCGGGGACAGCGAGTATCTGCCCCACAACCACGTCAAGAACAGCGTAGTGTATCCCGGCACCCACGATAACACCACCCTGACCGACTGGTGGGAGAACGGCGCTTCCGAAAAGGAAAAGGCTGCCGCTGCCGCTTACCTGCACCTGACCGGCGTAAAGCCCACCGCAAAGGAGCTGGCGGCCATCCGGACCGATGATGTCCGCATTGCTCTGCTGCGCGCAGCGCTGGGGTCGGTGGCTGACCGGGCCATCATCCCCATGTACGACTGGCTGGGTCTGGGCGCGGAAGCACACCTGAATACCCCCGGCAAGCTGGGCGGAAACTGGGCATGGCGCGCCGCTGACGGCTTTGCCGCCAAGGCACTGGCCAAGACCATCCACGACGAGTGCAGTGTGTACTGCCGCGTATAAACAGAAGGCACAGAGCGGCGGGAGCTTAGCAATTTGACGAAAATATAAAAACTCCGGCAGAAAATTGTGCGTTTTGCTGGTAAAATCGGAAGCTGAATGGTATAATGTTGCTAAAGCGGCATTATGCCATTTTTCTTTGCCTGATGCGTTCCCGGCATTTCCGGAAACAGGGCGGGCGCGGGATGCATAATGCGGCAGATGGTTCCTGAACGTATGGGGAACAGGTGACTGCACGCGGGATACGGGAGCGCCGCGTGCGCAGATGATGGGGAAAATTACATGAAGAAAGAATGTACCGAGCAGGATCTGCGGGAACTTGCGCGCTCAGCGCAGGCCGTATTTGAGGCAGTGACCCTGACCGAAGCACCGCTTTGTGACGGCTGGCAGGATGATGGCCTGCGGGTGGACTACGAGCTGCGCAATGGCCGTGTGGACTGTGTGCTGCACCGCAGAGTGGAAGCGGACGGCAAATGCTGGGAGCTGGAAATGTGCGCACCGCTGGCAGGCAATGTGCTGCCGGAAGAGCGCATGACACCCCGGGAGCGGGAACTGTGCCGCGAGGATATGAGCCACGATTTCCTTACCGGCGTGTACAACCGCCGCTATCTGGAAACGGTGTTTGCCCAAAAGCTGGAACAGTGTGCAGCGCAGGGCCGCAAGGCGGCTGTGGCGCTGGTGAGCATCGACAACGGCCAGAAGCTGCGGGATACCTACGGCCAGCCTGTGATGGACCAGCTGCACTGCTTTGTGGGCAACCAGTGGAAAAAGAACTTTGATACCCCTGCGGTCCGCGTGGTCTGCCGCCTGACCGGCAGCATCTTTGCGGTGGGCTGTCTGGATGCCGACGGCAAGCAGCTGGCAGAGGAAATGCAGAACCTGTATCGGCAGATGCCCCGGGAATGCATCACCACCACCGGCATGATGCGCCGGGTGCCCTTTACCCTGAGCTGCGGCGTGGCGAGCCTTGAGGATGTGCAGGCCAAGAACTGGCAGGCGCTGTACGAGCTGTGCGATGCACGCCTGCGGGAGGCACAGAACGCCGGCGGCGATCAGATGCGTGCAGAATAAAACCAGTGTATAAAATCCCCCTTTTGGCGCAGACTAAGGCCAGAAGGGGGATTTTTTGTATGGAAAACCAGAAAAACGACAACCTCAATCTCCTGGAAGCCGTGGTGCAGAATACCGAGATGGGCAAGAACACGCTGGAACAGATCGTGCCCATGACCGAGGACCCCGCCTTCCGGGCCGAGCTCCTGCGGGAGCGGAACCTCTACCGGGAACTGAATCAGGAGGCCCACACCGCCATCGAGGCCTGCGGCGGCACGGCTCAGGGCCAGAGCATCATGGCAAAGCTCAACACCAAGATGGGCATCGGCATGAAAACGCTCACCGACAGATCCACCCGCAATCTGGCCGAAATGCTCAGCGAGGGAAGCAGTCAGGGCGTGATGGACTGCATCAAGAGCCAGAAGGATTATCCCGATGCGGCTCCCGGTTCCAAGCGCCTGATGCAGAAGCTGCAGGATCTGGAGGAAGAGAACCGGCTGAAACTGGAGCAGTTTCTGTAAAGGCCGCTCCGTCTGCTCAGAGTGCTTCCACCATGGCCGCCACGATCCGGGTGGCGGTAGCTACGTACTCGGCGATGCTGAATTTCTTCACCACCAGCACCTCGTGGCCGTCCTCGTCGGCGTTGTCGCTCATGGCGCGCAGGATGACACAGGGCACATCGTTCTTGGCGGCGATCTGGCTCACGGCAGCACCCTCCATCTCAACGCAGTCGGGGGCGCATTTGGCCTCAATGGCGGCCTTGGTCTCGCTGTCACCCACGAACAGGTCGCCGGTGGCGATCTTGCCGGTCAGGGCCTTGACCCCGGCCTCGGCGCAGGCTTTTTCAGCGGCGGCGATGAGGGCCGGGTCACCGGCGTACTCCTTCAGGTAGGGCGGGTTCTGGCAGATCATGTCCAGCTGGGCATCGTGGTAGAGCACCGTCTTGCCAATGACCACATCACCAATGCCGATCTTGTTGGTCATGTTGCCTGCAATGCCGGAGAAGATGATCTTCTCGGCACCGTATCGGGTGATGAGCACCTGGGTGGTGGCGGCGGCATTGGCCTTGCCCATGCCTGCACAGCAGACCACGACCTGCTTGCCTGCCAGCGTGCCCCTGTGGTACTCCACGCCGCCGTAGGGCTCCACGGTGACGTTTTCCAGTTTTGCACACAGCTGATCGACTTCATCGGGCATTGCGCCCATAATTCCGATAATCATATAGATGTCCTTTCTCCTGGGTAAAAGTGTCTCCCGCGCGCTGCGCGGGAGACACTTTTATTATGCATCAGACGTTGAACAGGAACTCGATCACATCGCCGTCCTTCACGACGTACTCCTTGCCCTCGGTGCGCTGCAGGCCCTTGGACTTGACAGCGGCATAATCGAAGTTGTTGGCTTCCAGGTCGCCATAGCCGATGACGCTGGCGCGGATGAAGCCGCGCTCGAAATCGCTGTGGATCTTACCGGCGGCCTGAGGAGCCTTGGTGCCCTTGCGGATGGTCCAGGCGCGGCACTCCTTTTTGCCGTCGGTCAGGAAGGAGATGAGACCCAGCAGGTCGTAGCTGGCAGTGATGAGGTTGTCCAGGCCGCTGGCCTCGATGCCCATCTCGGCCAGGAAAGCCTTCTTCTCCTCGGGGGAGTAGTCGGCAATGTCCTCTTCGGTCTTGGCGCAGATGGGAATGTAGCGGGCCCCCTCCTCGGCGGCGCGGGCGGCCACCAGCGGGACATAGCGGTTATTCTCAATGCCCTCCATCAGGTCATCCTCGCCCACGTTGCAGGCGTAGAGCACGGGCTTGGAGCTCAGCAGGCCCATCTCGTGCAGCACGGCCTGCTGCTCGGCATCCCCTTCGTCAAAGTCAAAGCTGCGGGCGGGCTTGCCTGCGCTCAGGTGGTCGGCCAGCTTCTGCAGCCAGGCGGCTTCAGCGGCAGCGCCCTTGTTGTTGCCGCTCTTGGCAGCCTTGGCCATCCGGCCCACGCGGTTCTGAACGACCTCGAGATCAGAGAGGATCAGCTCGTAGTCAATGGCATCGATGTCGGCGATGGGGTCCACGGCCTCGGCCTTGGTCACGTCCTCCACCACATGGATGATGTTGT
>OLXF01000529.1_pt1 | contig 15876 bp, 14 predicted proteins | sample 1673471 | NCBI WGS metagenome assembly OLXF01 (sample SAMEA103958113, study PRJEB25191) | human gut metagenome
GGACAGGCTCTGTCCACCGGCGGCAGCGCAACCGTTGCCATCCCCAACAGCGGCACAACCGACATTGTCGTGAGAATCGGTGCTAAAACCTACACGCTGACGATTCTGCGCAATAGCGGCACAGGCGGCAATGAAGGCAATAGCGGCACAGGCGGCAATGAAGGCGGTAGCGGCAGTGGCGGCGGCAGCGGCTACAGCTACTACACCATCAAGGCAACTGCCGGGGCTGGCGGCTCCATTTCTCCCTCCGGCAATGCTAGCGTCCGTGAGGGCAGAGATCAGACCTTCACCATCACTCCGGATAAGGGCTATGCTGTCGCCAACGTCAAGATTGACGGCAAGAGCATTGGCGCGGCGAAGTCCTACACCTTTGAGAATGTCAGCAGAACCCATACCATCGAGGTCATCTTTATGAAAGCCAACGGTAACCCCCGGACCGGCGTGTTTGTGGATGTAGCCACCGGCAGCTATTATGAGGATGCTGTGGATTGCGCTGTTCTCTTTTCACTACAAGAAACAAATTAATGACATTTTGAGCTGCGCCGCTATCCAAGCGCGGCAAGGAGACAGCATTATGAAAAGAATCACAAGAATCATTCGTCCAATAATCTGCATAGTTGTCCTTCTCGTTGCTATGACCACGGCAGTCAGGGGCTGCTATCAGAAAGAGACAGAGCCTATCGACATTCCCGGCAGAACGCCTTCCGGCACATCTGCGCCTCAGCCATCAGCGACTCTCGCGGGCGAAGTTATCCCCTCGGTGGACAGGCAGACAGAGTTGGCGGAAGCCAGAGCGAAGAATCCCGACACCGTGGCGTGGCTGTATATCCCCGGTGCGGAGGTGGACGACCCTGTGATGCAGGCGGAGGACAACGGCTATTACCTAAAGCTGGATGAAAACGGTGAGTACGCCATGTGGGGCTGCTATTATGCCCATTGTGAAAACAAAATCGGCGGCAGGGATAAGCTGGACAAAAACACCACCATTTTCGGTCACTCCGCCAGCAACTGCGACCCGGACGGTGTGCGGTTCACCAAGCTCTACCGTTATATGGACGCAGACTTTGTAAAGGAGCATCCGTATATCTATCTCTCTGTGGATGGTGAGGACATGATCTTTCAGATCACCGCACTGTTCGTCACGGATATTGGTTTTGACTATATTGCGCCTGATCCCACGGGAGATGATCTGACCAGCTTCTTTGAGACGATTGCGCGGAAAAACTGGCTTGACTTTGATGGCGTGACCTTCTCCGAGGAAGATACTGTTCTGACCCTCTCCACCTGCTGCCGGAAGTATGACAAGGCTAACAGCGGCAATCAGCGGCTGGTGGTCATGGCAAAGCTGCTGCCGGAGGGCGCAACCGCACAGGAGTTCAGCGTATCCCTTGTGGATAGTCCTGAAATGCCCTAAAAGAAATCAGAATACGACGATAATAGGATACCCATCCTTGCGGTACTGAAAAGCAGCGTATGGTATAGGGAAAACGGTGGCTGCTCTGTACGGGGCGGCCGTTGTTTTTGCTGTCCCAACATTTTTCAGATGAAAGGGACTATGCGTATGACAGGAGCGCACAGACCTCCCCAGGTACCACACGTTTCTTCCTCTCCATCCATCTGCCTTCAGATTCCACCTCACGATGGACACCCTTGCTGTTCAGCTATTCATTTCCCACTACCTGGGCATGTTCAGGGCTTTCACCTGCGAGAGCGCGCCCATGGCGCGCAAACGAAACGTGCGCCGCCAGGCGCACACAACGCAAAAAGGAGCCCACTCGTGAGGCTCCTTTCTTCTACAACACATATTTTCTTAACACCGGGATCTTTCGCAGCATCCATGCGGTTGCCGTTGCCAGTGCCAGCACTACCAGGCAGAATGCAGCCAGCAACAAAATCAATACCGCTTGTCCCGCGACTACAGACTGCACACCGCATTGTTCCAACACCGTAAAGGGTGTGATCTTCACGAATTTATACAACAGGTTCACATACACCGGATGTACCAGGTATACGGCGAAGCTCAAGGCTCCCGCCTCCTGCCAGGGGATCCGGTATTTTTTAATACTCCCATTCCATCCTGCAGCGAACAGAAGCACTGCAAGCAGTACTGTAAACGGATAATTGTATGCCATCTGAATGGAGAATCCCGCAAGTGTTCTGCTCAGGATCATTCCAAGAGCCAGAACCGCTACTGCAGCTGTCAGCCATACATTCCTTCCCTTGTCCACACATACTTCTCTCACCGCGAAGAAATATCCACACAGATAATACAGGAAATACACACCGCCATCCGGCAATACCGGAATACTGTTGACGTCCAGTACCTTATTCAGAAACGGTGCCACACTGCTTCCCAAGAAGATCACTGCCATCACTGCCGCAACACCCCACACCGGCAGCACCCGCAGCACTTTTTTCAGAAGCGGTGTGACCAGATATAAAAAAAAGATCAGATACAGATACCACATATGGGACCAGGTATGTCCCATCAAAGTCATCTTCAGTGCCTCAGGGATCATCCTGATCCGGAAGGTCCGCTCCGCCACTACCAGCTCGGAAGCTGCATACGGAACGCCGAATAGGAGGATCGCCAGCGCAATCCTCCTGCAATATTTTTTAATCATGACCGGATAAGTCAATGTACGTTCCGGATTCAGGAACAAATATCCCGAGATCAATAAAAATATAGGAACACACCAGGTCACCAGATCCATAACTGACAGCAATAATGACCGGTATTCCGGCACTATCGACGCATCTGTCACATCTGTCGCACCTGTCAGTACATGCATCAGCACCACTGCACAGGTTGCCAGTACCCGGAGCACGTCCAGGAACTGCTTCCTGGGTCCGGATAAGCCGTTTGTCATGTCTCTCCCATCTCCTCCATCAGGCGCATGCCTGCAGTATCTGTCACAGGAAGGGAGAATACTATGCTTTGTGCTTTACTCTCCAGTCCTGCTTTTTCCATTATAGCACGCATGATGGAATTTTTCTGCTCACTTTTTACCACAATGAACAACATTTCTTTTTCCGGCACCAGTGTCACGCCCAGAAACTGCTGTGCATTCTCTGTTCCGGTGCCCTTGGCATGGATGACTGTACCGCCCGCCGCATGTACTTCTCTCGCTGCATCCATGACCAGTTCCGTATATCCATGATTGGCTATCACTACCAGAAGCTCATTCTTCGTCTCTTTCAATGTGGACTCCTCTCCTTTTACGAATTCCTGCCCGCAGGTCAGGTAATTCAATGCTTTCTTGCCGCCGACACTGCTCACGGGAATGATAAATGCAATTCCCATTCCCGGGAGATCGATCTGCATTTTCTTACGCAGAGCAGGCTTGATCTGCCGCCAGGCAGCATCTGTGACGAGATGAAACAATACGCTCTTCTCCATGCCGTCCAGTCCGAAATAATCTAAGATCTCATTCGCCGCGGTTCCCATGCCAACGGTAACACTGCCGACCTGTGCGCCGCTTTCTTTATAGCATTCCACGAATTTCCTCGTCAGCTGACGATTGGTGATGGTGACCATCATATATAATTCACTCATGGGCACACCTCCTACAGTTCAATGATGGCATTCTCATCCAAAGCACCAAATGCATCCGCCGCACCGGCAAATACGCCTGCACCGCTCTTCTGCTGCTTTAACTGATATACCATTCCCAATATCTGGATCGTGATCAGCGGTGTCATGGCTACCATTGCTACCACACCGAAAGCATCTGCGACTAAATTGCCACCCACCGCCACACATGCACCCTGCGCTAACGGCAGTAAAAAGGTAGCTGTCATGGGACCGCTCGCCACACCGCCGGAGTCGAAGGCGATCGCTGTGAATATCTTCGGTACAAAAAAGGATAGTCCGATCGCCACACCATAGCCCGGGATCAAAAACCATAGAATCGGAATCCCCGTCAGCACGCGGATCATCGCCAGTGCTACGGATAAGGATACGCCCACGGACAGAGAAACCCCCATGGATCTGGCAGAGATGGCACCGTCCGTCAGCTCCTCTACCTGATGATTCAGTACATAGACCGCGGGCTCCGCTTTTACGATAAAGTAACCGATCAGTGCTCCCACCGGCACCAGTACCCACCTGTAGGATCTGGCTGCCATGACCTGACCGAGGTAATTACCGGCAGGCATAAAGCCCACATTTGCGCCGGTCAGGAACAGTACCAGACCGATATAAGTATACACCAGACCGATCAGAATCTTCGCCAGTGTCTTCCCCGACAGCCGCAGGGCAAATATCTGGAACAGACCGAAAAACAATACAATGGGAAGTAATGAGAGTGCGATCTCTTTCATATAATCCGGAATCCCATGAGCAAAAAGCTGCGCCAGTTCCACGGAATCAGCGATCTCCGGGATCGACACCGGCTGGTAATCCGCATTGGTCGGCTTATAGATCAGCCCCAGCACCATGACCGCCAGGATCGGGCCGATGGAGCACAGTGCTACCAGACCGAAGCTGTCGTCCGCCGCATGGTGGTCATTACGGATGGACGCAATACCGACACCTAGAGCCATGATAAAAGGAACTGTCATGGGTCCCGTGGTCACACCTCCGGAATCAAACGCCACTGCCCGGAAGTTCTCCGGTACGAAAAATGCAAGAACGAACACTACTATGTAGAAAAAGGTCAACAATGGCGGCAGGGCCACACCGATCAACATACGCAGAAGGGCAATGACCAGGAAGATTCCAACCCCCACTGCCACTGCCAGGATCAGCGTCATGTTCGGAACCGAAGGCACCTGTGTCGCCAGCACCTGCAAGTCAGGCTCGGAAATGGTGATCACCACTCCCAACAGAAAAGATAACACTACGATCAGCAGAATGTTTTTACTCTGGGTCATTCTGGCACCCACTTTTTCTCCCATGGGGGTCATGGACATCTCCGCACCCAGGGTGAAGAACATCATACCGACCATGACCATCACCGCCCCCACCAGAAAGCACAGCAGGATACTGGAGGTAATGGGAGCTATGGTAAAGCTTAATACGATCACGATCCCTACTACCGGCAGGACCGCCTTCAAGGATTCTGCAAATTTTTGCCGGATCTTTGGATTTAATAACTTCAATATTGGTCTTTCCTTTCTTTATGTTTTCTTTATCTTAACATGAAGCAAAGACCCAATCCTACCGTTTTTCGTGAATTTATAAAATTTTCACGGGGTCTTAACGCAATCTTTATGCAGACAGCTCCCGATCCTGCCCAGACTGCTTTTTCACAAATTTATAGGCCCAGACATCCACCACGATCACAAACAGGAAAAAGAAAACGAAGATCCAGTCCGCATCCAGAGACAATGCGGAATCATAGATACCGTGTTCGATCATCGGCATGAACACGCTGAGCTTCAGGTAGCGTTTCCTGCGTTTTTTATTGCCTGCAAGTTCTGCCTCCTTCGCCACACCGAAGAAATATCCCATGATCACGCCATCGATGGCATGGGAAGGCACGGACAGCAGGGCTCTGGTCACTGCCGTCCCAATGTCACCTTCCAGACAATACAGAACATTTTCAATGGCTGCAAATCCCAATGCCGAAGTCACGCAGTACACGATGGCATCGAATTTATAATTAAATGCCGGATGCTTCCATGCCGCCCATTTGGCCGCCTGCATCTTGCAAAGTTCCTCGATCAGTGCCACCCCGATAAAATTATCCAGGATCACGTAACACAGCGTATCTGCATCCATAAATACCAGAAATACTTCATCCAGAATGATTTCCAGTATCATGGCGGGGATCACAGACAATACACCAAACAGGAATATTTTCCACAATAATCCCCCCGGCTCCTTCTCCACCTTATCCTGTCTATAGATCCATACCACCAGTGCGATGGCCGGCAATAGTGCCAATCCTGTCAGAAACATAACCTATTCCTCTCCTGTCCACATAGACGGTCCGCCCTTTCAGGACCGCCGCCATACTACATTTTAATCTAATGTTTTTCCTGATGTCAACCTAACGAAAGTATATGTTCCTATTTTTTGTGTCTTGGATTTTCCTGAGGATACCTGCCTTTTGCCGTAGCTTTAGGGGAAAATATACCGGTTTTCATATATCCTTAACTACTTCTTTACACCTTGCATTGCAAAGTAATGGTACTATAGTTATAATAAATTTACAAAACGACTAACAATATTTCATGGAGGATCACACCGTGTTCCGATCACTTTCCGATAAAAAATCACCGCGGAAAAGCTTCCGCTTAAAACCACCCTTTACCAGACACGCCATCAGTATCCTGATCTGTGCCGCCTGCATGCTGTGCGCCACTCTTGCCTCTTTTTTATATCAGCATATAGTACCGGACAACCATGCCAATGTAGCACTGTTCTACATTCTGGCACTGGTGATCATCGCCAGATGGACGGTGGGCTACGGCTACGGCATTGCCTGCACCCTTTTTTCCGTAATAGCGATCAATTATCTGTTCACCTATCCGTATTATAAGCTTAATTTCTCACTGACCGGCTACCCTATCACCTTCCTGCTGATGAGTGGGATCACTCTGATCCTGTGTACCATGACCTCCCATATGACCATCCAGTCCGAGATGATCGCAGAGCGGGAAAAGCGGCTGGCAGAGGCCGAAATGGAAAAGATGCGTGCAAATCTACTGCGCGCCATCTCCCACGATCTGCGCACGCCGCTCACCGGCATCATCGGCAACAGCTCCCTGTTTCTGGAAAGTCAGAACGATCTAAGCTCCACCGAACAGCGTACGATCATGACCAATATCTATGAGGATTCCAACTGGCTGTTGAATATGGTGGAAAATCTGCTGTCCGTCACTCGTATCCAGGGAGACAGCTTAAGCATCAATACCACAAAGGAACCGGTGGAGGAAGTGGTGGGAGAAGCTTTGGAGAAACTGAAAAAACGCTATCCCGATGCCGCCATCCGGGTCAAGATCCCCGAGGAATTTCTGATGATCCCCATGGATGCGGTGCTGATCGAGCAGGTCACCATCAATCTGCTGGAAAACGCCATCGTTCATTCCGGAAGTATCCTGCCCATTGATTTCATCGTGGAGGATCATCCGGAGCATGTATCTTTTATTGTGAGAGACTACGGAAAAGGATTGTCGGAAGAAAAATTACAGAATCTGTTCGAGACGGGTACCTACAACAATTCCCGGAGCTCGGATTCCCGCAAGGGCATGGGTATCGGTCTGTCCATCTGCAAGACCATCATCACCGCCCATCACGGAACGCTGAGTGGCCGGAATCATGCGGATGGCGCGGAATTCTGTTTCACACTGCCCAAGGTGGGAGCTGTCGCTTCAGAAAAATAAGTGTACTCTCAGCCACATAAGACAGAACTCTTGAAAATACCGGAAAGGATATGGATCACAGATATGAATAAGATCAAAGTTCTCTTAATCGAAGACGATAGAAGTATCAGTAATTTCATCACCGCTACCATGGATCGGGAAGGCTACAAGATCATGCATGCCTTAAACGGCAGAGAGGGACTTAGTCTCAGCACTTCTTTCTGCCCCAACGTGATCCTGCTAGACTTAGGGCTGCCGGACATGGACGGACTGGAAGTATTACAAAAGCTGCGCTCCTGGAGCGATGTTCCGGTGATCATCATATCTGCCCGCACCAAGGAGCAGGAGAAGGTCTCCGCTCTGGATCTGGGGGCGGATGATTATATCACAAAACCTTTCGGCACCGGCGAGCTCATGGCAAGGATCCGCACTTCTCTGCGGCACAGCCACGCCCAGGCTCCCGGCCATGTGTATAAGGCACTGGATCTGGAGATTGATTTCGAAAAACGTCTGATCCGCCTGCGGGGCGAAGAGGTGCATCTGACCCAGATCGAATACCAGCTGCTTACACTTTTAGCGGAAAATTCCGGCAGAGTCCTGACCTACAGCTATATCATGAATGCCATCTGGGGTCCCTATATGGACAATAATAATCAGATCCTCCGGGTCAACATGGCGAACATCCGCAGAAAGCTGGAACAGAATCCTGCCCAGCCCCAGTATGTCTTCACTGAGATTGGTGTGGGCTATCGGATGCGTGAGAACGAGAACGGTGGGACTGTATAAACAGAAATACAATTCCCGACACTGCCTCCAGCAAAATGAGTACCGTCCCTCTGTCCAGTGCCTTCCAGACGCTGTCCAGGGTATCCATCCGGCCCAGAATGTCTATGTAAAAGAAATCCAGATAGATGACCGCCGGTGAGATCACACATCCCGGATGCAGTACCGTCCGCTCCATGAGCAGACGGTACATTTCCACTGCCAGAAATATTACATTCAGGGCATAGCCCGCACAAAGCTGATTGTTCAAAAACGGTCCCAGGGAGCTGAGTTCCATACCAAGGGGAACACTTCCTGCCCGGACCATTCCGAAGCTTAAATACATGATTCCAACACTCCACAATAGCATCGCAAGGGATGCTATTCCAAGTCCTCTGCTTAATTGACTGGAGGGAATCATTTTCACATCCTCTTCCTTTCCGAAATACCGGTATACAAGCCCCAGCATCGTCAGCGTCCCCGCCATGGAGATTCCGGCCACCTGGCAGGCAATATCTCTTCCCCCAAACAACCCTCTTCCGGAAAATAAACAGATCCCGATGACACAGTGATAGATCAAAAGCCCCAGCACGATCAGATACAGGATCCTCTTTTCACGATTCCGCTGCTCCTGGAGCTTTGCCAGTCTCACGACTTCCGTCACAGCCTCCTCCCGGTCTCCCGCCCGCTCTCCGGTCACAATGTCCTGAATCGGCAGTTCCAACAGATGGGACAGGGACTCCAATACGCCGATATCCGGAAAACTTTCTCCATTCTCCCACCGGGATACCGCTTTGTTGGTCACCCCTAACATCTTTCCCAGTTCACTCTGGGTATAATTTTTGCATTGTCTGGCTTCCCGGATCAGATTGCCCGTTTTCTTTTTATCCATACTAATCCCTATACCTTTCTGTACTCTACAAACTCTCAGGTGCTTTAGCACCTTTGCTTTAGCGCCTTTGCTTTAGCACCTTTGCTTTAGCACCGTATGCCGGCCGATCTGTACCCTTATGGTAACAATCCTTTGGAAAATGCGCAATCCATTGTGACGAGACTGCCTGTTTTCCGTGATTTTTGCGCAAAAAATTCCCCTCGGCGAGGGGGGAGTGTACCGAGGGGGATAGAGAGAAAAGTATATTTTCGAAAGAGGCGGGTTCCTTTTTCAATTATTATAATAGCGTAATTTTTTAATATTTACTGCTGTTTTTATAGCTTGTTTATGTTGAAAACACTGTTTTTTTGTGGTATTCTGACTGTATCAATGTCAGTAGATTTAAAAAGTGAAGGAGCAGCTATGGATATCACAACCAAAAAAGGCAGACGCGGCAGAAAGGATATTGACCGGATCATCGTGGAAAAAGGCCGCAGAGGTGATTTTTCTCCCCTGCAGCCCGATCATTATCACAGCTTTTATGAAATTTTTTATCTCTGGTCGGGAAGCTGCCGTTTCCTGTTAAAAGATACGGTCTATCAGATGGAAGCCGGAGATCTGGTCTTCATCGCTCCGGGAGAACTGCATCACTCTCTGTATTCCGCCGGAGAGGTCTGCGAGATCGTAATGATCTATTTCAAGGAAGAATATCTGCATCTGTCAGATCTGTCCGCCGAGGATACCGAACGGCCGCCCCTGCATTCCTTCATGGGCAGCGTTCCCGCGGTATACCAGGAGTCGCTGCACTCCCTGCTGACCCGGATGCTCACCGAGAATTCCCGGTTCGACCGCTACTCCGAGCATTTTGAGCGTTGCTATCTGGAAGAACTTCTGCTCATGCTGATGCGCCATTCCGTCATGAATGAGAAGGAACCGGATCTGATGAACTCCCGGGATGCGGACATCCTGCTTGCCACAAGATACATTTACAACAACTTCCGCAAGCCCCTGACACTGGAGGAAGTCTCCTCCGTGGCTTCCTTAAGCCCCACTTACTTCAGCAAGAAATTCAAATTGATCACCGGCATGGGCTTCAAGGAATATTTAAACTATGTACGGCTCAAACACGCCCAGACGGCGCTTCTTACCACCGACAGTTCCATCACGGATATTGCTCTGGAATACGGCTTCAACGACAGCAATTATTTCAAGGATCTGTTCAAAAAAGTATACGGAAAATCTCCTCGGGAGTATCGGAAAAATCCGGATTGACGCCAGATCTACCGTGCGTCTTCCTCAAGGAATCTTCTCCAGAAGTCCTCTTCCTCTGCATGCGGAACTTCTTCCCCCTCTGCGAAGCTCTGTAAATAATTTAACACCTTCTGGTACTGGGAAGGATCCGTAAATTCCATACGCCACAGATCCTCTCCTTCCTGTCCTTCGGTGAATTTCTTACACCAGATGCCATCTTCGCTAAAGCAGGTGATATACCAGGTCTTAGGGTCACTGCCCTCTTCCGTGGTTTTCACACTCTGGGCCAGGATACTATCCACCTCATCCGGCTCTTCTGCTGTCTCCGACATACCTGTCAGTTTCTCTTCCAGCCGTTCTACCTTTTCCTTTTCGATTTTTTCCTCCAGTGCCGCCCGGATGGCATCCTGCACACTGTCGAATTTCTCTAAAAAGTTATCCCATTCCTTGATCGTAAATTCTTGATTGCCGATCTGGAACTTGGTATCCGTGTCTCCGTTCTGAAGCTTGTCGTAGATCTCCTGCATCTTCTCTTTGATCTGCTCCATAAGGCTCAAGTCCTCTTCTTCCGGTTCTCCTGCTATCCCGGAAGCATCCGTTCCCGCTGCCTTGTCCGTGTCGGCGGTCTCCGATGCTTCCTCACTGTTATCCACATCATTGCCGTTCTCCATGTCATCCAGTTCTTTCTTCATCTGCTGGATCTTGTTATCCTTTGCCAGCGCCTCCAGGATCCGTTTCACATCCTCCGGCCTGAACATGCCGATGGCCTTGGACAGGGCATCAATGTTGTCCCGGTTCACCAGCAGGCTTCCGCCGCCGGACAACGGAATATTAATGCAATCCTCTTTATTGGTGGTATCCCCCAGTGTCAGGCGGTTGTGCTCATAATCGCAGACGAAGATCACACCGTTATATTCAATGACGCCGTCCTCAGCCATTTCTCCATAGGGCACCTTGTCCTTTCCCTCGACATGGCGGGCCAGCTGTACGCCGCGGGTCACCGGAGTCTTCACGGTGTTGTCTTCTTTTGCCAATTCCTCAATGCTCTCCGCGAAACGGGATTCTGTCGTCTCCGTCGCACTTCCCTGCGCACTCTGTACATCCCCTGCATTTACTCGCTTCTGTGCCTCATACACAAATGTCCTTCCGTAGCCGATTCCTGTTATTGCCATAATATCTCCCTCTCCGACAGCGATTACTGCCGCAAAAAGCGGATGGCTGCCTCTCTCAAGGCCGCCATCCGTAGCTTTTTCTCCATCCATGGTGTCTGTTTTTTTCTATATGAATAATATCGACACAGCCCGGGGGAAACTTTATAGTACAAAACAAGTCAGCTTTAGATAATTTTATGCAGGGAGACGAAATCCTCTCCTCGACATGAAGCTCGGATTTTTGCTTCGCAAAAATTTCCTGTTTTCGTCACACTGACGGTTCGCCTTACAGTTTTCCGCCGTATACAGGGAAGCCGCTGTTGGCGCCGTAGCTTTCGATATGCTTGATTTTCCACGTTAGAGACATTTCTTACGGGATGGTTTTATCATAATACCTAAAGCTGACTTTAGGTCAATAGGGGTTTTGAGAAAAATTTTCTCTTGCGGCATCATTTTTCCTATGTTATACTGGAAAAAATAAAAACGAAATACAGATCAGGTAACTATGTCAGCGTGGACATCTTCGGATGTCTGCGCTTTTTATGTTGCCGGAACGCCTGATCAGACAAAGGAGGAAAATGTATATGGTAGAGTTCATTACGAATGTAAACAGTGCCGTCAATGGATTCGTATGGGGTGTCCCCATGCTGGTGCTGTTGGTGGGCACCGGTATCCTGATGACGATCCTGACGAAATTTTTCCAGTTATCCCATATCGGACACTGGTTCAAAAATACAGTAGGCGGCATCTTTCACGACAGGCATGTAACGAAACATACGGAGGCCGGAGATCAGTCCATTTCCCAGTTCCAGTCGCTGTGCACGGCGTTAGCTGCCACCATCGGTACCGGTAATATCGTCGGCGTGGCAAGTGCTCTGGTCGCCGGTGGTCCCGGCGCCATCTTCTGGATGTGGATTGTAGCTTTCTTCGGCATGATGACGAACTACTCAGAAAATGTACTGGGCATCTATTACCGCCGCCGGAACTCCAAAGGCGAGTGGAGCGGCGGTGCCATGTACTACTTAAAGGACGGTCTCGGCTCCTATAAGGGCTGCAAACAGATCGGTGCCGTACTGGCCGTGCTGTTCTCTGCTTTCTGTCTGTTAGCCTCTTTTGGTATCGGCAACATGAGTCAGGTCAATTCGATTGCAGCGAATATGACCTCCGCCTTTTCCATTCCCGCCACCGCCACCGGCATTGTTCTGGTGATCATCGGTGCTCTGGTCATTGTCGGCGGATTAAAAAGAATCGCAGCTGTCACCGAGAAACTGGTTCCTTTTATGGCCATCGCCTATGTCATCGGTGCGCTGGTGATCTTCTTCGCAAATATCGGTCACGTTGGGGCCGTATTCACCGCTATTTTCAAAGGTGCTTTCGGTCTGCGCGCTGTAGGCGGCGGTATCGTAGGCTCCGGAGTGAAGCTGGCTCTGACCTGGGGCATGAAGCGTGGTGTGTTCTCTAACGAAGCCGGTCTTGGTTCCTCCGTTATGGTGCATTCCAGTTCCAACGTAAAAGAGCCCGTACGCCAGGGTATGTGGGGCATTTTCGAAGTATTCGCTGACACTATGGTCGTATGTACACTGACGGCTTTCGCAGTTCTGTCCTCCGGACTGATCGACCTGGATACCGGTGCCGTACTGGTGGATGTGTCCGGTTCCGCTCTGGTGGGTCAGGCTTTTGCTACCGTATTCGGCAGCTTCGGTCCCGCCTTCATCGCCATTGCGATCCTGCTGTTCGCCTTCTCTACTGTACTGGGCTGGAGTCACTACGGCTCCAAGGCATGTGAATATTTATTCGGTACGAAATCCACCATTGTCTACAAGATTGCATTCGTACTGATGATCTTCATCGGCTGCACCATGAACTTAGGGCTTGCCTGGGATCTGTCCGATACCTTCAACGGTCTGATGGCGATTCCCAACCTGATCGGTGTCATAGCCCTGTCTCCCGTAGTAATGAAGATCACGAAAAATTACGTGGCACGTATCATTAAAAAAGAAGATGTAAAGCCCATGTTATCTGTTTTCCCCGAAATTCAGGAAGAGCAGGAAAAGGCTATGTAATTAAATTCAGGATCATACTTCTTCTCTGGTAATATTCTTCGCCCATTTGCCCTCGCGATAATGCTTAATGACCCAGGGCCATTTGACGAATTCATCGGTGCATAACAGGAAATAGACCCACAGCACCGGGAGTTTCAGTACAAATGCGGCGAAGAATCCCAGAGGGATCGCATAGCACCACATATCGATCGTATCGCAGATCAGTCCGAACTTCGTATCTCCGCCGGCACGGAATACTCCGGCGATCAGCGCCGTATTCACGGCAGCGCCCATAATATAATAAGTATTGATGAGCAGCATATATTTCAGATAATGCATGGCTGTGTCATTCAATGTAGCAAACCGTAACACAAAGGGTGTAATTGCCAGTACGATCAGGCCGCCTATAGCTCCGGCGATTACCGTCATCTTCAACATCCGGGAAGCGTAACTCTTCGACTTCTCCAGATTGCCTTGTCCCATAATATTTCCCAGCAATATGCTACCTGCACTGGCAATGGCAAAACAGAACACCGTACCGATATTGCGCACTACGACGACCAGTGAATTAGCAGCCACCGCATCTGTTCCCAGATGCCCAAGGATCACGGAATACATGGAAAACGCCACGCTCCAAGACACATCGTTTCCAAGTGCGGGCAGAGACAGACGCATGAAATCTTGTGTCAGCACCTTACTGTGAACGAACAGGTACTTCGGATGCAGTTTTACATTCTTGCTCAAGAAAGATACAATGAAACATGCCACCAGTTCCACCAGTCGGGACAGGGCTGTGGCAATGGCGACACCGGTAGCTCCCAGCTTCGGCATGCCGAACAGTCCGAAGATAAATGTGGCATTCAGAATGACATTCAATACGAAAGCCAGCATATTCAATGCCATACTGACCGTCACACGGCCTACGCTTCGCAGGATGGCAAGATATACTTCCGTGATGCCCCAGCACAGGTATGTGATGCCCATGATCCGCAGATAAGAGGCACCGATGGTGATCAGCTCCTGATCAGGTGTAAAGAGAAGCATCATCTTCTGAGGGAGGAAAAATGCAATCAGCGCAACAATACCTGAAATTGCCATAGAGAAACGAAGTGTGATTCCTTCTACAGTATGAATTGCTTCCAGGTTCCCCTTTCCATAATATTGGGCGCACAAGAGAGTGGCTCCCGTCCCCAGTCCGTAATATACCATAAACAGGACATTCGAAAAATTTGACGCCAGGGATACTGCGGATATTGCGGACTGTCCCACATAGTTTAACATAATGACATCCGCGGAATTTACCGCTGCACTGAGCAGATTCTGTATAATGATCGGGATGGTCAGTTTGAACATCTGCATGTAAAAATCGTCTTTTTTCATTGCTGTTATCTGCATGGTATTCCTCACATTTTCTGTTTTATTTTGTTCCTTACATACCTGATTTCGTTTTTCGTTTCCTGCGCATGTGTTTCTTTGACAATTATACATACTCAAATCTTTTTTTCAAGCTTTATGCATGTATTTCATAACATTATTACCTTAAATAAAAATCCGGGAAAGGAACTGTCCCGCCGGATATTTGCCGTCCGCTTCGTATTCTCTTGTCAGCTGCTCATAAAGGCTCCGTTCTCTCGCTGTCAACTCTCTACTGAATTCTGCTGTGACATTGCCCTGCTCCGCTACCATCTCCAAATGTCCCAACTCCTCGGTACCAATGTCTGTCATGCGTTCCGCCATGTACCTACGGTAACCAACGATTCCGACGGCAGCGGCCGAGACAGCTGTGGCGGAAAGTATTACTACCGCCAACAGGATGCCTGCTGCCCGGGGAAAGCTTCTGACTCTCCTGCCCGCAGGACTCTCCTGCGCTGCATGTTGTCTGATCTGTGCATAGGCTGCATCTGCCCGCTCCAACACGATCTGTGGAAGTTCTATTTCTATTTCCTGTATTCGTCTCATTTTCTTCCGCCTCCTTCCTCTGTCTCCGCATAATACTTTGCCAACTGCTCCCGTCCTCTGGCAAGCCTTGTGCGTACCGTACTGTCCGGCAGCTGCAACAGCTTTCCAATCTCTGCTGTCCGCAGTCCGTCCGCATAGAACAGCACCACGATCAGACGATATTTTTCATCCAGTCCCCGCAGGGCTTCCTTCCATTCCAGATTGGCCTCCGCCTCTACTGTACTCCCCGTTTCCTGCTCCGGCAATCAGCATTGATGGAATTTTACGTTCCCTATCTTCATGCAAAAGGTCAAAGTTAACCACACCACCAGTACGTGTTTCTCCTAAGTAAACACCATAGGTATCCATTAAGTTCGTATGATTAAAAGGATAGCCAGCACCTAAATCCCAGACGGATGCTGCTTGTCCTTTTCGACGTAGTGGGGTGTCTTCCAAACGAGATGCTGGAATAAAAGCTGTATGGTATTCGACGTCTTGCATGCCATCTGAAGAAGAGATAGAATACTGATTCAACTGTTGCTTGAGATCA
>OLXF01000535.1_pt1 | contig 15803 bp, 10 predicted proteins | sample 1673471 | NCBI WGS metagenome assembly OLXF01 (sample SAMEA103958113, study PRJEB25191) | human gut metagenome
CCAGAATGTTCACGCACTTGCCTGCATAGTTGAACTGCAGGACAGAGGAAGTGACAGAAATACCGCGCTGCTTCTCGATGTCCATCCAGTCGGACACAGCGTGCTTGGCGCTCTGCTTGCCCTTGACGGAGCCGGCCTGATTGATGGCTCCACCGTACAGCAGCAGCTTTTCGGTCAGGGTCGTTTTGCCGGCATCGGGGTGGCTGATGATCGCAAACGTCCGGCGGCGCTCGATCTCTTCACGATTTGTCATATATTGATTTCTCCTAAATTGATGGGGGATATTTGTCAAAACAAAGATGCACTTACATCGGAAACTCCCATAGTTTCTTGCTCTTGGGCAGGCTTCGTCTTTGTACAACCTCTCCGTCATTGCTACGCAATGCCACCTCTCCTAGTAGGAGAGGCCTTGGCAAAACGGGAAAGCTTTACGCAATGCCAAGGGCTCCCCTACTAGGGGAGCTGTCGAGCGAATGCGAGACTGAGAGGTTGTACAGAGCAGAACCTGCCCTCCAAAATTACACACAACTTATATTTTACCAGCAATTCCACCTAGATGCAAGAGTTTTTGTTATTTTTTCAGGAGGAAGCAGGGCAAGGGGGCGGTATCGGCCCAATTGGCGAAACCGCAGACAAGGGCGGTGCACTGTTTCAGGGGCCGGGAGCGCATCCATTGGAGGATCTCGGTCTTTTCGTCGGAACCGATGACCTTGCCGCTGTACAGGATGGCGCTGAGCACCCCGCCGGGCCGCAGGGCCTCGAGGGCAGCTTCCAGCGCCGGGATGCTGCTTTGGGCGTGGGAGAACACCCCGTGGTCGGCACCGGGCAGCCAGCCGAAGTTGAACATCACGGCATCGACGGTGCCGGGCTGTACATATTGTAAGAGGTTGGCGTGGCTGTCGCAGTGAAGCTCTGCCGCAAGGCCCTTCCGTGCAAGGTTCTGTCGGGTGGAGGCAATGGCTTCGGGCTGGATGTCAAAGCCCAGCACTCGGCCCTCTTCGCCCACAAGGCGGCAGAGAAAGGCCGTGTCGCCCCCGTTGCCGCAGGTGGCATCGATGCAGAGCCTGGGGTCAGCCAGCCGCGCGGCGAGGAAGTCCTGCACAAGCTTCACGGCCGTCAGGTCGGGGGTGCGGCGGCGGCACAGGCCGCTGCCCTCTGCCGCAAAGCCGAACTTTGCCCAGAAGGCCAGCTCCCCCGCATCGGCAGGCAGAGGAGCCGTGAACACCGTGGCGCTCCCTTTGTCATAGCCGCCCAGGCTGCGCAATACCTCTTTTAACAGGTAGGAACCGTAGCCCTTGCGCCGCCATTCCGGCACAATGGTCAGGGCAGTGATGTCCGCGCCCTGCTCCGCGGGCCGGGCCCGGCAGGTGCCAATGATGGTTTTCTCTTTATACAGGGCATAACCGCCCGGAATCTTTTCCAGTTTCATAATTTGCTCCTTTTCGCGGGCTTGCCCTGCTGGGCTAAACCTCTCCGTCATCATCGCTTCGCTCGATGCCACCTCTCCTAGTAGGAGAGGCCTTGGCATACCGTCGCGTTTTCGTGGGTCAGCGCTTCGCTCCTGTTTGTCCTGCGGCAGGCATTGGTTTTGGAGCGCCAGCGATCATTGCGAAAAACAAATCCTCTGCCAAGGGCTCCCCTACTAGGGGAGCTGTCGCGGCAGCGCCCGCGACTGAGAGGTTTAGCAAAGCGAAGATGACGGAGAGGTTTCGCAACGCTGCCGGCTTCTGCGCTGCACCTTTAAAATACCAAGCCCCCGCGCCGCTGTCAAGGCTTCCCGCTGCGACCTTATTTCACATATTCTTCACCCGGTCAGCGATTCCTTTTCACAATTACCGGATACAATAGAAACAGTTCCAAGGAGGTGCGGCAGAAGCGCCCCCTCCGAACCATTCCCTTTGAGAAAGGAAGTAACCAGTATGGATAACGAGAACAAGTGGGAATACGATTATTCCTCTGAACATAGCCAGACCGGCGAGACCGGCTACCCCAACGTCGGCTCCTCCGGCATGAACACCGCCAACACGGCAGGCACCTACGGCGAGGCCGCACAGGCTGCCCCCCAGGCCGAGCCGAACAGCGGCAGCGATGGCGGCGCGGTGCCGCCTCCGGAAGGCCCCCGGTATCAGGCCGCACAGGGAAGCCCCAAGCAGCCTCCCAAAAAGCGCCGCCGGAAAAACGGCAATATCGCCCGCAGTGCAGTTGCGCTGGTGCTGGCAGCAGCCATGGGCTTTGTCGGCGGCTTTGTTGGAGCCCGGGTGGGCAACACAGGCGGCAAGGTGGTCATCCAGCAGGTGGCACCTTCCTCCACGTCCAGCAGTGATTCCGGCTCTGCCTCCGCGGTGAACACCGCTTCCGGCATGACCACCGCTCAGGTCTCTGAGATGGTCAGCCCCAGCGTTGTGGTCATTACCACCGAGCAGGTGGTCTACTCCCAGTGGTCCTGGTACGGCCAGAGCCAGGTGGAGAGCGGCGCTGGCAGCGGTGTCGTGATCAGCTCCGACGGTTATATCCTGACCTGTGCGCATGTTGTGTCCGGCGCGTCCAACATCACCGTAACCATCGGCGATACCGATTACCCCGCCACCGTGGTGGGCGAGGATGACACCAGCGATGTGGCTGTCCTCAAGATCGATGCCACTGACCTGACCCCCGCCACCGTTGGCAACAGCGACAGCCTTGCCGTGGGCGAGAGCGTGCTGGCCGTGGGCAACCCGCTGGGTGAGCTGGGCGGCACCGTGACCAGCGGCATCGTCAGCGCCCTGAACCGCAGCGTGACCATTCAGGGCACCAGCTCCACCAACACCATGTCCCTGATCCAGATGGATGCCTCTGTCAGCCCCGGCAACTCCGGCGGCGGCCTGTTCAACATGAACGGTGAGCTCATCGGTCTGGTCAACGCAAAGTCCTCCTCCAGCGATGCGGAGGGTCTGGGCTTTGCCATCCCCATCAACGATGCCATCAAGGTGGCACAGGATCTGCTGGAGAATGGCTATGTCTCCGGCCGCCCCTACATGGGCATCACCTATCTGGCTGTGACCGATGCCCAGACCGCCGCACAGCTCAACGTCAATGCCTACGGCGTTTACGTTGTGGATGTTGTGCAGGGCGGCCCCGCCGACAAGGCCGGTCTGAAGACCGGTGACCGCATCGTGAGCATCGACGGCACCGAGATCGCCCAGAAGGACGACCTTGGCACCCTGATCCAGCAGCATGCCGCCGGTGATACCCTTTCCATCACCGTGGCCCGGGAAGGCCAGATGCAGACCGTCAGCCTGACCCTGGGCGAAAAGAACGCCCAGACTCAGCAGGCACAGAAAAACTCCTGATTCTCCCCAATCTTTTTCCTGATCCATAAATCAAAAATCCCCTGACCGGCGTTGAACTGGTCAGGGGATTTTTAATTGCAGGTTGTCAAGCAACGGCAGACCGTATTTTTATACCTGCCCGAACACGGTGGCACTCAGGGGCAGGAGGACGGTCTGGCCGGTGCAGATGCGGCTGCTGCCCCGCCACAGGCTGGAGGAGATGCCGTCACTCAGCAGCTTCCAGCTGCCGCCGGGCAGGGTGACGACCTGCGCCGTCTCGGTGGGGTTATAGTAGACGCACAGGGCGCTCCATGCCGCGCCGTCGCCCCACTGGGCGGGGAGCCGCCAGCCCACAAGAGGCTGTTCCAGCGGGAAGAACTCGATGGCGGCAGGGCTGGCCTTGTCCAGCGCGCCCAGCCGGGGGAACGCCGCCCGCAGACCAATGAGCCCGCGGTAGTAATCCACAAGGCTGTGGAACTGTTCGGCCCGGTGCCAGTCCAGCCGGTTGAGGGCCGGGCTGGAGCGGTAGCTGTTGCCCTGCCCCTTCTTGGTGCGGGCAAACTCCTCGCCCGCCTGCCAGAAAGGCAGGCCCATGCTGGTCAGGTAGATGCCCGCTGCCAGCCGGTTCTGGGCCAGGGCGGTCTTGTCCACAGCGGCAAACTCCGGGCGGGCGTAGCGCACCATCAGGAGCTTATCCCACAGGGTAAAGTTGTCGTGGGCCGAAACGTAGCTGATGATCTGCCCCGGGGCGTGAGGCGGCAGCTTTTCACTGCGGCACCACGCCGCCACCGAAGCACCGATATCCCAGAAACTCCCGGGCTTGCCCTCCACAAAGCCCGGCTCCCGGGCATCGAAGCAGCCGCCCTTGATGGCATCCCGGGTGTTGTCGCAAAAGATGCCGATGCGCTCGTTCAGCATATTCAGGTTGTTCTTGTTGGCCTCGTACCGGTGCAGGGCGCTGCAGCCGCCCTGCCACGGCTCACCGTACATCAGGATATCCCGCCCACCGGGCAGCTTGTCCAGTTCAGCCCGGAGGAGGTTCATGGTCTCCACGTCATACAGGCCCATCAGGTCAAACCGGAAGCCGTCGATGTGATATTCCCGTGCCCAGTAGAGCACCGAATCAATGAGATAGCGCCGGGCCATGGGCCGCTCGGAGGCAAACTCGTTGCCGCAGCCGCTGCCGTTGGAGAGGGAACCGTCGTCGTTCTGGCGGAAGTAGTAGAGGGGCACCACCCGGTTCAGCACATTATCGGAGCGGTACATGTGGTTATACACCACGTCCATTACAACGCCGATGCCCGCCGCATGGAGGGCCGCGATCATCTGCTTGCACTCCCGCACCCGCACCTCACCCCGGGTGGGGTCGGTGGAGTAGCTGCCCTCGGGCACATTGAAGTTGGTGGGGTCGTAGCCCCAGTTATACTGCCGGGTCAGGGGGCGGCTCTCATCCACGCTGCCAAAATCGAAGATGGGCATGAGCTGGACATAGCTCACCCCCAGCCGTTTGAGGTAATTCAGGCAGGTGGGGTGGATGCCGTCGCTGCTCAGGGTCGTGCCCTGTTGGGTAAAGGCCAGAAATTTGCCCCGCCAGGCTGTGTGCACACCGCTGGCCGGGTCCTGCGAGAAATCCCGGACGCTGACCTCCCAAACGCTGCGCCGGGCCGGTGGGATCACCGGCCGCACATCCCGCTCCCAGCCCTGCGGGTCTACCCGGGCCGGGTCAAAGATCATGCTGCGCACCCCGTTCACCCCTGCCGAGCGGGCGTAAGGGTCCGCTGCATTGCAGGTGCCAAACGGGGTGGTAAGGGTGAAATCGTAGTATTTTCCGTGCTGGTCGCCGGGCAGATAGATGCTCCACACACCCTTGTCCTGCTGCTGCAGGGGCAGGGTGCCCACACAGGCCCCGCCGGTGCCCCGGCGGTACAGGTTCACTGCTGCCTGTTTTGCCGTGGGAGCCCACAGGCGCAGGTGTGTCCCGGCGGGGGTATACTCCACCCCCAGCGGGCCGTAGTATTCCGTCTGGCGGGCAAAGGCTTCGCTCTCAAACAGCGTCTTCCATTCAGCAGGTGTTCTTGGCTCCATGGCAATTCATCCTTTCATTTGACAATAGTGTAACGAACTTTGTCCTTTATTTCAACCCTTTCCTTGCAAAACGTACCAGACTCCACTATACTGAAAGAAAAAGCACTGCACGGAGGGAAGTTTTATGGCATACACCGATGATTGGGAAAGTCTGATGAACGGCGTGTTCGGCCCGGGGGGCAGATTCAAGGCCGCCCCCGGCACTTCTGCACCCAAAGCAGGCGGCAGCGCCGCCCTGCCTGACCTGAACGCGGCGCTTCTGGAACAACAGAAACGGCTGGATGAGCTGTTGAAGCAGCAGAACGCCCAGCTCAAAACCCAGAGCGATGCCACCGCCGCCGCGCTGGAAAGCAGCCGCCAGATGCTGCGGGACATGGAGGACGAAGGCCTGCTGGCCAGGGGCACCACCGACGTGAAGCCGGAGCACCTGGGCAGCTTTGAAGGCCTTGCTGCCGAGGTCAAGCAGACGGTGCTGGGGCAGGATGCTTTTGTGGACAGCGTGGTGCGGGCCATGCGCCGCCCCTTTGTGCTGGGCACCGAAGCCCCCGCCGCCCGCAACGTCATCCTGCTCACAGGCGGGGCAGGCACAGGCAGGCATTTTGCACTGGAAGAAACTGCCCGCCGCATGGCGGCCCGGGGCCTTTTGCAGAGCGACAGGATCGCCACGCTGGATCTGGCCCTTTACCCCAATTCCGGAGCCGAGAAGCTCTTCCTGCAGGACCTCTACGCTGCCCTGCATGCACCCGGGGAGATCCTTGCCTTTGAGCACTATGAGAGCTGTTATCCCGGCTTTCTGAAGACCCTGTCTGATCTGGCCGTCAAGGGCAGTGCCCCCCTGTCCAGCCGGTATCTCGTGAACAAAGAGGGCATCCTTGTGGATGCAGGCACGGCGCTGGCCCCGGGAGCCGTCAGCCGCATCGACCCCTGCGGCAAATACCTCATCTTCTACTCCCACAAGGGCCGGGAGGCACTGGCTGACAAATTCGGCGCGGCGCTGGTGTCGGCACTGGGGGATGTCTGCGAGACGGCCTCCTACACCCGGGAGGATCTGGCCGCCCTTGCCGCACAGCAGCTCAACGCGCTGGCCCAGAAGATCCGCACCCGGCTGGGGCTGACCCTTTCCGCCGGGGCCGACGTGCGGGACTATGTCGCGGCCCAGTGCACCACACAGAAGGGTGCGGCTGGCCTTTCCGCGTGCACTGACCGCATCTTCCGCGCCCTGAGTGAATATTGCCTGCGAACCGATGAAACCCTTACCGGCACCGTGACCCTGACCGCCGGGCCGGAAGGGGTGCTGTTCCGTCTGAACGACGGCGCAGACCAGCCCCTGTTCGACCTGCTGCCTGCGGCCTACACCGGCGCGCTGGATGCCATCCGCGCCGAGATCAACGAGCTGGTGGGCCTTGCCCCGGTCAAGGAATATGTGTTCGGTCTGGCCGACAACCTGCAGGTGCAGCAGCGCCGGGCCGCCGCCGGGCTCAAAACTGCCAGCCTGTCCATGCACATGATCTTCACGGGCAACCCCGGCACCGGCAAGACCACCATTGCCCGGCTGGTGGCACGGTATCTGAAAGCCATCGGTGCCCTCAAGGGCGGCCAGTTGGTGGAGGTGACCCGTGCCGATCTGGTGGGCCGCTACACCGGCCACACCGCCCCCCTGACCAACAGCGTCATTGAAAGCGCGCTGGGCGGTGTGCTCTTCATTGACGAGGCATACAGCCTTTACCGCGGCGAGCAGGACAGCTTCGGGCTGGAAGCCATCGACACGCTGGTGAAGGGGATGGAGGATCACCGGGATGAGCTGGTGGTCATTCTGGCGGGTTACACCAGGGAGATGGAGACCTTCCTCACCGCCAACAGCGGCCTTGCCAGCCGTTTTCCCAACCGGATCGAGTTCCCGGACTACACCGCCGTGGAGCTGCTGCAGATCACCCGGGTCCTTGCCAAAAACAAGGGCTACACCCTGGCCGAAGCCTGCACCGAACCCCTGCTGGGCTATTATGCCCGCTGGCAGGCAGTCGATGCCCGCACCGCCGGCAATGGCCGCCTTGCCCGCAACACACTGGAAAAGGCCATCTTCCACCAGAGCCGCCGCCTTGTCGCCGAGCCCGCCGCTGCCCTGGATCTGATCCTGCCCAGTGATCTGGAATTGAAGGAACCGTAAACACGCAAAAAGGACTGCTTTCGCAGTCCTTTTTCTTGTTATTGATGCTGTTCTGCCAGCCGGGCGGTCATCTCCCGCATTCCCTGCCGCACTTCGGGCGGGGCAACCACTTCTATCTTGCCGCCAAAGCCGCAGACCCAGCCATAGAACTGGTCACTGACGCAGATGGGGACATCAAAATGGAAGCAGCCATTCTCCTCGGGTAAAAACATGGGCGTTGCGCCAAAGCGCTCCCGCATGGCACCTTCCAGATCCGCGGTGCACCGCAGGGTAACGCGATGCTCCGGCCCGCCGTACATTCCAAAGTGCTTGCGCAGATAGGCAGGCAGGTCAAGATCCGCAAACTGCTCCTGACCCCGCCGGGGCGCATCCAGCACCCGGACCCCGCTCATCTTGTCCACCCGGTAATGGCGGATGCCCTTTTCATCGGCAAAGGCAATGAGGTAGTAGCACCCGTTCTCCCAGGCCAGCTGCCACGGGCTGACGATCCTTTTCTCTTTCTCGCGGCTGTCGGCTTTTCTGTAAAGGAACTCCACCATTTTACCGTTGTTGATGGCCTCGTGCAGGGCATCGATGCTGTACAGCAGGCTCTTGCTGTCGGTCTTGGGGCGGCCCTCCACATAGACCTGACGCTGCAGCTGGCTGCCCTCGTAGTTGGAGCAGAGCTTTTCCAGCTTGTGGATCAGCCGCCTGCTCGTGGTGCCGGATACCACCCGGCTTGCCTGCACGGCATCCACCAGCAGCTTGAGCTCCGCCAGATCAAAGGTGCGGCTGGCAAGGAAATACCCGCCGCCCCGGCCCCGGCGCAGCTTGATGTCATAGCCCAGCGCACCCAGTGCCTCAATATCGCTGTACACGCTCTTGCGCTCGCAGCGGATGCCCTGCGTCTCCAGCAGCTCCACCAGCTGCGGCACGTTCAGCAGGTGGTTTTCATCGGTCTGCTGCTCAAAAATGCGCAATAGCGCCAGCAGCTTGGATTTCTGGCCTTCCTGTTTGGGCATTCGGTACACCTCATTTTTTCGTGTTGTGCCAAACCTCTCAGTCTCGCTTCCAGCTCCCCTGCAGGGGAGCTGGAAAAAAGCAGCAGTGCTGTGTGCTGAAAAGGTTACGGCGCTTTCTTATCAAACGCCGCGCGGCGCTGGGTGGACAGGCGGAACATCTCCTCCAGCTTTTCCCGGTCATCGGCCACAAGGGCGTTGCGCATCTCGTTCAGCGCCCCGCTGAACTGGTCGATCTCGGAGATAAGGTTCTCCTTGTTCCAGAGGAACAGCTCCGCCCACATCTTATCGTTGATGCGTGCAATGCGGGTCAGGTCCCGGAAAGAATCTCCGGTGTACTCGCACAGCGAGGTATTGTCGTTGGCGCACATCAGGCTGACGGCGATGGCATGGCAGAGCTGGCTGACATAGCCGATCATCCTGTCATGTTCCTGCACGGTCAGGGTGCAGATATGCTTGAAGCCCAGCACCTCGGCCAGCTCCCTGGCCCACTGAATGGCCTCCGGGGTGTTCTTTTCCGTGGGGGTCACAATGAAGTTGGCCGGGGCAAAATTCACCTCGGCGGCGTGCTCCACGCTGGAGGTCTCACGGCCCGCCATGGGGTGGCTGGCAATGAACTCCACGCCCGGCCTGCACATGGCCTGAATGGGCTCCACCAGACCGGTCTTTACGCCCGACACATCGGTAAAGATGCAGCCCTCCTTCAGCAGGTGGCCGTAGGTCCGGAACCACTCGATCAGGGCCGTGGGGTACAAGCCAAAGATGATATGATCGGCCTGACGCACCAGATCCTCAAAATCGTGGGTCTTGCCGCTGGCGATATAGCCGTGGTCGAGGGCATACTGCAGATGGCCCTCGCTGCGGTTGATGCCGTCCACATGGAACCCGGCCCTGCTCAGCTCCAAGGCGTACTTGCCGCCCAGCAGGCCCAGGCCCACAATGAGATAACGCTTTGATTTATCCAACATGTTCCACCTCCGCGCCCAAAGGCTTGATGGCTTCCAGAAAATCCGGCCAGCTCTTGGCAACGGCCTCGGCCCCGCTGATGGGCAGGGCCAGCCCGGCGGCCAGCGCCAGCACCGCAAGGCTCATCACCACGCGGTGGTCGTTGTGGCCGGAAAGCGGCTGCTCCGGGGCATGGAGCGCTCCGGCACAGCCATGGATGGTAATGGTGCCGCCCTCGCTCTCCAGCTGCCCGCCGCAGGCCCGCAGCTCGGTCTCCATGGCCTCGATGCGGTCACTCTCCTTGATGCGGAGACGCTCGGCGTTGCGGATGACCGTGGTGCCCTCACACAGCAGACCCAGCACCATCAGCACAGGGCCCAGGTCGGGGCAGTCGGCAAGGTCGATGTCCGTTCCGTGGAGCGGGGCCTTTTCAAACACCACGCCCTGCCCGGTGCGGGTGAATCTTGCGCCGCACCGCCGGAGGATCTCCAGAATGGCCGCATCGCCCTGCAAGGTCTCCTCAGACAGGCCGGTGATGGCCACACCGCCGGTCACAGCGCCCAGCACGGCAGGAAAAGCCGCCTGGCTGTAATCGCCCTCCACGGTGTAATCACAGGGAAGATAGTGCTGCCCGCCGGGAATTTCCAGCGTATTTTCATCCAGCCAGCGGCTCTCCACGCCAAAGGCGTGCTGCACCGCGCGGGTCATATCGATGTAGCTCCGGCTCTCCACAGGCGGGATGAGGTGCAGGGTGCTGGTGCCGCCCAGCAGGGGCAGGGCAAACAGCAGCCCGCTGATGAACTGGCTGGACACGTTGCCCGCCAGCTCGTATCCGCCCGGGGTCAGGGCACCTTCCACAGTCAGGCGGTCCGCGCCCTGCTCAAAACGCAGGCCCTGCTGCTGATACAGCGTTTTGTAGACCGACTGGGGCCGCTCCATCAGCCGCCCACGGCCTGTAAAAGTCACTTCCTGCCCGGTCAGGCTGGCCAGCGGGATGAGGAAGCGCAGGGTGCTGCCGCTCTCACAGCAGTCCACGGGGGCATCAACCGGCAGAAAGCGGCCCAGCCCCTCCACCACCGCGTCGTTTTCCCCGGTGGTGACACGGGCGCACAGCCGGGCCGCCGCACCCAGCGTGGCGGAGATATCCTTGCTGAAAGCAAGATGATGGAGATGGGAGGTTCCCTTTGCCAGCGCCGCGCAGAGCACCGCCCGGTGAGCCATGCTTTTGCTGGGCGGCGCGGCGATGTTGCCGCCCACCGTCCGGCTTGATTTTATCGTAATGTTCATCGTGTTACTTTACCTGGCTCGCCCTCTCCGTCAGCGCTTTGCGCTGCCACCTCTCCCAAAGGGCGAGGCCTTGGCAGTCCACCGCAAGGTCTGTGGTTTCGCCAGAGGCTCTCCCTTTGGGAGAGCTGGCAAAGCCGTCAGGCTTTGACTGAGAGGGTGAGGCCGTTCATCGTGTTACATATCCCGGCCAATGGCCCATGCGACCTGACGGCACTTTGCCATAGCCTGTGCAAAGGCATCCGGGGTCAGGCACTGTGCGCCATCGCTCCATGCGTGGCGGGGATCATAGTGGACTTCCACCTCCAGACCATCGGCACCGGCGGCCACAGCAGCGATCATCATCGGCTCAACCAGATTGGCCTTGCCGGTGGCGTGGCTGGGGTCCACGATGATGGGCAGATGGGTCTTTTCGTGGATGATGGGCACAGCGGAGAGGTCGAGGGTGTTGCGGGTGTACTTCTCAAAGGTGCGGATGCCCCGCTCGCAGAGAATGACCTGCTCGTTGCCGCCGGCCATGATATACTCTGCGGACATGATCCACTCCTCGATGGTGTTGCACAGGCCGCGCTTGAGCAGAACAGGCTTGTGCATCTTGCCCACGGCCTTGAGCAGCTGGAAATTCTGCATGTTGCGGGCACCGATCTGTACCACGTCCACATATTCCTCAAACTCCGGGATCCGGTCCTCGCTCATCAGCTCGGACACGATGGGCATTCCGGTGGCCTCCCGTGCCTTGACCATATCGAGGATGCCCTCAGTCTCCAGACCCTGGAAGGAGTAGGGAGAGGTGCGGGGCTTATAAGCGCCGCCGCGGAACAGGCTTGCACCGCCCGCCTTTACGCCGTTGGCAATGCGCAGTGCCTGCTCTTCCCCCTCGATGCTGCAGGGGCCTGCCATCACGGCGATCTTCTCGCCCCTGCCGATCTTCACGCCGCCGCAGTCGATGATGGAATCGGCGGGGTGGAACAGGCGGTTGGCCCGCTTATAGGGGGCGGACACGCGGGTGACGTTGTCGATCCAGGGGTTGGCCAGCACGTCGCGCTCATCGATCTTGGTGGTATCGCCCACCAGACCGAACACATTGTAATCCTTGCCGGTGATCAGGGTCACATCCAGGCCCTGCTTCTCGAATTTGTCTACGATCTTTTCCAGCTCTTCCTTGGGGGTGCCTTTTTTGGTCGAAATGATCATCTTGTTTCTTTTCCCTTCTGTTTTGTCTCTATGCTTTCCGTTTTGCTGCACAGCCTGCCCTACTTGCCAAGGGCTCCCCCTTCGGGGGAGCTGGCGAGCGAATGCGAGACTGAGAGGGTTGTTACTGCACCAGGTGCGTCTGCGCGCCGCCATCCAGCCGGAGCAGCTGCACAAGGTAGGCGCAGGCATGGAGATATCCGCTGACCCCCTCGCCTGCAAAGCGGCCCTGACAGCCAAAGGAGACCACATCCACGCTGCGGAAGGGCTCCTTGCCGCTGGGGTCGGCCAGCATCACTTCCACGGCGGGCACGCCGCACACCTGCAGCGCTTCCAGAATGGCCACGCTGTAATAGGCGTAGCCGCCCGGGTTGAGGATGATGCCATCGGCCCGGCCTGCCGCCGACTGGATCTCATCGATGAGGTCGCCCTCGTGGTTGGACTGAAAAAAGTCCACCTGAACATCCATCTGGGCACAGCCCGCCTCGATATAATCCAGCAGTGTATTGAAATCGATCTGCCCCTCCATGCCCGGCTCCGTGAACTGGGTCAGGTTGAGGTTGGGACCGTTAATGACTAAAAATTTCATCCAGCGCCTCCATTGCCGCCGTCACGGCATCCGCAGGGGTGGTCTTGTTGGGGATCACAGCATCCGCTGCCGCCAGATAGAGCGGGCGGCGCTGGGCTTCCATGGTTTTCAGAGCCTCAGGGCTGGTGGAAAGGGGCCTTCCGCCGCCCACCAGCAGATCTTCCAGCGGCCGGTCGATAAAGAGCACGATGCCGTTGGCGTGGAGCGCCCGGAGGTTTGCCGGGTCTTTGACCACGCCGCCGCCGCAGGAGATGACCTGCCGGTTCTCCCTGGCAAAGCGGGCGGTCTGCGCGGCCTCCAGCTTCCGGAAGCCTGCCTCCCCCTCAGCGGCAAAGATGTCCGGGATGCTCCGGCCGTCGGCCTTGACGATCTCCTCGTCCAGATCCACGAACCGCTTGCCCAGCCGTTCCGCCAGAGCGCGGCCCAGGGTGGATTTGCCCGAGGAGGGCATCCCGATGAGGGCAATGTTCAGCTGTTCCCGCCGCAGCTCGCTGGTCACACGGGCGATCTCGGCACCGGCATCCTCAAACTTACGGTCGAGGAAAAATTCTGCCGCGTACACTGCCTGCGCCACCAGCATTTCCAGGCCGCCGACGGCAACGGGCACCCCCAGCTCCTCGGCCCGGAGGATGAGCTCGGTCTTATCGGGATTATAGATGACATCGATCACGGCTTCCAGCCCGGGCATGGAGGTGATATCCAGGGCGCTCACGCCCACATTGGGGTACATGCCCACCGGCGTGGTGTTGATGATGATCTGCGCCCCGGTGGTCAGGGCCTGAGCATAAGTCAGCTCTCCCTTTTCGGGGTCGGGATGGCGGCTGACGGTATAGATCTGTTTCGCGCCCCGGTCATGGGCCACGGCCCAGGTGGTGTTGTGGGTGCCGCCGGTGCCCAGAATGAGCACGGTCCTGTCCTTGAACTCCACCCCGTGTGCATCGCACAGATAGGAGAAGCCGGGGTAATCGGTGTTGTAGCCGTAGAGCAGGCCGTTCCTGTTGACGATGGTGTTTACGGCGTTGATGGCCCTGGCGTGGGGGTCGATGTAGGAGCAGTACTCCATGACCACCAGCTTATAGGGGATAGTAACATTGATGGCCCTGAACTGCCGCCGGGTCATAAAAGCCCGGACTTCCTCTTCCGTGGGCAGGGGGCACAGGTCGTACCGGTAGCCGCAGAGCATCTCGTGGATGACCTTGGAGTAGGAGTGGCCCAGCCGCCCGCCGATGAGTCCGTATTCCATTTACAGCACCTCCTTGCGGTAGCCGGTGGGGTCTTCCATCCAGGCCATGCCGTATTTTGCGGTGAGCAGGTCGCCCACGGCCAGCGCGGCGGCGCAGGTCTGCACAATGGCGGCCCGGGGCACGATGCAGGGGTCGTGGCGGCCCTGAATGGACAGCTCCGCGTCCTTCTTTGCCATATAATCCACCGTGTCCTGCGTTTTGTAGATGCTGGGGGTGGGCTTGACCGCCGTGCGGAACACCACGGGCATCCCGTTGGAGATGCCGCCGTTCAGGCCCGCATTGTGGTTGGTGGCGGTAACGATGCGCTCTCCCTGCATCCGGAAGGCATCGTTGGCCTCCGAGCCCTTCTGGTCCGCAAAGCCGAAGCCGGAACCGAACTCGATGCCCTTGACCGCCGGGATGGAGAAGGCCAGGTGAGCGAGTTTGCTCTCCACGCTGTCGAAATAGGGTTCGCCCACGCCTGCGGGCAGGCCCAGAATGGCGGTCTCCAGCACGCCGCCCACACTGTCGCCCTCGGCACCGGCGGCACGGATGGCAGCTTTCATGGGTTCCTCCACACTGCCGTCCAGCAGGGCAAAGCCCTCGGACTTGTTCAGCAGTGCCTCGGCCTGCGCCGCCAGCGCGGCAGGATCGTCCAGCGCAAAGGGGATATCGCCGATCCCGGCACACCGCCCGATGTGCGTCACGATCTCGATCCCGGCCCGGTTCAGGGCTCCCAGCACCAGAGCGCCGCCCGCCACCAGCGCGGCGGTGACGCGGCCCGAAAAGTGGCCGCCGCCCCGGGCATCCTGATAGCCGTGGTACTTGGCGTAAGCAGTGTAATCCGCATGGCCGGGCCGCAGCAGGTCAGCCGTTTTGGCATAGTCGCCGCTGCGGGTGTTCTGGTTTTCGATCATCAGGGCGATGGCAGTGCCGGTGGTGCGGCCGTTGACCACGCCGGACAAGAACTGCACCGCATCCCCCTCCACACGGGGGGTGGAAAGGCCGTCGCCCCGGGCACGGCGCTTGTCCATGCAGGCCGTAAGAAAGGCTTCCTCCACGGGCACGCCCGCCGCCATGCCGTCCAGCACCGCGCCGATGGCCCTGCCGTGGCTCTCGCCAAAAATGGTCAGCGAAAGGTCGCTGCCAAAGGTGTTTTTCATGGCTTACTCCTCCACACCCAGCAGGGGGCGCAGGCCCTCCACGGGGATGGTCTCGGCCCGCCAGCAGCCCAGACCCGGCACCTTGATCACCGTGATCTGGCCGCCCTGGGCCTTTTTGTCGTGCAGCATCTCGGCCAGCACTTTTTCCTTGTTGTAGGTGGTGCGCACAGGCAGGCCAAGGCGGCGGTACACCGCACGCACCCGCTTCTGCAGGGCCTTGGACTCGATCATGGGCAGCATGCCCAGCGCCACGCATTCCCCGTGGTACAGCCCGCCCAGATGGTTTGCGCTTTCAATGGCGTGGCCCAGCGTATGGCCGAAGTTCAGCGTGGCGCGCAGGCCGGCCTCCCGCTCGTCCCGCTCCACCACGTTCTTCTTCATCACCAGGCTGCGGTAGACGATCTCCTCGATCTTCTCGTGGGCGTCCTCTGTTTCGAACAGCTCAAACAGGCCCTCGTCCGCGATCAGCCCCGCCTTCACGGCCTCTGCAAGGCCGTTGATGAAATGGCGCTCGGGCAGGCTTTTCAACGTGTCCGGGTCCGCCACCACAAGGCTGGGCTGGTAAAAAGCGCCCACAGTGTTTTTGGTGCCCGCCAGGTTGATGGCCGTTTTTCCGCCGATGGAGGAATCGATCTGCGAAAGCGTCGTGGTGGGGCAGTTGATGAACGTAACGCCCCGCATATAGCTGGCCGCGGCAAAGCCCGCAAGGTCCCCTACAACGCCGCCGCCAAGCGCCAACACCGCGTCGCCGCGGGTAAAGCCGTGCTCCAGCATCACGGTGAGCAATTGGCCGAAGCACTCCAGGCTCTTGGTCCCCTCGCCCTGCGGCAGCACTACGGGCACGCCCTCCCGG
>OLXF01000544.1_pt1 | contig 15618 bp, 15 predicted proteins | sample 1673471 | NCBI WGS metagenome assembly OLXF01 (sample SAMEA103958113, study PRJEB25191) | human gut metagenome
CCCTATTTTATGAGCAAAGTCAGCAATTGGAAGACTGCGAGCTTCCAATTCCTCCTTCAAAATACAACCAGGACTAACCGGCTGGAAAGGACGCGGATTAATATTATTTCTTGTTTCCATAATGCGAATCGTCTAATTACGGCAAAAATACGCTAAATACCTGATACAACAAAAACTTTTTTCGATTTTAACATAAAAAATACCACTTTTTTCAACCTTTTTTTCCCGAATCCCAGCAAATCGCACAAATCGCATAGTTGGGGGGTCGGGAATGTTGTATCTTTGTATCGTCAATCAGAGAGGTTGATGCAGCAACGGTCTCGGCGGAGACACAGACTGCTTTTTACTAAAACTAAATTTTTAAAAGTATGATTCTCATCAAGTTAGCGAAGAACAAGAACAAGACAATCAAGGAAGCGTATGGCAAGTATTATGCGCGACCAGTAGTAACAGAAACCATCGGCATCGATGAACTCGCCGAACACATGGCGAGCCACAACACCCCGTTCTCGAAGGGTGCCATCAAGGGCCTTCTCACCGATATGGTGAGCTGTGTGAAGGAGCTCGTACTCCAAAATAAGGCTGTGAAGATAGACAACCTCGCCATCTTCTCCATCGGCATCATCAACAAGATGGGAGCCGCCAGCATCAAGGAGTGGAGCCTCGCCAAGTTTGTAGAAGGCTACCGCCTCAGAGCCCGTGCTACCGGTAAGCTCAGCAACACCCAGCTCTCTCTCGATGCCAACGCCAAGAACGCCATGGATCTCCTCAACTCTAGCGAGAGCGCTGCAGGCGATACCACCACTGGCGATACCACACAGGGCGGCGGAACCACTGAGGGCGGCGGTACATCACAAGGCGGCAGCACCGACGGAACAGGCGACAGCGGAGACGGCCTGGAGTAGTGATCCGTCTCTCAAATATGCGAAACGACAGAAGAAGGAAGGAGTGAACTGACCGGCGACAGGGATATTCCGAAGGCACAAAGCGGCTGGTTTTCATCCTGACGATTACGGATAAACAGCAAATCATAATGACCCAAGAACCTGCCTTTTACGGGTGTCCGGGCCATCAGTTCCTCCCCCGCCCTTCTTCTTCCAGAAACGCTTACTGAAACTAAATTTCAACCACTAAAACAAGCATGTGACTATCATTATCCACTTAGTATTAATCATTAAAAAACAAAGCAAAATGAAAAAAGTAAATTGGAAAACCATCATCAACTTCCTCATCACGGTATTAACAGCTGTAGCCAGCTCATTCTGTGTACAGAACTGCTAAAAGAAGGGAGGTTGCCATGACACAGAAACATCGTAGCATTTCACTCATCGTGATCCACTGTTCTGCCACGAGAGTGACTCAGGATTTCACATTCGAGCAGTTGGAGGCCTGCCATCTTGCCCGCGGTTTCAAGAGTATCGGCTATCATTATTACATCACGAAGGATGGTGTGGTATATCCGGGTCGTCCGGAATCGGAGGTAGGAGCCCATGCCCGTCATTACAATGCCCACAGCATCGGCATCTGTTATGAGGGAGGTCTCGACAAGAACGGCAAGCCTGCCGATACGCGCACTCCAGCCCAGAATCAGGCTCTGTATTCGCTTCTGGAGAGCCTCTGCCTCTCCTATCCTGATGCAGAGATACTGGGCCACCGCGATTTGCCGAACGTTCACAAAGACTGTCCGTCGTTTGATGTCAAGCGATGGCTGAAGTTGGTAGATTTCCACATCTAGCCGATTTTCGGAAAGGATTTCATTGTATTTATTTTTTTAAGTTGATTCAAGCCCGACAGGAAGCAGCAACGCTCTCCTATCGGGCTTTGATTATTGTGTAAAGAAGAGAAATTCAAAAAAAATATGAAAAGGCTTGCAAGTTTCGGAATATTGGCGTATATTTGCAGAAAAAAAAGAAAGGCTTATGAAATATTTGGATCCTAAGGCCGATTTGACCTTCAAAAAAGTGTTTGGCGAACATCCCGAGTTGGTAAAAAGTTTGCTTAACGCCCTTCTTCCTTTTAAGAGTGAGGAAGAGGAAATCACTTCTGTGACATATCTTACGCCTGAAATGGTTCCCCAGACACCCACACGAAAATATAGTATAGTGGATGTGAGATGCGAGGATGCCCAGGGACGTCAGTTTATTGTAGAAATGCAGATGGTTTGGTCTGCGGAGTTTAAGCAGCGAGTGCTCTTCAATGCTTCCAAGGCATATGTAAAGCAGCTAAACAGGGGAGAAGATTATTCTCTTCTGAAGCCAGTTTATTCTCTCAACTTGGTTAATGAAGTATTTGAGCCTGAACTGGATGATTATTACCACTATTACCATCTTGTACATGAGGAACATACCGAAAAAGTAATTGATGGTTTGCATCTGGTATTTGTAGAGTTGCCGAAGTTTACGCCTCATACGTTTACAGAGAAGAAAATGCAGGTTTTATGGCTTAGGTATCTGACAGAAATTGATGAGAAAACGAAGGAAGTTCCGGCAGAACTGCTGGCAAATCCGGAGATAGCCAAAGCCGTATCAGAGATTGAAGAATCAGCCTATACCGAGGAGGAACTTCTGGGTTATGATGAATTCTGGGATATGGTGAGCGTAGAGAAGACGCTTGCCGGCAGGTTGGAGCGTTTGACGAAGGCTAATGATGATACAGAGGAGAAACTTAAGGCAACCTCTAGTCAGTTGGAGGCAACATCTAGTCAGCTAGAGGCAACATCTAGTCAGCTAGAGGCAACATCTAGTCAGTTAAAGGAAGCTGAGGAGCAGAGAAAGGAAGCTGAGGAGCAATTAAAAAAAGCTAATGAGGAAAAATTGCAATCAGCCCAAAAACTTCTACAGGCTGGAGTATCAGCTGATATTGTGGCAAGTACTCTTAACTTAAGTATGGATGAAATAAAAAATCACTAACTTTGCATCAGATATATACATTAGAATTCTTTACAAACAATAAAATGGAGAATAAAATAACGACAATGGAGCGAGGAATGCAGCGACGCACCGAACTGCTCCTGGGAAAGGATAATCTTGAGAAAATTCAGAAGGCAAGAGTGCTCATCTTCGGTATCGGAGGAGTAGGATCATGGTGCGCAGAAGGACTCCTGAGAAGCGGCGTGAGAAACATCACAATCGTAGACAGCGACAGGGTATGCGTAACCAACTGCAACCGCCAGCTGATGGCTACAAGCCGAACCTTAGGCGAAGTGAAGGTAGAGGCGCTGCGCAACCGACTGCTCGAAATCAACCCCGATGCCAACATCACAGCCTATCAGAAAATATATCAGGCAGAAACTGCCGATGAATTCCACATGGAGCAATACGACTTCATCATCGATGCCATCGACTCGCTCAAGGATAAGGCTGATCTCATTCTGCGTGCCACTGCCCTGCCTAAGGAAATCACCTTTATATCTTCTATGGGAGCTGCCCTGCGCACCGACCCCTTCAAGGTAAGAAAATCTGAATTCTGGAAGGTGGATGGAGACCCGCTGGCAAGAGCACTGCGAAAGAAATTCAAGAAGAACAAAACCTTCCCACGACGAAAATTCCAGTGCGTATACAGTGAAGAAAAACCGATGCAGAACCAAGGGGTGAACAAAGCATGCGGCACGGACGGATGCCTATGCCCGAAAGCCAAACTCATTAGCGGAGAGAGGGGTACCGATACTGCCGTATATGATGCTCCGGGCGACCAGCAACTGGTAGAACACGAATGGTGCTCTACTAAGGCACAGATCAACGGTTCGCTCTGTCACATCACCGCAACCTTCGGAATGGCTATCGCAGGAATGGTCATCAACCACATCATAGAATAACTGTTTTCTTTACAACAGTCACTTGAAAAGAAACTTACAAAACATACGCAAAAGGCGAGGCGCTTTCACAAGCTCCCCGCCTTTATTAATTATTCAAGTTTCGCAAGGTTCAGAAGTTTCTCGGGAGTAGTCTTATCAGCATTCGCCTCTATTCGTCTCTTCATATCTTCAAAGAATAAAGGTTAAATCCGATAAATCTTGTTAAACAAATTTTATCTTACCTCTTATGTTTATACCTTTGCACGCAAATTTATAATCACAAAGGACATTTTCATGTCCCAAAAAGGATAATATTTAATTTAAATAAGAGAAGAAAAATGAAAGAAAAAGCAGAAAGTTCAGTAGCCTGCAATCATCACAGAGTAGGCTTCCTGGGATTGCTCGTTACATTAGGCATTGTATTCGGAGACATCGGAACATCACCTCTCTATGTGATGAAGGCTATCCTGCATACGGGCGAAAGCATCAGCGAGAGCACCATCCTGGGCGCACTGTCATGCATCATCTGGACACTCACCCTCCAGACCACCATCAAATATGTATGCGTGGCGCTGCGTGCCGACAACAATGGCGAGGGAGGCATCCTCGCCCTCTATGCCTTGCTGCGCCGACTCAAGAGCAAGTGGATTTACCTACTGGCCATCATTGGCGCAAGCACCCTGCTGGCAGACGGAATCATCACCCCTGCCATCACCGTGACCACAGCCATCGAAGGACTCGAAAGCATCAGTCCCAACCTGCCAGTTATCCCCATCACCCTTGCCATCATCACCATCATCTTCTTCGTGCAGCGGTTTGGCACAGAGAGTATTGGCAAATCGTTTGGCGTATTTATGCTGCTATGGTTCCTGCTGCTGGGCGTGGTGGGAGCTTTCAGCATCACGTCTTACCCATTGATACTGAAGGCTTTCAACCCCTATTATGCTGCCATGCTGTTGGCAAAATCGCCTGAATGGTTTCTAATTCTGGGTGCCGTATTTCTCTGTACTACCGGTGCTGAGGCTCTCTATTCCGACCTGGGACATTGCGGCAGAAAGAACATCGCCATCAGCTGGGGCTTCGTAAAGACCATGCTCATTCTCAACTATCTGGGACAGGGAGCATGGGTGCTGAATCATGCAGATACGGCGCTGGCTGTGAATCCGTTCTTTGCCATCATGCCGCAGAGCATGCTGTTCTTCGCTATCATCATGGCCACGGGTGCGGCAATCGTTGCGAGCCAGGCACTCATCAGCGGAACCTTCTCCATATTGAGCGAAGCCATGAACCTGCACTTCTGGCCGCGCATGCGAATCAAGCATCCTACCCATGTTAAGGGGCAGCTCTATATCCCGATGATCAACTTCGCCATGTACATCGGCGTGGTTCTCATCATCCTGCTCTTCCGCAACTCCTCGCACATGGAGGCAGCCTACGGACTCGCCATCACCATCACCATGCTGATGACTACCCTGCTGCTCGGTTTCTACCTGCACAGCAAGGGAGTGGCACGGATTTTCACGATGCTGTTTATGGGTGCATACTGCATCATCGAAGCCATCTTCCTGACTGCCAATCTGTCAAAGTTTCTTGCAGGTGGATGGTGTACGATGCTCATTGGAGGAATCCTGTTCCTGATGATGTACGTGTGGGTGAAAGCCATGAAGATACGCCGCCATTATATCAGCACCAAACCGCTGGATGATTATTATCAGATTATCTCCGACATCAAGGCCGACGAGAGCATCCCTAAGTACGCTTCCAACCTGGTTTATGTGAACCACGCCAACAAGGAAGGTGCCGTAGATGACAAGTTGCTCTACTCCATCATCAACAAGCAGCCGAAACGTGCTGACCATTACTGGCTTATCAACATGGAGTTTGTTGACACTCCTGACACGCTGGAGTACAACTGCGAGACCCTGATTCCCGACACCCTCTACAGCGTAACCATGCACATTGGTTTCCGCATAGAGCCTAGGGTGAGTCTCTATCTGCGACAAGTAGTGGAAGATCTGGTAGCAGACGGAAAGGTAGATTTGCAAAGCACCTATCCTTCGCTGCGCAAATACGGAATTCCGGGCGATTTCCGATTCATCATCATTCACCGCGTATATTACCCGGAGAGTTCAGATAATCGCCAACAGAACCTGCTGATGAGTATCTACGCTCTTATCAGCAAGATAGGTATTGACGAGCCTAAGGCATTGGGCCTCGACACTTCCATGGTAGTGGTAGAAAGAGTGCCGCTCATCATCAACCATCCGGTCATTAAGGACAAAGTCATTAAGGTTATTAAGGATTCTGAAACATCACAAAGCAGACAATAAGCAAAAAGGCGAGGCGCTTTCACAAGCTCCCCGCCTTTAACCTATTAGCTAGAAGATTATAGCTAACAACTAACACAAAACCTTATAACTATTTTCAAATCTTAATCGTTATTTGAACCTATGAACGAACATGTTTTTTTTAATTAGAGGATAGTCTTAACAGCCTCCAGCATGCCCTTCTCCTGAATAAGGTCAAGATCTTTCTTAACCAACTCGGTAAGGCCAGGAACTGTCTTGTTCAAATCCTCGTGCCAGATATAGTCGAAGCCCAATACGCCCTCAGCTACCTTCTGGGTATCGCCGGTAGCCCAAAGCTCGGTAAGCTTGTCCATAATCTTCTGGTCATCGTTTGGCTGGATAGGAGCACCATCCTCGCGAACACCACCCTTATAGTAAGTGATGATAGCAGCGAGACCGAATACCAAGCCCTGTGGCAACTCGCCCTTACGCTCAAGATAAATCTTGACACCAGGCAGGTCACGAGTCTCAAACTTAGGGAATGAGTTGAGCATGATGCTGGTTACCTGATGATCTACGAATGGATTCTCGAAACGCTCCAATACATCAGAAGCGAACTTCTGGAGCTCATCCATAGGGAGGTTCAGAGTCTGCATCAACTCCTCAAACTGTACCTTGTGGATGTACTTGCCCAATACCGGGTGCTCGCAGGCATCGCGAACAATGTTTACACCGCTGAGGTATGTAACAGGGCTCAATACGGTGTGAGGACCATTCAGCAGGGTAACCTTACGCTCGTGGTATGGCTTCTCATTATCTGTGATAAGCACGTGGAGACCTGCCTTATGAGCTGGGAACTCCTCCTGCATCTGCTCTACTGTCATGTTTTCTGCCTTCTCGATTACCCAAAGGTGGAAGCTTTCTGCCTTAACTACGAGGTTGTCCTTGTAGCAAACCTTCTGCTGAATCTCCTTGATGGTATCGCGTGGGAAACCAGGAACGATGCGGTCTACCAATGTAGCACAAACGTAACAGTGGTTGGTGAACCACTCCTTGAAGCCCTCGTAATCAGCACCCATATCGCCCTTCCAGAGCTCGATATACTGATAGATGCACTCCTTGAGGTGGTGACCGTTCAGGAAGATCAGCTCACATGGCATCAGGATCATACCCTTGGTTGGGTCGCCCTCGAAGAACTTGTAGCGGTGGAACAAGAGCTGAACCAACTTGCCTGGATAAGAAGCTGCAGGAGCATCTGTAAACTTGCAAGAGTCATCGAATGCGATACCAGCCTCTGTAGTGTTAGAGATGATGAAACGCATCTCTGGCTGCTCAGCCAAAGCCATGAATGCCTGGTTCTGAGAATATGGATTCAGCGCACGGCTGATAACGTCGATACGCTCCAATGTGTTGATAGCCTGGCCGTTCTCCTTACCCTGAAGGTTTACGTGATAGAGGCAGTCCTGACCGTTCAGCCAGTCAACCATACCACCAGCCAATGGCTGAACTACAACGACAGAACCGTTGAAGTCGGTCTTCTTGTTCATATTCCATACAATCCAATCTACGAATGCACGGAGGAAGTTACCTTCACCAAACTGAATGATTTTCTCTGGAGCGACGCTCTTAGGAGCAGTGCGCTTGTTTAATGCTTTTAGCTCTTTCATGATTTGTTTATTTTGTCTTTATTATTTTACTTTCCGTTTTAAATTCCAATCTATTCATCAGATTGTTTTTTTTCTGAGTGCAAAGGTAGTAAATATTTCGTTTGATTGTTCCAAAAACAGCGAAAAACTTCACGCAAACCTTTACGCTCCTCACCGGTTCTATACCTTATCATATATAGAACTGCGCAGGCACCAAATAAAGAAGTAGGGATTTTCCCCCACCCCTTTAGGGGAAATCCCGACCGTGGAAGCAAAAAACATCGTATCTTTGCACCAGAAAAAAGAAACATGAAGTATAACAATTTAAAGATATACGATTATGAAACGAATGATAATAGCTCTGGTAGCCATGTTCATGATGACATTCACTACCGCTTCTGCAATGAGTTATGAGCAGGCAAGACAGCAGGCTCTCTTCCTGACAGACAAGATGGCTTACGAGCTCAATCTTACGGAAGACCAGTATGAAGCAGCTTACGAGGTGAACCTCGACTACCTGATGAGTGTAGATACATACGATGACCTATATGGTGCTTACTGGCGCCAGCGCAATATGGATTTGAGCTATATCCTGCTCGACTGGCAGTATAGAACATATCTCAATGCCACCTATTTCTACCGTCCGCTCTACTGGAATGCGGGCTACTGGCACTTCGGCATCTACGCCCGCTATCCTCGCCGCGACTATTTCTACTTCGGTCGCCCTCACTTCTACGTATCTTACCGTGGAGGTCATAGCTGGCGAGTAAACGGAAACAGAAGCTGGTATCACGGAAGAAGTTTTGGCAGACCTCACCCAGGAGGACATCCTAGAGTAGGTATGAGAGACGGATTCAACCGTGGTGATTACGGCAGAGGAAGATCTTTCGGAAATCTGAACCGCGAGAACAGACCTCAGATGAATCCAAACCGTGGTTTCGGTAATGCAAGCCGCCCTAACAACAACGCTGGCTTCGGAAACAGCAGCCGCCCTCAGAACGGAGGCTTCGGAAATAACAACGGAGGTTTCGGCAACAGCAGCAACCGGGGCTTCGGCAATAGCAACAGCCGCCCTAACCGCGGTTTCGGCAGCAGCAACAGCAGCACCAGCAACAACCGTGGGTTCGGAAACAGCAGCCGTGGTTTCGGAAACAGCAGCTTCGGAAGCGGAAGAAGTAATATCTTCGGGGGCAACCGCAGCAGCATGAGCCGTTCATTCAGCAGCGGGTCTGGCAACCGTGGCGGCGGATTCACCCCTCGCTCTTCTACACCAAGCAAGAACAATGGCGGTGGAAGCTTCGGACACAGAAGATAAGAAAAGAGAAAGAGTTATAATTTCAAGTTTATAAAGACAGAGAGTTAAGAAAATCAAGACCTCAAGTAAGAGAGTAAGAAAAATCAAGTACAAAAAATGGGAATTTGCATCGGTTCATACCATTCGCAAATTCCCATTATTATTTTATCAACTTTCAGTAAAAGTTTTACTCCAATCCGAAGAGCGATTTCAAACCGCCATCTACGCCCGAGAATCCCATGAAGGCGAGGCTGAGGAGCGCTGCAGTTACCATGACGATAGCTACGCCCTGCATGCCCTTAGGAATACGGACCAAAGCCTGCTGCTCGCGAATGCCGGCAAAGACAATGAGAGCCAGGGCAAAGCCGAGAGCGGTAGAGCAGGCGTAAACCACGCTCTCAAGCAGATTGTAATCCTTCTGGATAACCAGGATGGCTACACCCAGCACGGCACAGTTGGTAGTAATCAGAGGCAGGAAGATACCGAGCGCCTGATAAAGTGCAGGAGAAACCTTCTTCAGGATAATCTCTACCATCTGAACCAAGGCTGCAATCACGAGGATGAATGCCAGGGTCTGGAGATATTGCAATCCGAACGGATCGAGTACATACTTCTGAACACACCAGGTAATGATGGTTGCCAGGGTCAAGACAAAAGCAATGGCACCACCCATACCGATGGCTGTATCAACTTTCTTCGATACGCCCAGGAATGGACAGATACCGAGAAACTGCGACAAGACGATGTTGTTGACGAATATCGCAGAGATAAATATCAATAAATATTCCATAATTTCTATTTTATTTCATTGATTTGAAGCGATGCCTACGCTTACTTCTTTACCTTATTAAATATAGCAATGATGTAACCCAAGGTGAGGAATGCTCCAGGAGGCAGGATGAACATCAGAATGTTGGTAGTCTCCGGCAACAGAGTGATACCGAATACACTACCTGCACCGAGTATCTCGCGGGCACTACCCAGGATGGTCAAACCGAGGGTGAAACCCAAACCGCAACCAATGCCATCGAAGAGGCTGGCAATAGGCGAATTCTTGGCAGCAAAGCTCTCTGCTCTACCCAGGATGATACAGTTTACTACAATCAGCGGAATATAAATACCCAGCGCCTGATTGATGCTGTCGGGAGCATAAGCGCTCATCAACATCTGAAGGATGGTTACGAAGGCTGCAATCACTACGATGAAAACAGGGATGCGAACCATATCCGGGGTAATCTTCTTGATACAGGAAATAACAAAGTTGGTACAAATCAGCACCGCCATGGTAGCCAATCCCATAGAGAGACCGTTGATGGCGCTGGTTGTTGTAGCCAAAGTAGGACACATACCGAGAAGCAACACGAAGGTTGGATTCTCCTTGATGAGTCCGTTCATCAAAATCTTAACATTACTCATATCGGTTTATCCTTTCTTTTCGTTATGTTCAACTTTAGATACACCACTCTCTGCATCTGCTTTCTGAGATGCACCGCTCTCGCCGTCAACATCCTTCTTGGCATAAACGGCATAAGCCTGGTTGATAGCCTTGAGGAAGGCGCGGCTGGTAATGGTAGAAGCGGTGATGGCGTCTACTGCATTGCCACTCTTATCGTCCTTAGATACGTGGAGGTCGCCATCCTTTGGAGTCTTACCGATGATGCTACCCTTTCCGTCCTTCTGGAACCAGGTAGCAGCCTTGGCACCCAGACCCGGAGTCTCTGAAGCCTGAAGCACGGTATAACCCATAATCTTGCCCTCGGTATCGAAACCTACGAGCACCTTCAAATCGCCGCCGAAACCACCGGTAGTACTCTCTACGGCTGCTCCCAACTCCTTACCGCTCTTGTCTGAGCACTTGTGGATGGTGAAAGAGAATTCCTTACCGCCAAACTCCTGCTTCACCTCTTCAGGATCAGCCACCTGGAGTTCTTCTGTACCCATCACGCTCTTAATACCGGCAGCCAGACTCTGTGCAGCCTTCTCAGCGATAGGACCAGATGTAAGATGATTGATATATGCAAGAACAGCACCTACGATGAGCGCTACGCCCACCAGCACAAGCACCATGTTCTTTAATGATGATTCTAATTTCTGCATGTCTCTGTCCTCCTTATTTCTTAGCAGGCTTCTCACCGAAGCGCTTTGGTTTAACGTATGTGTTAATAAGAGGTGTGAACGCATTCATGATAAGAATGGCGAACGACATACCTTCTGGATAGCTACCCCAGTTACGGATGATGACGGTCAGCAGACCGATGCATACACCATAGATAAGCATGCCCTTGTGGGTCATCGGAGAGGTTACATAATCAGTAGCCATGAAGATGGCACCGAGCATCAGACCACCACTGAAGATGACAGCCAGAGGATTGGCATAAACAGGATTAGCCAAATGCATCAAACCGCTGAAAATGAATACGGTAGCGATGATGCTGACTGGAATATGCCAGGTAATGACCTTCTTCCAGAGCATGTAAGCCAAACCGAGCAAGAGCGCAACGGCACAAACCTCACCGGTAGTACCGGCACCGAAAGTATCGCCTGTAGCACCGAAGAGCATGCTCATCGCATCAGGCAACTGGTTGAGAACAGAAGCATCGCCCGTCTTGATGGCGGTCTTCATGATAGCCAGCGGAGTAGCACCCGTTGTAGCATCGGTATAGCTGAGCATCTGTCCAGCCACTGGCCATGAAGTCATCTGGGCAGGGAAGCTGACGAGCAGGAAGCAACGGCCTACCAAAGCGGGATTGAAAGGGTTGTTACCCAGACCGCCGAAGCTCATCTTACCTACACCGATGGCAAACAGGGCACCGATGATGATGATCCAGAGAGGAAGGTTACTTGGCAAGTTCATGCCGAGCAAGAGACCGGTAATGATGGCAGAACCATCGAGCAAGCTGGTCTCCTCCTTCAGGAGATATTTTGTAATTGCCCACTCAAAAAAGACGCAGGCTGCCACAGAGGTGAGCAGTACAACTGCTGAACCCAAGCCGAAGAAATAGAAAGAAGCGAGGATGGCAGGCACGAGAGCGATAATCACTCCGTACATGTTCTTCTCTACGCTCTCATTTCCATGAGCGTGTGGCGATAATGAAACGATTAATTTACTCATTTTTTCTTTTAAATTCTTTCTTAAATGAAATTCATTCTTGACATGAACGCTTACTTCTTGGCGTTGCGAGCTCTGATAATGCCCATTACCGCACCCTTACCATTGATAATATTATCGAGGATAGGACGATGTGAAGGACAGGTGAACTGGCATGAACCACAAGCGATGCAGGATGTTACCTCCTCTGCCTCCAGGCGCTCATAATCCTTCACTACGCTCAGGGTAGCGAGCAAGTATGGCTCCAGGCCCATTGGACAGGCATCCACACACTTGGCACAGCGGATACATGGCTGAGCCTTCTTGCGATGAGCATCAGCATCGGTCAATACGGTGATGGAGTTGGTACCCTTGGTTACCGGTACATCAAGGCTGATCACAGCCTTACCCATCATCGGACCACCAGCCAATACCTTGTTGTCACCCTCTGGCAAACCGCCGCAATTCTCTATCATCTGAGAGAATGGAGTTCCCATACGCACGAGGAAGTTGCCTGGATTCTTCACCTGCTTACCGGTAACGGTAGTATAGCGCTCGAAGAGAGGTTTGTTCTTCATAACTGCCTGATAAACAGCAAAGGCGGTACCTACATTCTGAACAATTGCTCCAACGTTGACAGGGATGGCTGGAGGAGCAGGAACCTGACGGCGGATAACCGCATCTACCAACTGCTTTTCACCACCCTGAGGATACTTCTTGGCAAGAGGAACAATCTCAATACGAGAATCATTGGCTGTCTTCTCCTCGAAGAGTTTGATGGCAGCAGGTTTGTTATCCTCGATACCGATGTAGCCCTTCTCTACCTTAGCCGCCTTCATCAGAAGGTTCAAACCAACAAGAATCTCATCGGCATGCTCCATCATCAGACGATAGTCGGCTGTAATGTAAGGCTCGCACTCTACACCGTTGATGATGACGCACTCAGCCTTGGCTCCTGGAGGAGGACAAAGCTTGATGAAGGTAGGAAAACCGGCACCACCCATACCAGTGACACCTGCTACCTTGATGCGGTTTACGATTTCCTCTGGAGTAAGTTCGGTATGAGCCTCAAGCGTCTCGAGTTTATCAGAGCGGTCGATACTCTCCTCCCACTCATCGCCTTCTACATTAATAATGATGCAAGGCTTGCGATAACCGGTAGCATCAATAGATGTATCTACCTTGAACACAGTTCCTGAAACGGAACTGTAAATAGGAGCACTCACAAAACCACCAGCTTCAGCGATGAGTGTACCCACCTTCACCTTGTCGCCCTTGGCAACCACAGGCTTGGCAGGAGCACCGATGTGCTGGCCAAGTGGGAAAATAGCCTGCTTAGGGAGAGGAGCTACCTGAGTAGCCATCTCGGCAGTAATCTTATTCTCTTCTGGGTGAACTCCACCAATTCTAAAAGTTCTCAAATTCATGATTTAATCCTCCTTCTTTTCTTCTGAAACCTCAGCCTTAGGAGCAGCTACTGGAGCCTCTGCCTTAGGTGCAGCCTCTACAGCTGGCTTGGCCTTCTTAACTGGGAAATTAACTTTTACGAGAGCACCTGTTGGGCATTCGTCAACACACTTGGTACACATGCGGCACTTATTGAAGTCAACATAAGCCACATTATTCTCGATGGTGATAGCATCAAACTTGCAGACCTTCTGACACTTACCGCATCCGATGCAAGCTACGCTACAAGCCTTCTTGGCAACAGCGCCCTTGTCGTGGTTTACGCACTGAACGTAAACTCTACGGCCCTTAGGACCCTTCTTGCGGAGCTCGATGATATGACGTGGACAAGCGTTGGCGCAAGCACCACAACCCGTACACTTCTCTTCATCAACCTCAGGAATGCCAGTTTCAGGATTGATAGAGATTGCACCAAACTGGCAGGCAGCCACGCAATCGCCACAACCCAGACAGCCGAACCCGCAGCCTGTTTCGCCAGCGCCACATGAATTCATAGCTGCACAAGTGTGCAAACCATCATACTCGGCAATGCGAGGACGATTCTCGCAAGTACCATTACAACGAACCACAGCCACCTTTGGCTCGGTATTGGCTACTGCCATACCTAAAAGGTCGGCTACCTTGCCCATCACGTCAGCTCCACCTACCGGACACATCAGTCCATCGATAGAACCGGCATCAGCACCCTTCACCAGAGCTGCAGCCATACCGGAACATCCGGCAAAACCGCAACCACCACAGTTGGCACCTGGCAGAATCTCTCCTACCTGGCCCAAGCGAGGGTCTTCTTCGACGGCAAACTTCTTAGATACTCCGAAGAGAACCAGCGCTGCAATCAACGCGATTGCTCCGAGAACCAAGACAGCAATCAAAATAAAATTCATAATTTTTTGTGTTTTGTTTTGTTATTTTCTTTGTTTTAAAATAAAGGCTCATCGCTGAAGCCACAGGAGCACATCACGCACCCTATGTTTCTATAGAGAAGCTCAGTTTGTTTTTAAGTTTGTTTCTGAATAAGTAGAGCACCACATAGTATGGAATGAGAATGCCCAATGCCGAGAGTGCTGCGGCTCCCTCTGAGTGAGTAGCTTTCAGTACACCCACCAAAGCGATCACCATCAGCATCAGCGGCAAGAGATAGCCATAGAAACTGGCTCTGAAGCCTACTGCCGAATCAGCAGTCACCACCACGCTATCGCCTTTGTGGTAGAGAGACGCCTCAGAGGTAGAAACCTCAATCATCTTCTCTTTCGATTCAGATGCAGTACAATGAGCAGCCACCTTGCAAGCGCTGCAGGCTGACGACTGTACGATGCGAATGCACACACAACCTTCTTCTACGCTTTCTACGATGCCAGAATGTTTTATTTTGTTATTCATTTGTAATGTTGAGATTGCATTTTTGCAATTCAAGTGCAAAGATACTACATTATTTAGAAATGGCAAACAAAATCGAAAAGAAAATATAAAAAAAGAAGCGTAAACGTTATCTATACCCTGGAATCAGGCAGTTTGAGAACAAATTAAAAGCAAAAATGCTTTTTTTTAGCAACTTCTTTTGGTGATATCAATTTTTTATGTATCTTTGCATTGATTATTAAAGAATTGATATGGAAACATTAGAGCAAACAATCATGCAAGTAGAGCGCTTTATCAGAAAAGTAGCTCAAAAGTTCCCAGCGCCAGAATCTGACGACGAGACTTCTCAAATGACCGACATCCACGTAAGGGTTTCGCAAGACAGTGGCGAACTCCTGGCCTTTGACGACGATGACAACGAAATTACCCGCTGCGTTGTTGAGCAATGGATAGAAAACAAGGATGAAGACTTCTACGACGAGGTAGCAAAGCTGCTTCGCGATGTATTGCGCAAACAGGCTGATATCATAGATCATCTCGGCATCCTCAAGCCATACAGCTTTGTGCTCGAAGATGACGATAAAGAGCATATTGGCGAGCTCTATCTTGCTGACGATGATACAATCATCGTAGGTGGTGATTTGATGGAGAATCTGGACAACGATCTGGACAACTTCCTGAAC
>OLXF01000549.1_pt1 | contig 15543 bp, 6 predicted proteins | sample 1673471 | NCBI WGS metagenome assembly OLXF01 (sample SAMEA103958113, study PRJEB25191) | human gut metagenome
TACGCAACCTGATGTTCGTGGCGCGGCGCTACCGCCTGTCGGTGGTGCTCAACCTACTGGGACTGACAGCGGCATTCATGGTGTTTGTGGCACTGTTGATGCAGATTGACTACGACCGCAGCTACAATGCCGCACTGGCTGATGCCGACCGCATAGCCATGCCTTGCAACATTCCGCCAAAAGACAGCGATTTTGAAAAGTTTTCGGCAATGAGCTTCCCTATAATGGAGCTGATTGGCGGGCAACCGCATGTGGAAAGCTACACCTATATCCTCGGCGACTGCTATGAGGAGACATTCTACATCAACGAGCATTTCTGCTCCGGGACGTTTATGATGTGCGCTCCGAATTTTGCCGACTTCTACAAACTCGACATCGTGGTGGGCGACAAAAAATGCCTCGACGCCAACCAGGTGATGATACCGGAAAGTTTCGCCAAGAAATATTTCGGCGACGCTTCGCCATTGGGCAAAAGCATCAACAAAGCGAAAACATGGATTGTGGGTGCCGTCTACCGCGACATCCACGCCAAAAACACATGGCTGAGGAATCCTGTGCTCAGAGTAATCGACAAATCGTGGTTTGGCGACAATTTGACAAACCCCAATATGAACTCGTTCACAATGTTCATAAAAGCCGACAAAGCGGAGAATTTCCCTGCAATACGGGCATCGGCCAACAAGCAGTTTGAAGAAATCTGCAAAGGCAACGAGTGGTTTGGCAATACCCGCAAGGAGTTTGTGCTGATTCCGCTGACCGAGACCCACTACAACAGCGATTTCATTCTGGTGGGAGAACAAATAAAAGCGTCAAACGAGAAGATTCTGCTGTCAATAGCATTGCTGATTCTGCTGATTGCCGCCATCAATTTCGCCAACTTCTCCAACGCGCTGATCCCGATGCGCGTGCGCAGCATAAACACGCAAAAGATTCTCGGAGCCACACAATCGTCGCTGCGCCTGTATCTGACAGCAGAGGCTGCCGGAATCGCTTTTACGGCATTCATAATTGCCGTCGGTGGGTTGTTGCTGCTGTCGCACACGGAGATGAACCAACTGACCGTGGCTGGAATAAATCCTTTCGGCAACCTGCACGTGCTTGGTCTTTCTGCCGCGACGGCGATTGTGGCAGGTGTTCTTGCCGGACTGGCTCCCGCTTGGCGGATCACGTCGTTTGCCCCTGCCGTGGCGCTTAAAGGCAACTTCGGATTGTCGCCAAGAGGCAAGGCTATGCGCACGGCGATGATAGGGCTGCAGTTCTTCATCTCGGCTTCGCTGATTGTCAGTGCCCTGCTTATGCAATGGCAACGCGACTACCTTGTGAACTCCGCCGACTACGGATTTCTGAAGGATGAGTTGATAGTATGCGACATCACCCGCGCCGACATCTCCGAGCCGCAAACCGCCGTCGAGGCTTTGAAACGTCTGCCGATGGTGGCTGATGCTTCGCTGTCGTGGAGTGTGGCTGGGCGCAAAGACAACTCCCAGGGATGGGTGTTCCACAGCGCCGACGGTAATGAGGTGGCGCCACGCACCCTGTTTGCCACCGCCGGCTATTGCAACACAATGGGCATAAAAATCATCGACGGACGCGACTTCTGCGCCTCCGACACAAATGCCATAATCCTCAACAAGCTGGCACGCGACAAATACAGCAGCTCTGTCGATGTTGGCAAATGCCTTATGTTCGGCGGCACGCAGTTTCCAATCGTGGGCATCTGCGACAATGCGAAGTTCTCGTCGCTGCACAGCAAGACGGAGCCTGTAATGATTGTGTTGAGTAAGGACTTTAATTGCGACAACCTGACTGTGCGTGTCAAGAAAGGCGCAAACATGTTTGACGCTGCCTCCAAAATTCGCACGGAATTGACGAAGTTCAACGCTGAATACCCTTTCGAGATGCAGTTCTACAACAAGATTCTCGACGACACCTACAAAAACGAGATGCGCCTCACCAATCAGATTTCGGTTTTCTCGCTGCTTGCCATTGCCATCAGCATTATGGGTGTGTTCGGGCTGGTGGTGTTCGACAGCGAGTATCGCCGACGAGAGATTGCCGTGCGCAAAGTGTTCGGCTCGTCGACTGCCGATGTTGTGGCAATGTTCAATCTGAAATACTTAAAGATTCTGGCTGTCAGCTTCATTCCTGCGGTGCCTCTGTCATATTGGTTCGTGAACCGATGGCTTGAGGAGTTTGCATATAGAATCAGCATCGGCTGGATGGTGTATGCCGCCACGTTCATCGCCCTTGCCGCACTGACTGCCGCCACTGTCACCTATCAATGCTGGCGCACAGCCAGGGCTAATCCTGTCGACAGTCTGCATGCTGAATAGCTTCCTGAAAATATAAGTTTCCTCAATCCCGGCAGAAAGGCAATTGACTCTTGCCGTTTTTGCCGGGATTTTTCTTATCTTCGCAACACAATGAAAAAGCAAGGCAAAATACTTGTTGTCGACGACAACCGCAACATTCTGTCATCGTTGCGGCTGCTGCTCGACGATGTCTTTGAGGATGTGATGACGCTGCCGTCGCCAAAAACTATGCTGAATGTCTTGGCGCACGGCGTCGATGCCGTGCTGCTCGACATGAATTTCGTGGCTGGAATCAACAATGGCAACGAGGGTCTGTACTGGCTTCACAAAATCAACGACAAGTTTCCGGATGTGCCTGTTGTGCTGTTTACGGCTTACGCCGATGTGGAGTTGGCGGTGCAGGCGATGAAGGACGGTGCTTTTGATTTCGTGGAAAAGCCGTGGGACAATACCCGCCTGATCGACACGCTTATGCGCGCGGTTAAATCGCGGCTGGGATCCGCTCCCGCCAATCCAGCACCGACGGAGATGGTCTGGGGACAATCGGAAGCAATGCTGCGACTGAAGACTTTGGTGGAGAAAGTGGCACGCACCGACGCCAATGTGCTGATTACTGGCGAAAACGGTACGGGGAAGGATGTGCTCGCCCATGAGCTTCACCGCCTGTCTGCCCGCGTGGCGAAACCGATGGTGTGTGTCGATATGGGTGCCATTACCGACACGCTGTTTGAAAGCGAGCTGTTTGGCCATGTCAAAGGTGCGTTCACCGACGCCCGGACTGACCGCAAGGGTCTGATTGAGGAGGCCGACGGTGGCACGTTGTTTCTCGACGAGATAGGCAACCTGCCGTTGCACCAGCAGGCAAAACTGCTGACCGTGGTGCAACGACGCTATGTGCAGCGCGTTGGCAGCAACACGCCTACGACCGTCGACATTCGCCTTGTGTGCGCCACCAACAAGAACCTTCAAAAGATGGTTGTCGACGGCTCTTTCCGGGAGGATTTGCTCTACCGCATAAACACCATACAGCTTGAACTGCCGCCGCTGCGCAATCGCCGTGACGACATTCCTCTGCTCGCCGACAGCTTTCTTAAATGCTATGCCAAACGCTACGGCAAAGATATATGCCGCTTCTCGACGGAGGCTATGGAGGCGTTGAAGAGCAATGCCTGGCCCGGCAACATCAGGCAGCTGCGCCACGCCGTGGAGAAGGCGGTGATAATCACCGACAATGCGGTTATCGGCTCTGCCGACCTGCAACTGCCGGTGGCTGACGCGACTTCAGCCGAACCGGAGATTACGATTGAGGCGATGGAACGGAAAATGATATGCGACGCCATTGCGCGCTGCGGAGGCAACCTGTCGCTTGTGGCGACAAGACTCGGCATCAGCCGCCAAACTCTCTACAACAAGATGAAACGCTACGAAATTGAGCCTTGACAATGACCAGGATTCTAAAACATATTGTCTTCGTAGCCGTAATTGCCGGCGCTCTGCTTTTCTCTGCCGGCGCTTCGCCGACGGTTATGGCTGCCGCAATGGCTGCCGTGGCTGCAGCCGCTGCAATCGGAATAGCGGCTGTCAGGCATGAGCGGCAAAAATACGCTACGCTGCTCGAAGCCATACGCAACAACGATTTCACAATGCGCTTCCAGAAAGGTGACAAGGAAATCAACGCTCTGCTCGACTCTCTGACTGAGATTATAAAGCAGTCTAAGTCGGGCGCCGAGCTGCGCGAACGCTACTACAAGGCAATCATCGACCGGGTAAATGCGGGAATCATTGCAATCGACAGCAATGGCAACGTGCGCATCTGCAACGACAATGCGCTCAAAATGCTCGGAATGAAATATGCCGCCAACACTGCCACTATAAACCGCTCTTTGCCTGGTTTCGACAATATAATAGCCGACTCTACTGTCGCGGGGACTACAATCGTCGGCTGTGGCAAAGACAAGAACTTGTCGGTAAGCGTGTCGGGATTCGTTCACGACGGCAACACGACGACGGTGTGCGTGCTGACCGACATCCACAATGCGCTGAGCCACAAGGAGGTTGATGCATGGATCAACCTTACAAGGGTGCTTACACACGAGATTATGAACAGCATCGCTCCTATCAACGCCCTGAGCGACAGCCTGCTGCCGACGGCATCCGGCACAATGAAAGAAAAAATCGAGGTAATCCGCGACACTTCGGCATCGCTGATGGCATTCACCGAGACTTTCCGCAAATTCTCTGCCATCCCAAAGCCGCAACGGCAATTGGTCTACGTTGCGGATCTCATATCCGAGGCTACGACTCTGCTCAGCGAGTCAATAGCGAATGCTTCGGTGAAAATACATACGGAAAATGGCTTGATTGTCAATGCCGACCGCACGCTGATGGTCCGCGCGCTTGTAAACCTTCTTCACAATGCGGTTGACGCCGGAGCTACAAAAATCGACATCTGTTCTCGCTCGTGCAGCGACGACTCGGTGGTTATCGACATCTCCGACAATGGCTCTCCGATTCCTGAAGAATGCCGCAACCGCATCTTCGTGCCGTTCTTCACCACGAAGCAGAACGGATCGGGCATCGGACTTGCCGTGGCTCGGCGTGTGCTGTCGCTCCACGACGGCGGCATCTCTGTCATTCAGCCCACCGACGCTCCATACACCAAGACGTTCCGAATGTCGCTCCTGTAATTTCCATTTGCTGGGGAAAAAAGCTCTGTATTTCGGGTTGTCATTGAAGTAAGATTGTTTATTGTTGTTTGCCAATGATGATGTAACTTTGCATCGTGGTAAATCAATAAAAACAACTATAACATGTATCTCGAAAACATCAATTCTCCTGCCGATGTGAAGAAGCTGTCTGTCGGCGAACTGACTTCTCTATGTGCTGAGATGCGCGAGGCGCTGATTCAGAAACTCAGCGTGCATGGCGGACACGTGGGCCCGAACCTCGGCATGGTGGAGGCCACAGTGGCTATGCATTATGTGATGAACTCGCCGGTGGACAAATTCGTGTTCGACGTGTCTCATCAAAGCTACGCTCACAAGATGCTCACCGGACGCAAAGAGGCATTTACAAACCCGGATTGCTACGACGAGGTGTCGGGCTACACCGAGCCTTCTGAAAGCGTGCACGACCATTTTGTTATCGGACACACCTCGACTTCTGTAAGCCTTGCTTCGGGACTGGCGAAGGCGCGCGACCTGCGCGGCGAGCGGTTTAATGTGGTGGCGGTGATCGGCGACGGCTCGCTAAGCGGCGGTGAGGCGTTTGAGGGCCTTGACGTGGCTGCTGAGCTTGGCTCAAACATGATTGTGGTGGTCAACGACAACCAGATGTCGATTGCCGAAAACCACGGCGGACTTTACCACAACCTGCAGCTGCTGCGCGAAACCAACGGCGAGGCGTCTTGCAACTTCTTCAAGGCTATGGGCTTCGACTATCTCTATGTGGCTGACGGCAACGACGTCGAGGCGATGATCGAGGCTTTCAGTCGTGTGCGCGACATCGACCATCCCATCGTGCTCCACATAAACACACTTAAAGGCAAAGGGTATCGGTTTGCCGAGTGCCAGAAGGAACGTTTCCATTGGAGCATGCCGTTCGACATCCCTACCGGAGAACTGAAAAAGCCGGCTGGCGACAAGGGCTATGACACGCTGACTGCGGAGCATCTGCTGTCGCTGATGAAGGCCGACCGGACGGTGGTGGGCATTACGGCCGGCACTCCGACGGTGTTCGGTTTCACTAAAGACCGACGCGAGCGCGCGGGAAAGCAGTTTATCGACATGGGAATCGCGGAGGAGCAGGCTGTGGCTATGGCTTCGGCGCTTGCAAAAGGCGGGGCGAAACCGGTGTTCGGGGTCTACAGCACGTTCATTCAGCGTGCCTACGACCAGTTGTCGCAGGATCTCTGCATCAACAATAATCCTGCCACGATTCTCGTGTTTTGGGGCAGCCTCGGCGCGATGAACGACGTGACACACCTCTGTCTGTTCGACATCCCGCTGATTTCAAACATCCCGAATATGGTCTACCTTGCGCCTACATGCCGCGAGGAATATCTGGCAATGCTCGACTGGAGCATCCAGCAGACTGAGCATCCGGTGGCTATACGTGTGCCTGCCACTGGAGTGGCTGGGTCGCGCAGCGTTGACTTCCCTACCGACTATGAGCCGGAGATGAACCGTTTTGAGATGGCTCACTGCGGCAGCGGTGTGGCAATCATCGGTGTGGGCAATTTCTTTGCTCTTGCCGTGACTGTGGCTGAACAGCTGAAGCAAAGCGGCATCGATGCGACTGTTGTCAACCCTCGATTCCTAACCGGTCTCGACACAGAGCGTCTTGAAGGCCTACGCGACAGCCATAGCTTGGTGGTGACGCTTGAAGACGGTGTGCTCGACGGCGGATACGGGGAAAAGATAGCCCGCTATTATGGCGAGTCGGAGATGCGCGTGATGTGCCGCGGTGTTCGCAAAGAGTTCATCGACCGATACAACGTCGGCGAGGAGTATGCGGCAAACCGTCTGACTCCCGACCAAATCACCGCCGACATCCTTGAAATCCTGAATTGACAAATCATCGCTCTGTCAAAGACAAAAAAAACATCCCGATTGCAGCCGCAACCGGGATGTTTCTATTTATGGGGAAATGACTGTTATTTCACAATCACCTTTACACCGTTTACGATGTAGACACCGCGCTGCAAGCCCTCGATGCGGGTCTTGCCTGCCACGTCGGCACGGCGCACGAGTGAGCCGGCGGCGTTGTAGACGCGTACGGTGGCTTCTGACGCACTTTCAACAACCACTGCACCAACTGTGCCATAGACACGGATTCCGTCGGCTGTGAGCATTCCTACGCCTGAGTTCGGAGTCATCTCAATCGGAGTGCCGGTCATGTCGCCCTCTGTGAGGTCGATAGTGTCGAATGTGAAGTCTTCATAGCCTTCTGCTTTGACAACGAGACTGAAGACTGCCAGATCCTTAACCTTGATTTCGAAGCTGCCGTCTGCACCGGTTGTTGCCTCGGCAACCTTGTTTTCACCCTTGTAGAGTGCCACTGACGCGCCGGCGATTGCTGCATGCGACTCGGCGTCGGTAACTGTTCCGCTGAATGTGCGTACCGTCTTCTGCATCTCTACTGTTATGTCGAAGTTGCCCTCGAACGGAACTTCTTCAGAAGAAACCATGTCGTAGCCAGCTGCCTTGAACAGAACGTTGTATGTGCCAAGCTGCTTGAACTTGAGGTCGAACACTCCGTCTTCATCGGTGGTGCCGGTCATCACGTCGGCGCCGCTCTCTGGATTGCTTACATAGATTTCAACTCCGGCGATAGGAGCGTGGGTCTCAGCGTCGGTAACCACTCCGCTGAACGTGTAAGTCTTGGTCAGCGTGATAGCCAGACCGCTGATGTCGCCGTCGGCGAGTGAGATGGTTTCAGGATGAGTATAAGCGTCGTAAGACGGATGGCTTACTGTCAATTTATACTCCTTGCCGTATTTGATGACTTCCATCGAGAATGCACCCTCGGCGTCGGTCTCACTGTAGTATTCCACGCCGTCGGCGCTTGCAAGAATGATGTAGGCGCTTGCCACAGCCTCGCCCTTCTCGTTCTTAACCGCACCGCTCAGCGTCTTGTACGGGCTGACAACGAAGTGTGCCACAGGAAGGCTGATATTTGACTTCTGCGACGAATCGGTCAATTCGCTGTCGGAGGCTGCCTGTTGTGCCTGTCCGCTGACGTTTTTGTCAACTTCAAATAAAGTGCTCACCCAACCGGTTGCCGAAGCGTCAAGATACAGACGCACATCGCCGCCATCGTAAACAAAGCCGTCGGGGAATGTGAGTTCAACAATAGGTTCCATTGCTGTATCTTCGATGGTTTTGTTCATATCTATAATCTGGTCGGTTGCAACCTGTGTCAAACCGTCGACACCGAAGCCCTGAAGCGCGGTGCCTTCAGCCACGTTGCCTACCCATGCGTTGAGCGTAATCTTAAAGTCCTTGGCATAATGAGAGCCATAGAAACGGATTGCGTCCAGCTTTGTGCCTGCCGGCAAGTTGATGAGCGACTTAGGATAGATGATTTCTGTCCTTGAATTTTTATTAAATGGAGTTATCGCTCCTGCCCTGTCGGTGCTGTTGGCTTCTCCGACAATTACTTCAGCATCCGCCTTCTCTTCTGCAATTGTCACATTGACGGCTTCCGTCTGTACGTAACCGCTGGCGTAAGTGAATTTTGCGTACACGCTCACTGTGCCTGCCTCGCGAGGCATATATGAGAACGTGAATTCCTGTTCGGCGTTTTTGCCAATTGCCACAGCCTCTGCCCCTGCCAAGATTCCATCATTGACAAACAAATGGGCGGTGTATGAGCCTGCCTCTTTGGCAATTCCATTGAGCAGCTTGACAGTGGCGGTATAGGCTGTGTTGACCTCACCGGTTTCCGGGATGTTGAACGATAATATTTTGAAGCCTTCGGCACTTTCAAGTGCCACATCCTTGACAATCGACTCTCCGTTGAAAGCCACAGTCTCTGTCTTTTCAAAGTAGCCGTCCTTGGTGACGGTCATTGTATACTCCAAATTGTCTTGATAAACAGGGAATGTGTATTTTCCATCCGCGTCGGTTGTTCCCGAATATTCAACAATGCCCGAAGCAATCTTCACTTCCGCGTCGGCAACTGGAGCGCCGTTGGCTGTAACCGTTCCGCTAAGGGAGGTTGCTTCCTTGTCGATATGCAGATAGACCACTGGAAGATCTGCCGTTCTGTATTCGTCTTCTTCATCCAACGGGCTGTCGCTGCTGCGGTAGATTGCCATATTCTTCCTGTTGCCGTCCACTTCAAAGTTTGTGGAGATATATGTCGTACTGCGTGACTGCACTATAATGCGCAGGTTGCCGCCGGTGTAGACAAATGGTGTCGATGAGAAATCAAGGTCGAATATCGGCATATGGTTTTTGCTGTCACCGATTGAGCCGAGAACAATGTTAGGATTGCTGTACACCTTTGTCATTCCCTCGGTTGAGTGAGGTGCGGAGGCATCGGGTGCACCGTCGGTGGTGTTCTCCATCCACACTTCGAGCGACAACGGCAATTCTTTTGCCGATTTGTAGCCCTTGAACGTAAGACCCTTGATGGCTGTGCCTTCTGCCAATCCAATCACATCCTGCGTGTAGATAATCTCAGAGTCTGAGTTTCTGTAGTTCAATCGTGCCGGGACATTGGTACTGGTTGTAGTCACTGTGCCCACCTGCTTGCTTCCGCTCGGTGCTTCCTGAGCCACGACAAGGCTGGCGGATACCTCTGCGGTCGCTGTGCCTTCAACAGCAATCTTTGTGACGAATGTGCCTGCCTCGCGAAGCGGTACGTTGAACGAAACCGATGTGGATGCGCCTGAAGCCAACGCCGGCAGTGACTGCGTCTGCATCACTGTCTCTCCAAAATAAAGTTTGGCTGTGAGCTCGCCTTCGGCGATGTCGGCTGAGCCGACATTGGCGATAGTGGCTGATGCGGCATAGGCGTGGTTGACAACGCCTTCCTCAGGCATCACAACGCTGCTGACAAGCAACTCGTGCTCGGGAATGGCAAGCACAGTGCCGCCGACGATTGAGCCTATACGGGAATAACCCGCCTCGAATGCCACATACCAGTCTCCTGCAGGGATGGCTGGCGTGAACGATTTATACTTGAACACGTCGATATACGAATACGATGAGCCGTATTTGTCTGCCGAGAATTTGTTTGCTTCATCGCTGGCATCTTCGCTGATGGACTGCGCCAACGTCCAATTGACACGGTCGGCAGAATAGTATACGTTCAATTTGGAACTGCTGCCACGCTTAGCCGCAGTGAATGTCAAAGACTCTCCTTCTCCAAGACGAATCTTTGGAAGTACAAACTTGGTCATCGGAGTGACGCTGCTGTTGACGGCGCTGTAGTTGCCGTCTCCGTTGGTGTATTTGTCAACTGTCCACGAATTACCTTCTACGTAAGTGCCTGCCGGGAATTTACCGTCGGCAAACGTAACATAAAGTTTCGACGGGTCGACAATCGTACCGCTGACCGGCAGCGTGATTGCCGTGCCTTGTCCGTCGGCTGGAGTGACCACAATATCACCGCTGCGGCTGCCCAAAACCGAGGCGTCCATCGTTACGGTCAGCAACAATTTTTCGTGAGCCCTCACTACAAACGGTGTAGTAAGCGTCTCTGCCACATCTTCATCCTTGATCGAATAGGTAAAGCCTTCCGGCACGGTGATGCTGTTGATGGTAAGAGGCGCGGCACCTTTGGTGTTGCGGATGTTGTATTCTTTATCCACGCTGGACTGGCTGATGCCGAAATCCTGCAGCGTGCCGTTGCTGATGACGTCGAAACTTGTCGTTGTCACCGAGAAGTCAGGCTTATAGGCATAAATATCCACCCAGCCGCCGTAGCTGCTCGACCCCGTGATGTTTTCCCTTACGTCGAAACGTGAACGTGCGCTTTCTGTCACAGGGATGACGGCGTTGAGCTCGATAAAGTCTGACGTTTCGCCTGGCTGAAGAGCCACCGCTATAGGCTGCGTATATACTTCCGTATCGGCTGCACTGCCGGTATTCTTACGCACGATGCTCAACGAGTAGTTTTCATCACCTGGATTAAACGCCACATCGCCGTTGTTTTTAACCTTTACATTCATCTTCAGCGTAATATTGCCGTCGGCATCGGCATCGGCGGTCGCGCCCGACATCAATTTGACCAAAGACACCTGCAATTCCTTGCGCAACTCGATGACGGCACTCGCTGCCGCAAACTCATCGATACTCACGTCGTCGCCACAAATGCCGATACGCGTGTCGGCGGCGACACCAGGAATATCCACCTTGGTCCATTCCGTCTCGCTCAATTCCGGCACCGTAACGTCATACTTTGAGCCTTTGGAATATTTCTTTGTCGACGCATTGTAAGAACAAGTGTAGAACGTTATCGTACCGCTCGACTTGTTCTTTTTCACATAGATGCTCGCATCGCCGGTAATCGGTGGCGTTACAAGCATATCGGCGACTGTTCCTTGATCCCAGGATCCGTCACCAATGGTTTGTGACCCAATGTACAGATAGGCGCCGTTGTCGCCATATCCGCCTGACTCCTTAAGTTGGTAATCGACATAATAGAAGTCGCCATAACCGTCATAGCCTTCCACTACATGACCCCAACCTGCTGGCGCAAAATCGGTCGACGATGTAGAAAGCCCCTCAAAATTGTAAGTGTAGGGACTCACAACATCCGCCCGTGCCATGGAAAAGCCCATAGACAACGCCAACATTGTGAATAATAATGTAAACTTTCTCATAAAAATATATTTGATTTAGTGTTTTGCCCTTTTATTTTCACTGCAAATATATACAATTTAATAGCAAAATACTAATTTTTCCAACATTTTTTCATAAAAACATTTAATCTATAAAATCCCTTGTTCGGGCGTAATATCAAGGCCGGCGGCTTCGACAAGTTGCCGGTCTTTCTTCATTACCTCAGCCGGAATCCATTTACGCTCAACCCTGACGGTGCGCACGCGGCTCAGGCTACGTACCATGTCCATCGGGGCATAACGATTGCTTAGTTCCGCTTTTTTGAGACGTTCGCTCAAGTCGTAGTACCACTGCAATGCAATCATGCAGATGAAAGTCCATGCCTCAAGCGATTTTTCGTCTTGCATGTAAGAATGGTCGGCCTCGATGACATTTTTAAATGCATCAATAGCCTGCTCTACATCGCCACGAGTCTTATAGTCGAGGTAAACATGTTCAGCATCTTTCCCCGATGTAGACATTAGAGCTAATGTGCCGAACTGCAGTGACTTCACCTTGTATCCGTCCATTGTGTACTCTTCCATTTCGGGGTCAAAAACGCGGCGCATGTAGTCTTCCGACTCATCGCTACGGTGTGCCTCGTCAAGGTAGAGAAACACTTCATGACCATCAATCTCAAAGCGCTTCCACCATATCGGCTTTTTGTGATAGAGGAATGCTCCATCAGCTCCGTCGTTGGTCCGCGAGGCGAATATGTTATAATCCAGACCTTTGGTAGAGCGCTTTAGCGCCATAGTGAACTTTATCCCCAATTTGTCAAGTTGCGCTATGTTTGAAGCCGATTGAAATCCTTTATCGATAATGGCAACACCATCGCGTATGCCCGAATCGGCGAGGCACACCTTAAATGCGCTGACATCCTTTATGCTGCCTGGCATCAAACGATAATATACGGGCAGATGCTTGGCGCAGTTGAAAATCCACATTATATTTACCGCAGTGTCGAACGTGCCGCGTTTTGTTTTTGTCAGTTGCGGATAATCCATGCAACGTGATGCCGAGAGCTGATCGGTGCCGTCAAAGATGATATTATCCAAAGGATCAATATAGCTGCGCATATACTCAGTTATTTTATCACGCTTTGTGCCCAAATCATGAAGAAATCCCGATAGCGCATTGGCCGACAAGCCCCTATCGCCAATCTTGTGCGACAGATAACTATCGGCAAAGTCTCCTGCAACGCGACGCATCGGCGACTGAAAACGCAACCTGCAGTACACCAGCGCAATAATCCGCGACCAATCCTCAGGGAACACTTGCTTTAGTCGGTCAATACAGTCGCCCTGCTCCGTTAGAATGTAGTCTGAGAGACCGAATTCCTTTACTTCTCCGATTTTTGGCTCGGCAATCACAGCCGACTTCCCTTCTTTAAGTTCCGCAATCTCACGTTCCATTATCCGCTTGCGCGACTCCTTAAAGCCTCCAGCCTCAGTTATAGAGCCAAGATATTTGCCTGTAATCTTGCGGGCGCGCTTTTTCTCCTTGTCATACACGCTTGAACACTCATACAACTTGTAGAGCGAATCGTTTACACGACGAAGTTCAGTTCCGGGGCGACGGAATTTTACTGCCCAATCAGGATGTGCCATACTCTTTATATATTACGCTAAGACGTAATACAAAGGTGCAACATTGTTTTGATTCTGCCAAACTTTTTTGCTTGAAAATCAAGCATCGAGGCGAAAAAAATCGCCCCGATGCCATAATATTACGCCAATTTAAGGGATTTTATAGATTAATCGATTTCCTCATCAGCCTCGTAACCGCCCATTTCGCGAAGAGCGTTCTTGAGCATTACGTACTGCTGGAACAAGTGGTTTACAGGCACCTCGCCCTGAGTGTAGTCGTGCATCGGGCTCTTGAGGAAGAAGCTCAAGAAGCGCTGAGTACCGTAGCGTCCTGCGCGTGCAGCCAAGTCGCTGAGCAACACGAGGTCAAGGCAAAGAGGAGCAGCGAGGATAGAGTCGCGGCAGAGGAAGTTGATTTTGATCTGCATTGGGTAGCCCATCCATCCGAAGATGTCGATGTTGTCCCATCCTTCCTTGTTGTCGTTGCGCGGTGGATAGTAGTTGATGCGCACTTTGTGGTAGTAGTCTTTGTAGAGATCCGGCTGATTCTCAGGCACGAGGATTGACTCCAAAGTAGACAATTTGCTGACTTCCTTAGTGTGGAAGTTTGCAGGCTCGTCGAGCACAAGACCGTCGCGGTTACCGAGGATGTTTGTAGAGAACCATCCTGACAAGCCGAGGCAACGGGTTCCGATGATAGGAGCAAAACCAGACTTAACCAAAGTTTGACCAGTCTTGAAGTCCTTACCGGCGATAGGCATCTTGGTTTTTTCAGCGAGCTCCCACATAGCAGGGATGTCGACAGTGGTGTTAGGAGCACCCATGATGAAAGGAGCGCCTTCAGAAAGAGCTGCGTAAGCGTAGCACATAGAAGGAGCGATGTGCTCTTTGTCGTCAGCCTTCATAGCTGCTTCCAAAGAAGCGAGAGAACCGTGGATCTTCTCGTCTACCGGAACGTAGATTTCAGTAGAAGCCGCCCAAAGCACAACGATACGGCTGCAGTTGTTTGCTGCCTTGAAGTTGCGGATGTCTTCGCGAACCTGCTCCATCATATCCCAACGGTTAGCGCAAGTTTTCACGTTGTCACCGTCAAGACGTTTTGCATAATTATGGTCGAAAGCCGCCTTCATAGGAACGATTTTAACCAATTCGTCCTTAACCGGCTCGATGTCTTTCTCTTTAAGAACCTCAGCGTTGATTGCCGACTCGTATGCGTTTGCAGGATAAACGTCCCAAGAACCGAAAACGATGTCGTTCAAATCTGCCAAAGGCACGATGTCTTTATAGTGAAGATATTTCTTTTCAGCACCGCGGCCAACGCGGATTTTGTCGTATTGTGTCATTGAGCCCACTGGTTTAGCCAAACCTTTACGAGCCATCAATACACCTGTCATAAATGTTGTTGAAACGGCACCAAGACCTACTACAAGTACGCCAAGTTTGCCTTCTGCTTTTTTAACGTTGCAATTTTCCATTTTTCAGAATATTTTCTTTTGAGTTGTTTTCAAATTTGTCTTGCGGACCAAAATCCACGGGTCAAAAGTACTGCTATTTTCCTGAATGCAAAATTATTTTTAAATAAATAAATGGTCCAAATGGTCTAAACTTTGGTAAAAAAGGGCGTAACCAGATAATATTTGTTAAATATCACCTGATTGCGCCTTATTTTGTGAAAATTTCTAAACGAAGCGTTTTTCGATTTCCTCGAGTTTTTTGATTATTTCGGGATGCGTGACGGCATCTTCCTCCGCCGTCCATCCTTTTCCTTTGAGCCACGCCACCTGGCATCCAATAGACTCAGCCGGCACGATATCCTTCTTATAGCTGTCGCCAACGACAAGCACATACTCCGCGCCGATCTTGTCCGCATATTTCATCTGTGCCTTCAAAGAACGCGACGCAATATCACATTCCGCGTAAATGCCCTTTGCACGCAGCTTTTCTGCCATGAGGTGGGCTGCTGCACGGGTGTGGCCGTGGATGGAAGCACTTGCCACAAGGATCTTTTCCGGCTCCTCGGGCTTGTAGCTGGACCAGATGTCGTAGTAGTTCAGGTACTTGCCCAGATCTCCGGTCAGCACCGGGCCGTGCAGCGGGCAAATGGTCTGGATGTCCAGAGCCGCGGCCTTTTTCAGCAGCGCCTGCACCTGCGGGCCGTATTTCCCCACGATGTTCAGGTAGTAGCGGCGGGCTTCGCTGGCCCAGTCGGCCTTTTCGTCAAACTTTGCCACAGCGCCAAAGCGTCCAAAGCCATCAGCGGAGAACAGCACCTTCTCGCTGCTCTCATAGCTGACCATGACCTCCGGCCAG
>OLXF01000574.1_pt1 | contig 15164 bp, 19 predicted proteins | sample 1673471 | NCBI WGS metagenome assembly OLXF01 (sample SAMEA103958113, study PRJEB25191) | human gut metagenome
GCCGCGGCGGTCGCGTATCTCGCGTCTGACAAGGCGTCGTTCGTCACGGGCCAGGTGCTCGCGGTGGACGGGGCGTTCGTGCTCTGAGTCAGCGCCCTGTGCTGCCAAAGCCCCCCTCGCCGCGCACGGTCTCGGGAAGGGTGTCGACCTGCTCAAATTCCATCGGCAGAAACGGCAGCAGCACGAGCTGGGCGACGCGGTCACCGTGGCGCACGGTGCGCTCTTCGTTGCTGTCGTTGTGCAGGGCGACGAAGCATTCGCCGCGGTAGTCGCTGTCGATGACGCCGAGGCAGTTTGCCGGACGGAGGCCTTGCTTGGAAGCTAAGCCGCTTCTGGCGACAACTGCGCCGAACGTGCCCTCCGGCAGGGCAAAGGAAAGACCGGTCGGCAGCATAGCCGTCGCGTGCGGCGGGATGATGAGCTCTTTGTCGCCATCCAGACACGCGTAAAGGTCGTAGCCGGCGGCGAAAGCGGAGCCGCGCGTGGGGAGCTTTGCGCCCTCGCACAGCAGCTTGATCGAAACGTTGGACATGGGGGAAAACCTCCTTTTTTTGCATGCGAAACATTATAAAGCCTGCGCAAAAGAAAAGCAAGCACGGTGCAAAAAGGGAGGATCTGGCATAAGAATAAGAATTTTCCCTTGCCAAACAGGGGGAGTTCTGCTATTATACTATGATGTAATGTTTCCGCCTGATGCAGGCGCTTACAAAACGACAACCTTTTTTGGAGGCTCGGATAGATGGCAAAAAACAACGATAAGCGGGCAGAGCGCATGGCCAGAAGCAATCGCAACGTCAATCGTGCGATCACGGTGCTCATGGCCGGCGTCATTGCTGAATTTTATCTTTTGATGGTGAACAACTACTATGTCAAAGGCGGCGTCGGTCAGGTGCTCACGATGATGACTGTGCTTCAGGTCATCGACTACATCGGCTGTGCGCTGTTCGGCGCGGGCCTTGTCGTCTGGCTGATGCGCAAAAAGTGGACGCGCTTTGCGCCCGCCGCGCCGTGGCTCTTATGCATCGGCTTTTTCTTCGCCGTGTCGTCGATCCTGATGCTCAAGGTCTACCCGCAGGGCACGACGATGATGTGCGTGATCGTGCCGGTCGTGATGCTCATCGGCATCGTGTTCCTGCTCTATCCGCGTGAGTTTTCCGTGCAGGCCGTGGGCCTGACTGCGTCGCTGATGGCGATGTACCTCATCCACCGCGGCAGCGGGAGCGACACGTGGGGCGGCATCGTCACCGGATGCAGCATCCTCGCGATCTGCGTGGTCGCGGTGCTTGGTGTCGCTGTTTTCAAGGCGGGCAAGAACGACGGCAAGCTTAAAAAGCTCGGTGATCTTCGTATCGTGTCGCAGGACGGCGACTACAAGCTCATTTACGCTGTGCTCGCCGTGTGCGCACTGGCCATCGTGGCGGCGCTCGCCGTCAGCAGCATCGCCTACTACGGCCTCTGGGTGCTGGCGATTGGCACATTCCTCCTCGCGGTGTACTACACGGTGAAAATGATGTAAAGAAATCAAAAGGAAGGCGAGTCCATTTGGACTCGCCTTCCTTTTTTGCTTTTTATATGTCGCGACGTCCTTCTAAAGCCCGCATCAGCGTCGCGTCGTCGGCGAATTCGAGGTGGCCGCCGACGGGGATGCCGTAGGCAAGGCGCGTGACGCGCACGCCGAACGGCCGCAGCAGGCGGGCGAGGTACATCGCCGTCGCCTCGCCCTCGGTGTCAGGATTGGTGGCCATGATGACCTCTTCGATGTTCCCCTGCGCCACGCGGTCGAGCAGCGGCTTAATCTCCAAATCGTCGGGCCCCACATGGTTCATCGGCGAGATGACGCCGTGCAGCACGTGGTAGCGGCCGTTGTATTCGCGCGCGCGTTCGATGGCGACGACGTCGCGCGGGTCGGCGACGACGCAGATGACATGTTCATCACGCTTCGGCGACGAGCAGATAGGGCAGAGGCCGCCGTCCGTCAGATTGCGGCAGACGGGGCAGAACGTGACGGTGCGCTTGGCGTCGACGATGGCATCGGCAAAGGCCTTGGCCTCCTCTTCGGGCAGGCTCAGCACGAAAAACGCGAGCCGCTGTGCGCTCTTGCTGCCGATGCCGGGCAGGCGCGCGAACTGCTCAACGAGCTTTTCGAGCGCCGCGGGAAAGTATTCCATGGACTTAACCTCTCAGCTCTTTGATCTTGGCGGGGATATCCGCGGCCTTGTAGACGGCGGAGCCCGCGACGAGCACGTTTGCGCCCGCCTCGATGCAGGTTTTGCACGTCACGGCGTCGACGCCGCCGTCGACCTCGAGCTCGCAGTCAAGGTTTCTCTCGTCGATGTAGCGGCGGATGGCGGAAACTTTCGGCATCATATCGGCCATGAACTTCTGCCCGCCAAAGCCGGGCTCGACGGTCATCACGAGTACGATGTCGCACTTGTCAAGAAACGGCAGCACGGCCTCAGCGCGGGTGTTGGGCTTCAAGACGACGCCGGCCTTTTTGCCCTTGGCGTGAATTTTGTCGAGCGCGAGGTGGATCTTCTCCGGCGTGTCGGCCTCGACATGACAGGTGACGAGGTCCGCGCCCGCGTCGCAGAACTGGTCGACATAGCGCTCAGGCTGCACGATCATCAGGTGCACGTCGATGGGCAGCGCCGTGCGCTTGCGGATGGACTGGAGCACAGGGATACCGATGCTGATATTGGGGACGAAGCAGCCGTCCATCACGTCAAAGTGGACGTAGTCGGCGGTGGCAATGGCCTCGACGCCGGTGCCGAGCTCGGCAAAGTCGGCGGAGAGGATGGACGGTGCGATCTTGACGGACATGATAAGAATCCTCCTGCGAAAATTTTCTTATTCTTTATTGTAGCAAAGCGCAGGAACAAAAGCAATGCAAAAAAATGTAAAAGACACTTGACATTTCACTCGCGCAGTGTTATCCTCACAGATGTAAAGCGAACTTGACTTTGGAAAACGGAGAGAAGCGATGAAAAACCACATTGAAGAGAGAAGAAAGGCGCGCGGCATGACGCAGCAGCAGTTGGCGTCGGAACTCGGCGTCTCGCGCCAGACGATCATTTCGCTCGAGAACGGGAAGTACAACCCGTCTATCCTACTGGCGCACAGCATCGCGCGGCTCTTTGGCGAGCGGATCGAGGACATTTTCATTTTTGAGGAGGAAGAGGCATGAAGGGCATGAATTTACAGGAGCAGAAAAAGTGCGGCATTCTGCTGATCGCCATCGGGCTGGTGATGTTCGCCGTCGGGTTCCTGCTCAGCGATGCGCATATGGACGATTTTTATAACGGCCTCGGCTGCGGCCTCTTTGTCTGCGGCGCGGTGCGGCTGCTGCGCGTGCACCGCCTGAGCCGCGACCCGGAAAAGGCTGCGGATTATGACGCGATGCTCAAGGATGAGCGCACGGTGTATGTTGCGAATAAAGCGCGCAGCGTGACGTTTTTCATCTGCGTCTATGCCCAGCTCGCGGCGGGACTGCTGGCGCTTTTAGTGTTCAAGCAGCCAATCATCGGGCAGGTGCTGTGTCTTGTGACCTGCGCGCAGTCGCTTATTTTTTGTGGGACTTATTGGTACTACAATAAGAAGTATTGAAGGCAGCGCCGTAGGCGCTGCACGGGATAAGGGGGATATTCTCTCACGTGAGAGAATATCCCCCTTAAACCCCCAAGAGAACGCAAGGGGCCTTGCCCCTTGACCCCGCACATTGGCAGTTTGCAGCTTGAAGGACTGCACACGCTGCGCAGTGCGGGTGCGGTGTACATGGCTTCGCCATGAATCCCTGCGTTTCGTTACGTCTTGCAGCCGCGCCTTACTATCGTGAGGCGCGAGTGACGGTAGTCCGGCGGCAGACTGCGTGCGGAATGCGACATTGCTGGCGCTCGCCGCATTGATGGGCGTCCGGGTAGACGGAAATTAGGCTGTACTTCTACAAGATGGGCAGAGCGGCACCCGCAAGGGGTGTGCCGCATCCGTAAGGCGTCAGAGCCGCCAACGGCTGCGCAACAGCGGATAGTAGGAGCAGAGGCAGATCGTATAGCACCGCTAAACGCGGCAACGCCGCGCGCAGGCATTCCCATTCCGAAGGCATAGGAGTCATTCAAGTCCGAGACTGCCAATCTAAACGCCTTTCTTTTGGACGGGCGACGCCCGTTTTCTTTCTCGGGAAAGAAAATGGGGGTCGCATTCGTGCAGCGCCGTAGGCGCTGCGATTTTGATCTTGTGCAAGAAAAATTGCAAACTTGTAAACCTTTATGAAATTTATAGGTTGACAATAGGCGGGCGTCATGTTATGATGAGCCCAGTTTTTTTGAGAAAAGGGAGGATCACCATGAAAAACATCAAAACAAGAGACCTGATCTACTGCGCGCTGTTCGCCGCGCTGACGGCTATCGGCGCGTTCCTGCACTTCCAGCTTTTCCAGGCGACGATCACGCTGCAATTCTTCTTCACGGCGATGGCGGGATTGCTTTTGGGCGCAAAGCTCGGCGCGCTGTCGCAGCTTCTCTACGTGGTACTCGGCCTTGTCGGCGTGCCCATCTTCGCGGCGGGCGGCGGCTTTGGCTATATCTTCAACCCCACGTTCGGCTTCCTGCTGGGCCTGATCCCGACGGCGTGGGTCATCGGCAAGATCGCGGAAAAGGACCGTTCCGTGCCGCGGCTTCTGCTCGCGTGCTTTGCAGGTCTCGCGGTGCTGTACCTCGTGGGTCTTCCCTATATCGCGCTGATCGTCAACGTCTACAAGGGCGGCAACGTGAGCGGGATGACGCTCGCCACGGCCTACATGCTGCCCTATCTTCCCGGCGACTGCCTCAAGATCGTCGTGAGTGTGATCCTCGCGCCTCGCATCCTGAAGGCCATGGAGCGCAATTCATAAAAAATTCATCAAAATGTTGCATTTGCAACTTCTATAAAACCGGTAAAATGTGGTAGACTAACGCCAGTGAAAGGCAAGCAAAACAATTCACATTTCAAGATAAACTTTATGGAGGTAGCAATTATGAAAAAGTGGCTTTGCAAGGTTTGCGGTTATATCTATGAAGGCCCCGAGGCTCCTGCGGAGTGCCCCGTGTGCCACGCCAAGAGCAACATGTTCGAAGAGGTCAAGGGTGAGCTCAAGCTCGCTGCCGAGCACGAGTTCGGCGTTTACGGCAAGACCGTGAAGAACAACCCCGACATCTCCGAAGAGGACAAGAAGTATATCTTTGACCAGCTGATGGCCAACTTCAACGGCGAGTGCAGCGAAGTCGGCATGTACCTCTGCATGGCGCGCGTTGCGCACCGCGAGGGCTATCCCGAGATCGGCCTGTACTGGGAGAAGGCCGCCTATGAAGAGGCGGAGCACGCCGCGAAGTTCGCCGAGATGCTCGGCTCCGACCTTGAGCCCAACATGAAGGCAAGCACGAAGGACAACCTCAAGTGGCGCGTCGACTGCGAGTTCGGCGCCACCGCTGGCAAGTTTGACCTCGCCCTGTGCGCGAAGAAGAACGGCCTCGACGCCATCCACGACACCGTGCACGAGATGGCCCGCGACGAGGCCCGTCACGGCCGCGCCCTCAAGGGCCTGCTTGAAAGATACTTCAAGTAAACCGAAACCGCAGCAATTCCGAGCTTATTGAGAGAGGAGCAGGGAAACCTGCTCCTTCCTCTTTTTCCCGTGACCGCCGCCGCGCTGAGCGAAGAAGATCCCCACCAAAACGGAGAGTAAAACGAATGAGGTCCAACAAAATGCTTATGAAACAAAACAACGCAGGCTTTACGCTGGTGAACGTGCTGATCGTGATCGCGGTCATCGCCATACTGAGCGTGGGCGCATACCCGGTATTCTCAACTCTGATCGAGAAAAGCTGGGAGGCGGCGGACATTTCCGGCGTGCGCTCGGCATTCGACCACGTTTCCGCGGAGGCGCTGATGGGGAATAAGACAGCCACCGTTACGGTCGATCTGAAGCAGAAGCAGGCGGATTGGCAGTCGATGGACCCTGTGAACATCCGCGGGATCATCCACTACAAGGGTGCGGACGACACGGACAACTGGAAAGGCGTTGCGTCGCCGGGCGGAAGCTGCGTCGTTTCCTACGAGGAAGCCGTCGGCGTGGTGCTCACATGGAGCGGCGAAGCGGCTGCCAAGCCCCAATATCCGTTTGACACCGACGTGAAGGACTATTTTTCGCTGCTCTACAATACCGATTTCTGGAAGGACGGCAGCCTCAAGACCGATAATTTTGAGTTTGATTCCCGCTGCCCGGGCTCAAAATACATCCCCTCTCTTGAGAAGGAGCTTGAGAAGCTGAGCAACAGCCTTTTGCAGCAGGAAAACTGCACCTGGGCATTTCTGGGAAATCCCTATGACGGTCGGGAAAGCGAGCGCTATCTCTTCTGGACCTCTCTCAACACGAATAAAGTCGGCGGCGGCGTGAAAATCCCCGTGATTATTCAGACCGGTGACGGGAAATACTATGTTTCCCACACCACGACCGGAGAGCGGGAAAACCAGAGCGGCAAGTATATTGCGGTCTCAAAGCACCTCTACAACGACCAGCAGTACAAGTCGGTCTTGAAGGCGGGAGAAAAATACGACTCCCTGACGGCCGCCTATGTCGCATATTTGCTCGCGCTTGAGGAATACGAAAAGAGCGCCCTCGATTCAAACTGACCGGCCGTGCACCCAAAAGGAAAGGCGGATAAGAATGAACGTGATGATGACGGGACGGAGACGCTGCGCGCTCGCGCTTCTGCTTGCCGCCCTCGTACTGAGCGGCTGCGGCAAAAAGGACGCGCCCGACGCGCCCGAGCAGACGGCGCAGACGGCGGCGTACAGCAACCTCAGCGACGAAGCGTCTAAGGAGCTGCTTTCAGAGCTTTTCGCGGACGCGGGGATCGCAGCGGAGCGGGCGGACAAATTCTTTGCCTGCCTTGACCAGTTCAACGGCAGCGTCAAAGCGGAATGGCTGACGGACGGCTTTGAAACGGCAGCCCCCACGGAGACAAAGTACGACCCCTATGAGATGCAGGAAATGTGGATGGAGCGGCAGGGGGACTTCCCCGGCTACAACTGCCGCATCACGGCGTATGAGCTCATGGGAGATCGCATCACCGCCGGCGAAGATCAGCCGGACACCAACGGGGAAGACTGGCTCTTCATGGACCTTGAAACGCTCAAGCGCGACCCGGACGCGCTCTGCGGAAAGAGCACGGCAGACTTCTGCGCCCTGTTCGCGCCGGTGGAGGCGGCGGACTCAACGGACTCTTCCGTGCAGGCGGAGACCCTGCGCAAGGGCTGGGCGGCGCGCGGCGTCACCTTCTCAGACGGCGGGTGCAGCATGATCTCCGTCGTCTTCCACGACCGTTTTTCCGAAACGGAGAATACGCTCTTCATCGGACACGTCGGCGTGCTCCTCCCCGCCGGGGACGATGGGCTTTATTTTGTCGAAAAGGTCGCCTTTCAGGAGCCGTACCGCCTGACGAAGTTTGAAATCCGCGCCGCGCTCAAAAGCTATCTCATGGCAAAGTACGACACCGGCTGGGGACAGGATACGACGCCCCCGTTCCTCATGGAAAACGACGTCCTGATGGACGGAGAAGCAGCGCAGTAAACGCATGAAAACCGCAAACGCCCGCCATTGCACCTCCGATGGGTGCGGTGGCGGGCGTTTTCCCGTCCGCGCTTTCCGGTATGCGCGCGCCGCGCGCCGCATACTCATAGGGGAGAAAAGGGGGACGGGGCATGAGGAAAAAGGGATGCTTGCTGCTCGCGGCGCTTGCGCTGCTGCTCGCGGGCTGCGGGGAAAAGACACAGAAGAGCGCGGAGGACTTGCAGGCGCGCTATGCGCAGATGCAGGGCTATGAGGCGATCGTGGAGACCGCCGTGCCGCGCGAGGACGAGACGCTGCACTATACGCTCTCGCTCGAACATTCAAATGGGGAGACGCGGGCGGCGGTGCTCGCGCCGGAGGAGCTCACGGGCGTCGGCGCGGTGCTTGAGGGCGACAAGCTGACGCTGACGTTCGACGATCTGGTGCTGGACGTGGGCACGCTCTCGCCGCGCGTTTCGGCGCTTTCCTGCGTGCCGCTCGTGCTGCAAAACTTTCCGAAAGTGTATCTCGACAGCTCGGGCGCGGAGACGATAGGGGATGTCGACGCGCTGCGCGCCGATTTTTCGCTGACGCTCAGCGGCGAAACGCTCGCCTGCTCGCTCTGGCTCGACGCCTCCGGCGCGCCGGTGTACGCCGAGATCGCGGAAAATGACAAAATTATTGCCGCGGCGGAGTTTACGAATTTTATTTTTGGTGATATACTATCACCGGACGCAGCGCAATAGCGCGCGTCGAAACTGAAAGCAAAAGGGTGGAAGCGTCTATGGAAAGCACGCTCAAGAGGACCTGGGCGGAGATCGACCTTGACCATCTGACCCATAATTTCGAGGTCATCCGCCGCCGCGTCGGCGATAAGGTGAAGCTGCTCGGCGTCGTCAAGGCAGACGGCTATGGCCACGGCGCGGTGGAGATCGCCAAGCGGCTCGAGCAGCTCGGCGCGGGCTATCTCGCCGTGTCGAACATCGACGAATGCGAGGAGCTGCGCGACAGCGGCGTGACGCTGCCGATCTTAATGCTGGGCTTCACGCCCGCGGATCAGACGGCGCGCATTTTGCAGCTGCACATGACGCAGGCGGTGCAGAGCTACGACATCGCAAAGGAATTTTCCGACCGCGCCATCGCACTGGGCGGGAAGATGACCGTGCACGTCAAGCTCGACACCGGCATGGGCCGCCTCGGCTTTTCGTGCGACGAGGCGCACTTTGACGCGAGCCTGCGCGACATTCTGCGTGTGCTCGAACTGCCGGGACTCGACATCGAGGGAGTGTTCACGCACTTCAGCGTGTCGGACGAGGACACGGCGGAGAGCGTCGAATTTACGAAATTGCAGCATGAGCGCTTCGCGCGCATGATCGAAAAGGTGGAGACGCAAAGCGGCTTCCGCTTCCAGCTCCACCACTGCTGCAATGCCGGCGGCATTGCAAGCTACCCCGAATGGGCGTGGGATATGGTTCGCTGCGGCATCATCCTCTACGGCTCGGGCGACTTGGCCGAAAAGATGGGCATGCAGCCCGTCATGTCGCTCAAAACGCGCGTGGCGACGATCAAGGACTTTGCTGCGGGCGAGCCCATCAGCTACGGGCGCACATACTTTACGCAGCGGCCCAGCCGCATTGCGGTCCTGCCCATCGGCTACGCCGACGGCCTGCACCGCGCGCTCTCGAATCAGATCGAAGTGCTCACGCCCTATGGCCGCGCCAAGCAGGTCGGGCGCATCTGCATGGATATGTGCATGATCGACGTGACCGACCTCCCGCAGGTGAAGTCCGGCGACGAGGTCGAGATCTTCGGCGAGCACATCCTCTGCGCGGACGATGCTGCGCTCTGCGATACCATCCCCTATGAGCTGATGTGCGCGGTCAGCAAGCGTGTGCCGCGCGTCTACCGCTTGAACGGCGTACCCGTCGACAAGAATTTACAGCCGCTTTAAGAAAAGCACGCGGCATCTGTCCTCAGCATACGATGGACTGGGGGCAGAAAGACGGGGAAAGTTGCGAGCCCCCGTATAAATTCCGCCCCCGCGTGGGAGAATGAAATTGGCCCCTGACAAAGGCAAGGGTACTTTCTTCCGCTCGGAGTGTGAATAGCTAAGTGGATATCAATGTGAAACGCGGCGATATTTATTACGCCGATCTCTCGCCCGTGGTCGGAAGCGAACAGGGCGGCGTGCGTCCGGTGCTCATCGTGCAGAACGACACCGGTAACCGCTACAGCCCCACGGTGATCGCGGCGGCCATCACCTCGCAGACGAACAAGGCGAAGCTGCCGACGCATATCGCGCTCTCCGCGCCGGACTACGGCCTGCCGCGCGACAGCGTGGTGCTGCTCGAGCAGATCCGCACGCTCGACAAGCGGCGCCTGCGCGAGCGCATGGGGCGCGTGGACGGCGAGCTGATGGAGCGCATCGACGCAGCCATCGCCGTGAGCTTCGGCCTGCAGAACACACAGTTGGTCTAACCCCTCCGGCGCGTACGGAAAGAGTGCGCGCCGGGGAGAAAATGAGGAATACAGCATGAAAAAGAGAAACAACGCCTTTGCCCGTCTGGTGGGACTGCTTCTGGTGAGCGCAACGGTGCTGACGCTGACCGTCGCTGCGACCGGCGGCGCGGGCACAAGCAGCGACCCGCTTGTGACGCTGAGCTACTTAAACGAAAAATTCCTGCCGCAGATCCTTTCCGAGGTGGACAAGAAGACCGCCTCGCGCGAACAGACGCTCTCGAGTAAGCTCACCGAGCAGGTGAAGAGCGAGACGCAGGCCTTCGAGCAGAAGTACGGCGCGTCGAGCGGAAACGCCTCCGGCGGCACGGCGGCGAGTTTTACGGTCGTGACGCTGAATCAAGGGCAGATCCTGTACATGGGCGTCGGCTGCGAGGCGATGCTGCGCACCGGCAGCGGCGTGTGCGTGGCGGCGAGCACCCCGGGCCTCATCGACGAGACGTCGGGCGCGGCGCTTGCGGGCGGCCTCGGTTTGCAGAAGAATCACCTTTACATGGCGACGGTCGACAGCCGCGGCGTGCAGGCGAGCGCAAACAGCACAAAGCTGCTCGTACGCGGCAATTACAGCGTGCAGTAAAATCCCTACATAAAGAAAAGAGCTTGTGCATAGAAATAGCACAGGCTCTTTATTTTGTGCCGACAGGAGGGGAGAGCGGTGGGGGACTGGAAAGCATTGCCGCGCGGCTCGTTTTTCCGTTCGGCGCGGCTCGACTGTGCACTCTCACTGTTATCCGGCGCGATGGTACGCGAGGAGAAAAGCGGAAAACTGTTGGCGCTGCCGTACAGCGAGAGCGCGCCGTTCCCGCTGCCGGAGCTCTTCTGCCTTGCCCACATCGGAATGGTCGACGGGAGAAAGTGTGTGATCTATCGCGTGAATGAGAAAAATTCGCCCATCCTGTGAAAAAATGCAAATTATGTCTACCATCCCGAAAGAAAGTATGCTATACTCTCTCTGACTAAGATGAGAAAAGAGGTTCTGCACGATGAAATGTCCCTATTGCGGATACAAAGAGAGCAAGGTCATTGATTCCCGCCCTGCCGAAGAGGGCAGCAGCATCCGCCGCCGGCGCGAGTGCCTCTCGTGTGCCAAGCGCTTCACCACCTATGAGACGGTGGAGAGCCTGCCCATGGTGGTCATCAAGAAGGACGGCTCCCGCCAGAGCTTCGACAGGAGCAAGGTGCTGCGCGGCATCCAGCGCTCCTGCGAAAAGCGCCCGGTGCCCGTGGCGGATATGGAGCGCATGGCCATGGAGATCGAGCAGGAGCTGCAGAACTCTCTGGAGCGGGAGGTCAGCACCGAGGCCATCGGCGAGAAGGTCATGGAGAAGCTGAAGAAGGCCGATGAGGTGGCCTACGTCCGCTTTGCGTCCGTTTACCGGCAGTTCAAGGACATCAATACGTTCATGTCGGAGCTGAACAAGCTGCTCAGCGAGAAGTAGGGGACGGCGTCAGAAGATATTCTTGGCGCTGACGCGCTGCGTCTCCGCGATGAGCCGGAACTGACCGCGCAGCTCCGCCAGCACCGGGTACAGGCTTTGGCTGTCGCCCTGGGCGGCCATGGCCTCCGCCTGTGTCAGCAGCGCCTCGGCCTCGTCCAGCTCCTCGTGGGAGATCACGATGTGCAGATAGCCCTGCGGCTCCTGCCACAGGGTGGTCAGGGCGTCCAGCTGCTGCTGTCCGCTGCCGCCCTGCGCCAGCGCGGCCTCGGCCTCGTCCAGCGCCGCTGTCCATTCCTCGCAGCGATCTGTGACCCACGCGGCGTTCCACAGCACGAACGCCAGCACCACCAGCAGCACCATAAGCGAAAGACGGGTGGCTCTCATCGCGCTCCCTCCTTCCGCAGACATACCACGGTGCCCTGCTGATCTACGGTCAGCAGGAACACGTCCTCGCTGCGCTTGACCCCCTGCCGGTGCAGCTCCTTTTCCAGCCACCGCTCATCCCTTCCGCACTGGCGCAGATTGTCCGCCAGCACCCGCCCGTCGTTGATGATGACCGTGGGCAGGAACGTGTCGTCCTCCACCGTCAGCGCCAACTGCCGGGGCGTTAGCGGCTGGCAGTCGCTGCGCAGCAGGACAGACAGCTTGCCGCTTGTCTCCATCACGGCGTATTTCACATCGTTCAGATCGGTGACGCCCTGCGCGCGCAGCTGCTCCAGCAGCTCGTCCAGCGTCAGCCGCGTGCGCCGCATGGTCTCCTGGTGCAGCTTGCCGTCCTGTATCACCAGCGCCGGCGTGCCGCACACCAGATCCCGGAACCGCACGCAGCGCAGGCTGATGGCACTGAACAGCGCGGACAGGGCGATCAGCGTGACAATGGGGATCACCCCGTTGAACAGCGGCAGGGCGAAGTCCTGCATGGGAACGGAGGCCAGATCGGAGATCAGCAGCGTCAGCACCAGCTCGATGGGCTCCAGCTCGCCGATCTGCCGCTTGCCGCTGATGCGCAGTCCGGCGATCAGCAGCAGATAGAGGATCAGGGTACGGAAAAACGCGGTGGCCATGGCAGCACGTCCTTTCGGAATTGTATTCCGAAGCAGTATGTCCCCGCAGCGGGGAAATTATGTCGCGGCACAGCGGCGCAGCCGCTTTGCATATAAAAGTCACGCAGAAAGGAAAGGAGGACATCGGTTTATATACCGACATCAGCGCCAGGTCTCGTACCGCCGCCGGAGCTTTTCCGCCAATACAGCGTTGCAGCGGCTTGCCATACAGCAAGTATTCCCGCGCCGCTGCGCCTTGTCTTGACGAAAAATCTTCCGCCGGCGTGCCGCAGCGTCGCCGGAAGGCTCCGCGGGTATGAGATGACGAGGTGGGAAGTGATCGAAGCTTTCGGCGGATGCTTCCCCGTGCCGTCCGGGTGCGTACACAGCCGACAAATATGCGGGCGACCGCAAAACAGAGAGGCTGTGACCGGATGCGAAGGCAAATGGTCTGCGTATTTGTGCTTCCGACCTATTTTCTGATCGGAGGATATTCTTAATATGTGTGGTATCGTAGGATACGTAGGAAAGCAGCAGGCAGCTCCCCTGCTGCTGGACGGCCTGTGCCGTCTGGAATACCGGGGCTATGACTCCGCGGGGGTGGCGGTGTGCGGCGCGGGCGGCTTACAGGTGCGCAAGACGCCGGGGCGTCTCAAGGTACTGGAGGAGCTGACCCACGGCGGCGCCGATCTGACGGGCACCGTGGGCATCGGCCACACCCGCTGGGCCACCCACGGCGAGCCCAACGAGCGCAACGCCCACCCGCAGGTCAGCGGCGACGGAAAGTTCGCCGTGGTGCATAACGGCATCATCGAGAACTACGCCCGGCTCAAGCAGGAGCTGATCCGGAAGGGCTGCACCTTTGTGTCGGAAACGGACACCGAGGTGGTGGCGCAGCTGCTGGCGTACAGCTACCGCCAGTGCGGGGATGTGTTCGAGGCGGTGAACCAGATGCTCTCGCAGCTGGAGGGCACCTATGCGCTGGGCATCGTCTGCGCCGACACGCCGGATCGCGTCATCGCCGCCCGGAAGGACGCGCCGCTGCTGCTGGGCTACGGACAGGGCGAGAATTTTCTGGCCTCGGACGTAACGGCGCTGCTGCGTCATACCCGCGATGTGGTCTACATGGACGACGGCGAGCTGGCCATCATCACGGCGGAGGGCATCCGCATCTACGACGAGCGCCGCCGCCCCATCCACAAGGAGCATCACCACATCGACTGGGACGTGGACGCCGCGGAAAAGGGCGGCTATGACCACTTCATGCTCAAGGAGATCTATGAGCAGCCGGCGGCGGTGCGCCGCGCCATCACCGGACGCATCCGGGACGGACGCGTGGTACTCAGCGACCTGACCATGACCGACGGAGACATCCGGGACATCGGACGCATCTGCATCGTGGCCTGCGGCTCCAGCTACCATGTCACGGCGAATCCGCCCAAAATTGAGGGCATCTGTAATGCGTGCGGCTCCGAGCTGGTCACGCGGCCGGATGACGTGCCGGAAACGGTGCGCAGCCGTCTGTCCGTTTACCACAAGGAGACCGAGGCGCTCAAGGGCTTCTATGAAAAGCTCGGCAAGCTCCGGCTTATCGAGGGAAATCAGCCCATCGAGGATGCTACTCGTGATATTCTGGCGGCATTGGGTGTATCAAAATGATCCCTATTAAAAATGAACGTGAGATCGCAGTGATGCGCAGGGCCTGTAAAATTACCGCGGCAGCCCGTGCTCTGGCAGGGGAAATGGTAAGACCCGGCGTGACCACAAAGGCGATCGACAAAGCTGTCCACGATTTCATCGTGTCACAAGGTGCAACACCGTCCTTCTTGCACTACTCCGGCTACCCCGCGAGCGTCTGTATTTCCGTGAACAATACCGTCATTCACGGCATTCCGGACGGCCGCGTGCTGCAGGAGGGTGACATTGTCTCCGTCGATGTCGGAGCCAAATGGCAGGGATTCCATGGGGACTGCGCCGCAACCTATGCCTGCGGGAAGATCTCTCCCGAAGCGCAGAGGCTTATTGATGTCACGAAGCAGAGCTTTTTCGAGGGCGTGAAATTCGCACGCCAGGGAAACCGGGTTTCGGATATCTCTCATGCGGTTCAGACTTACGCTGAGAGCTTCGGCTATGGTGTCGTCCGATCCTTCGTCGGTCACGGAGTCGGGGAGGAAATGCACGAGGAGCCGGAAGTCCCGAACTTCGGCAAACCCGGAAGGGGCCCGAGACTTATCCGAGGCATGACCATCGCCATCGAGCCGATGATCACCGAGGGAACGTACGAAGTGCGTGTCCTGAAGGACGGCTGGACGACGGTCACCGCTGACGGAAAGCTCGCTGCCCACTACGAAAATACTGTGCTCATTACCGACGGCGAGCCGGAAATTCTCACCGTCGCCGAGGGACTCTAAGCATGGAACTATCCAAATCGGATGTGGTGCTCTCCCTTGCCGGTCGTGATCAGGGAATGCTGTTCTTTGTGGTTGACACAGACGGTGTGTACGTTTCCCTGGTCAACGGGAAGGAGAGAAAGCTGGAAAACCCCAAGCGGAAGAAGGCCAAACATGTCCGCAAAGTCCTTCG
>OLXF01000577.1_pt1 | contig 15136 bp, 20 predicted proteins | sample 1673471 | NCBI WGS metagenome assembly OLXF01 (sample SAMEA103958113, study PRJEB25191) | human gut metagenome
AAAAAAGTAGCCAAAATTTTTTTGCCATTTTTGTCGTATTCGCGAATTGCTTTCGACGCTCTTCGCTGCACTCCCCTTTTCTTTTTGCAGGAAAACTTGCACTTGTGAACTTTTTAACAGCATTTTTACACCCTTTCCCCTCGCTTTTTTCCGGCACACGGGTGTTGCGCCGGCGTAAAAAAGCTGTTATCATGTCCTTAGCTTCTGCCGCAAATTTCCCTATCATACCAAGGAGGTACCCTTTATGGAGCTTTTTGATTTCGGCATCCCCGCGCTGGACAAGGCGCTCAACCTCACCGCGACCGTCCTTTTGCTGCTGGCGCTCGGTATGCTGCTCATCCGCGTCATCCTGCGCCTGTGCGACCGCGCGTTTGACCGCTCCGAGCGTCTCGCGCCCTTCCGCACCTATCTGCGCTCGACGCTGCGCGCCGTGCTCTACATTCTCCTCGCGCTCGCCGTTCTCGGCTCGATCGGTGTGGAGATCACCTCGTTCGTCGCCCTGCTGAGCGTTGCCGGTCTCGCCGTGTCGCTCTCGCTGCAAAATACGCTCTCCAACGTTGCCGGTGGCGTCATGCTGCTCATCTCCAAGCCCTTCACCGTCGGCGACTACGTCTCCTGCGACGGTATCGAGGGTGCCGTCCGCGCCGTCGACCTCGCCTACACCACCTTCACCACCGTGGATAATAAGGAGATCTTCGTGCCCAACAGCCAGATCGTCACCGCCAAGATCGTCAACTACAATGCCCTCGGCCGCCGCCGCGTCGACCTGACCTACACCGCCTCCTACGACGCACCGACCGAGACCGTCCGCACCGCGATCTTGGAGGCTGTCGCCGCCTTCCCGCAGGTGACGGACGAGCCCGCGCCCACGGTCGTCCTCAGCGAATACGGCGCGAGCAGCATCTCCTACCTCGTCAGGCTCTGGGTCTCCGCCGCCGACTACTGGACGGTCTATTACGGCATGAACGAAAAGGTCCGCGAGACCTTTGCCGCCCACGGCGTCGAGATGACCTACGACCATCTCAATGTCCACATGATCAAGGACTGAATCAAAAAGGAAAAAAGAGGGAGGAGGCAAGCCGCTCGGCTTGCCTCCTCCCTTTCTCATTTCTCCAGCTCCCGCAAGCGCTTGAGAAACACCGCCAGCTGCTCGCGCGTGACGAACGAGCGGTACTGCTTGTTGCCGTTTCCGTCGCCCACGATCAGTCCGTTTTTCTCGGCCCACTCGCGCGCCTCCGCGCTCCAGTCCGCCGGCTCGCGCTGCGCGAGCGAGCGCCAGTAACCCTCCATCAGCGTGTTGAACTGCTCCTGCGTCATCGTTTCCTCCTCTTCAAAGCGCAGCATCGGCGGCGGATACCGCCCCGCGCGCACCATCGACGAGGTGTATTTTCCGCCCCCGTCCCATTGAAAATGGGGCCGGTCGGGAAAACTCCGCCAGTCGCCGCCCCAGGTGAAGCCCATCTCCTTGCCGAGTCTTCCCATCGCGGTGAAAAACGCTGGGTCGTCGTACTCGTGTTCCTTCACATTCTTGCAAATATCGAACGCCAGCCCTACGCCCTTTGCGTGGAAGGTCGGCACCGTCGCCGTCCTGGCCGCGTAGCCCATCGAGACGAGGTAGCGCTGGTATTCCGCGTCGCGCACGGTCTGCACCACCAGCACCGGCAGTCCCCGCGCCGCCGCGCGCTCGATCAGCGTGCGGCAGTTCACCGCCACATCGGCGCGCAGCTCGCCGATCTCCCGACTGTTATACATCCTCGTCCTTCTTACTCTGCGTGCCGAAATAAAACCCGATCACCGCCGTGTAGATCGTCATATAGTCCTGCGAGAGCGACCCGCAGCACTCCAGCACGCAGAACGTGATCGTCAGCGTGATCGTCACGATGCTCTTGACCGTAAAAAGATTTGTCAGCCGCTTGAGCGCCAGCTCCTTCATCCGTTCTCCTCCCATCCGTCGCAGTCCTGTCCGCTGCGCGCCTGTCTGCCGCAGGCGGCCTCAAACACGATGCCGCCCGCGGTGTTCTCCGCCTTTGCCTTGTTGTAATAAAAGCCCGCCGATGCGCCGTAGGCCCCCCAGGCGGCGCTCACCGTCGCCGCCACCCACGGCAGCGTGCCGAGATAGCCGTACCCCACCGCCAGCCGCGCCAGCGCGAAGCCCTCATAGGTGGTGTAGAGCACCACCGCGCTCTCGAGCAGGAGCAGCAGCTTGGAAAATGTCCACTTTCTTCTCATGCCGCCGCCCCCTGTGCCAGCAGGGAGAATACCGCGCCGAGCAGCAGGTAGAGCACACGGTCGGCCAGCGCCTCCCAGCGCTTCCCCGGCTTTTCCGTGATGCTCTGCACCGCGTTTCGGATCTCCTTCACATTGCCCTCCACGCTCTCCTGCCGCACAGCGAGCACCTCCACCGCCGTTACCAGTTTATCCAGAGCGTCCTGTCTGCGTTCCACCGCCTCCAGACGCTTCGCGCAGGCGTACAGGCGCTCGTCGTTCTCCGTCAGGCGGACCGAGACCTCCTGCTCCGTCATACCGTCGGCACCGCCTTTTCAAAGCTCTCCCAGGTGTGCCCCGCGTCCTCGATGCCCTGCCATGTCCACGCGGCGGCCTCGCACTCCTCCCATGTCAGGAACCGGAAGTAAAAGTCCACCTGCAGATGGCACGGCATGATCTCCAGAATGATGTCGCGGATGCGCGCAAAGTCCTCCGGCTCGCCCGCCACCTGCGGGAAGGTCACACGCACCACGCCCTGCTCGTCCGTCTCTGCGGCCACGGCGCGCACGCCGCAGCCGCTGATGGTCTGGTTGACCGCCTCGAGCGTGAAGCCGTCGCCGCCGACGCGCAGCAGCGACGCGATCGCCAGCCGGCGCAGCGCCGGCGTCGTGCGCGCGCCGACGCGGGAGAACAGCCGCTCGCGGCGGGAAAGCCCCTCGTCCTCCGCCGTCATCAGCACACCCTCACGCGCCGCCTTCTCCAGCGCCTCAGCTGCGGCGTCCAGTCCCTCGCCCGCGGCGTACAGCTCCGCACCGCTCAGGCTGCCCTCATCGAGCCGATAGACCCGCAGCGGGCGCAACAGCTCGCAAAGATAGTTGTAGTAGCCCATCGCCTCACGCCTCCGTCAGCTCGCTGATCGTCACCGTGCCGAGCATTGGCAGCTCCGTCGAGCCAACCGCCACATCCGCCGCCGGTGCGGTCAGATGCACGTTCTCCACGCCCTCCACACCGCAAAGCAGCGTCAGCAGCCTCGCCGTCGTCACGTTCTTTCCCAGCAGCCCGCCGGTGAACAGCGCCTCCAGCGCGCTCTGCGCGCCGGCCTTGACCTCGGCAAAGGTATACCCCGGCGCCGCCTTGAGCGCCGCCGTCACCGCCCCCGTCTCGACCGTCGGCGCGAGCACCTTCACATCCACCGCGATCTCGCGCTTTTTCTGCAAGTCCATCTCGACCGCCGCGAGCAGCGCCGCGTCCGGAACGCCCGCGTGCGTCGCGATCACCACGTTCACCGTCCCGATGCCGCGGGCGCGACCCACCGCCTTCGCCGCCGCCACACCGGGATAGCGCATCGCCTCCTGCTCGTAATAGGCCGCGTTCGCGCCGTTCGGCAGTCGCTGATAGCTCGCCAGGACCCGCCCGCGCAGCGCCTCGTCGCTCTCGGCGTCACAGCCGCCGGAAAATGCCGCCGGGTTCGTGCACTGCACCACGCCGACCGGCATCGCCGACAGCAGCGTGACCGTCCCCGCGATCACATTGCCGCCCGCGCCCGCCTCCACAGCCTGCGCGGGCACGTCGGCCCATTGGCTGCCCACGGCGATGGTCGCGTCCTCCGTCGTCTCAAAGCGCACGCCCTCCGCCGTCATGCACACCGTGCCCTTTTCGATTGGGCACGCCGCCGTTACCTTGTCCGCCGCGGCAAAGCGGAGGGTACCGACCGCCTTTTCCGCCGCCGCGCGCGTGATGCCGCGCGTTTCGGCATGATAGTCCAGATACATTCCCTGCGCCGTCTGCGGAAAGCTCTGGTCAAGCACCCAGTCTGCCTGCATCAGCAGCGACTGCAGCTCCGCCGCGAGCGCATAGAGGCGCACCGCGCTGTCGCAGCCCTCGCTCGGCACAAAGCCCGCTCTCTGCGCGAACGTGCCGCGCATCTGCTCATAGATCTCCGTCCATTCCTTCACCGTCTCTCACGCTCCTCTCACCGTCATCTCCAGCGCGGCGCTCTCGCCGTCCGCCGTCAGCAGCACGCGCAGGGCCATGACCCCGTCCCCGCGCTCCGTCAGCTCCACATCCTCCACCGTCAGCGCCGTTTCCTCCGCCAGCGCCGCGGCGGTGTACAGCTTCGCCGCGGCAGCCCGGGCCGACGGCTTCTCATGCCCGAGCCGATACAGCTCGCTCCCCAGCTCCGGCAGAAAGGGAAAGCTCCCTCTCCGCACGCTCAGCCGGAAGAGCGCGCGCTCAAGCAGCGCCTCGGCTCCATCCGCGCGCCGTTCCCCGCCGATGCCGTCGGCGATATAGTCTCCGTTTCGGATCTTCAGCTCCATTCCCGTCACCCCTCAGCTTACAGGCGGCACATACATTGCGCCGTTGATAAAGAGATCTCCCTCGATCTCCACATGGCCGTTTCGCCGCAGCGTGATGCTCGCGCCGCCGTCCTCCGCGTAGATGCGCACCTCGCCGTCGTCCAGATCGTCCTGCTCCCGCGCGGCGTCCAGCGAGCCGGCCACATACCGCTCCTCGCCGAGCGTGCCGCCCTTGATGACCAGCACACGCTCGCCGTTTTTCGGCCGCCACGCATACCCGCCCGGCGACGCGAGCGGAACGTTGCGCTCCTCTCCCCGGCTGAGTACGCCCGCCGTGCTTCCGCCGATGGTCACGGTGCCGCTCTCCGCATTTGTTGTCTCCTGCGGCTCCTCCGTCCGTCGGAGCCAGCCTGCTACCCACATTTTTTCATACCTCCCACAGTGTCAGCTCCGTCGTCTCGCCGCTTGCGGAGAGCGTATGCAGCGTCTCGCTCACGCGGAACGTCCCCCGCACGCCCAGCCGCGCGAGTGACAGCTCCACGCGGTCCATCGGCTCGGCGTCCACGCTCCCTGTGAGCGTGACCGTCAGCTCCCGCGCATCCTCCGCGCTCTTCTCGATCTGATACCGCCCCGTGTAGCGCAGCTCATTCACGCTCCGCGAGGGCACATACACCACGCGGCGGCAGCTCCCGCCCCGCGCGAGGAACGCCTCGTTCCGCACCGTCTGGCGCAGCTTCTTCGCACGGTTCACCGCCGTCACCTCGGAGAGCACGCCGTACCGCCTGTCGCGGTACGACGCCTCGATCACGCCCTCCGGCTCCTCCAGCACAAGCCGGCGCCCTTCTGCCGCGCCGCGCAGACACAGCACGCCCTCCCGCGTGAAATACGGCGTCAGTCCACAGCGCCGCGCAAAGCCCTCAATGGCCTTCCACCGGCTCGATCCGCTCGCCACCGCGTATTCGCCCGTGCCGTACACCTCGCCGTGCGGCTCCCATGCCACGCCGCACGCCGCCGCGTGGTCCTTCAATATCTCGCTGAGCGCCGCGCGCTGATAGGTCACCGCCTCAGCCTCGTTGTCGAGCAGCAGCGCGGCCATGCCGCGCCCCTCGACCGTCAGCACCGTCCCCTCCGCGCCGCACACGGCGCTCCACTCGTCGATCACGCCGCGGAACCGCGTCACGCCGTTCTCCGTTGCCGCAAAGCGGCAGGCCGCCTTCAGCGCCTCCCCCATCTCGGCGCTGTAAAGGCACTTTACCCGAAAGCTGTCGCACGGCACGCCGCCGGTGCGCCGCAGCCGCCATTCCAGCAGCGCCGGCAGCTCGTATACCTTGCCGTCGGCCGTTTCCACTCTGCCGGTCATGAAAGCCTCACCCGCTCTCCGGGATAGATCCGATTCGGGTTCGCGATCTGCGGGTTGAGCGCACACAGCGCGCGCACCGTTGTGCCGTTTCGCGCCGCGATGGCCCAAAGCGTGTCGCCCTGCACCACGGTGTGATACCGCGCCCCCGCCGTTCCCGCCGCGCTGCCGCCCGCCGCCGAAGTGCTCACTTCCTTCAGCGCCGCACCCTCGCTTCCCGCCTCGCAGAACGCGAAGCGGTAGCGCACATAGTCCGGCAGCGGCTCCTGCACGACCTCCAGCTCGGTGAAGTAAGCGCGCGTCGTCATCCACACCGGATGCACCAGCACGCCCGCGCCCTCTCCGTAAAACACCGTCGCCAGCCGCTTGAATTCCTCATACGCGCCCTCTCCGGCAAATTCCCCCTCGCCCTCGAGCACGCGGCAGACCTGCCCGAGGTCCTGCGTCACGCTCCTGCCGAACGGCAGCTTGTGCTCCGCCACCACGCGGCGGAACGAAATGCGGTAGCTCCCGGGATTGCTCGGCCAGATGTAGTCCTTATATCGCATGGGCGTCAGTCTCACGTCCCCGCCTCCTCTCAGTAAAGATAGAATCCGCCGTCATAGCGCCGCGCGTCGCGCTCGATCTCTCCGCTCACGCTCCGCGCGGTGCGGAGGGCGTCTCCGCCCTCCGCCGAAACGAACGCCTCCGCCGCGTCATGCCTTCCCGCGCCGCTCTCCGGCGCGGCAGCGGATGCGCTCCGTTCCCCGCTTCCCCGCGCGCCGGCGTCCCCCGCCGCCGTGCGCGCGGATGTCGTTTTTTCTGCCGTCCGCCTTACGCTCCGCGAACGGTCCTCCGCATCGGCGCGGCCCTCGCTCTCCTCCGGCTCCGCCGCCGATGCGCCCTGCCTGAGCCGCAGATAACGCGCCATGTCAAAGCTCTCGTTCACCGTCTCGCCCGCACGGAACGCCTGCGCGCCGTCCTCCCATGCCGCGTCAGCGGAGTCCTGCCCCTCGTTCTCTCCCGTGGGCGCTCCCAGATACTGCCGCACCATCAGTCCGACCGCCGCAAGCATCGCCGCGCCGAGCTGCTCGGTCACGCGCCTTTGCTGCGCCGCGAAAACCGCATCGTCTCCCATCAGGCGTCCGTCTCCATACGCTTACAGGAGATGACCGTCACCTTTTCCGCCACCGGCTCACCGAGCTTGCCCAGCTCCTCGATGTTGCTCCAGCGGCAATGGCTGTAGATGATGCGCTTGCCCGGGCGGCACACCACCACGGAAAAGTCGTCGAGCTCATAGAAGCTCACGCCGTCGCCGATGGCCTCGTCCGTCGCGTACAGGCGGCTGAGTTCAAGCGTATAGCGCGTCTGCCCGCCCACGGTCGCCACCGGCTCGCTCTCGCCGAAGGCCTCGATCTCTCGGCTCGTGCGCACAGCCCTTGCGTTGTAGCCCTGCACCACCGCCAATTTTCTGCCGTTGAGCTCCAGATAAATGTCCCGGCTCGTCGGGATCGTCATATTTGCCATCTCTCCACCTCCTTACACCGTGATGTGCGCGCTGAGGTAAATGCGGTTGAGCCCGTGCGCCACCGCAAAGCTGAACTCCACCAGGCACACCGTCGGATCGTCCTCCGACGCCTTCACGCTCACCTCGCCGAAGCTGTCGATGATCTCCTGCGCGCGCTTGTTTTCCAGCTCCACCATCACCTGCGAGCGGATCGCCGCGCGCACCTGCGCGGTGTTCTTGCTGCGCACGAAGCGCGCACGCAGCGACGCGCGCAGCGCGGGGATCACGTCGTCCACGATCCGCACCGTCGTCAGCTCGCGCCAGGTCTTGTCCGCCGCCCCGCCGGTGGTCGTGCGCGTCGTGATGCCGCGCACGATGCTCACCTCACCGCTCACACACTCCAGCGGCGTCACGCCGCCGGTGACCAGGGTATCCACCTGCGTGTCGTCGTAGCTCGCACTCAGACCCGAAAAGCCCGCGAGCACCGCGCCGTTCACCGGCACGGACGGGTCGCTCTCCCTCGCGATGACCGCGGCGGCGGCCGCCGCCATACGCACATCGCCGGGCGCCGTGAGCACCATGCGCTCGCTGTTGAGCTTGCCCGCGCGCTCCACGAGCTTCGCCGCCGTCTCGCTCGCGCCGCCCGAAACCACGCCGATGCGCTCCCTCTGCGCGCCCGACGCCTTCTCCACGCTCGCGCGCAGCTTGAGCTGCACGTCCACGCTCGTGCTGTCGCACACGATCACATCGACCGCCTCCTGCTCCAGCGCGGCAAAGGCCGCCTCATAGCCGGTCGGCGTCGCCGCGGATACCTTCACCGCCTTGACCACCGCCGCGCCGTTGCGGTAGAGCGCCGCGAGCAGCGCCGCCATGCCGACCGTGCCCTCCGCGTCCTCGCCGAAGGCGCTCACGCCCTCGGCGTAAGAGGTCAGCGTCACCACCTCATTGGCCGTGCCCGTCGTGCTCACCGCCGCCGCGCCGAGGATCCTCGCGGTCTTTTTCCCGCCGATCACGCTCGAGGCGTCGTAGGACGAATACACGCCCGGGTGCTCATGTACCACCGTGTTGCCCACCTACTGCATCACACCTTTCAAAATAAAATCCGTCAGCACCGCGCTCTCCTCGTCTGCCGTCGCCACGAAGTAGGCCGTGCAGCGCGCGGTGCCCCGCCGCACGAACATACCGTACTCCTCGTCCCACTCCGTTTTCTCCCAGCTCAGCTCATCGAGCGTCAGCCCGTCGGCAAGGCCGTCCAGCAGCGCCTCGCTCACGGCCTCCGCCGTCTGCTCACAGCCGCGCGCCCCCTTGCGCCGCGGCGCGTAAACGTCCAGCGACGCCGCCATTTTGAGCTTCCTGCCGTACACCTCGACCGTCCGCCCGCTCTCCGCGTCGTACCGCTCGCCGAGATAGTTCATCAGCCCCGCGTGCGCCAGCTCCGCCTGCTTCGCGCCGACAGCGACCACGCTCCCGCTTCTCTCGCGGAAGCGCTCGTCCTCATAGGCCTCCGCCGCGTCAAGACCGGCGGCCTTCAGCCGGCTCACGATCTCCGACCGCACCTGTCCCGCCGCCGTCATGCCGTCTCCTCCTCGCGGTCAAGCACCGCCCAGTAGTGCGTCACCAGAGCGCCGAGCTTCACGCTCTCCGCGCGGCGGACGCGGTAGCGCTTTCCCTCGCAGAGGATATGGTCCCCCTGCGCCACACTCACCTCCGCGCTGCCGAGATAACGCCAGCAGCGCCGATCCGCCGCGCCCAGCGGCCCGACGGAGAACGGCTCGCCGCCGCTCACCGCCGTAACGGGCTGCACGAAGCCGTGCGTCTCGCCCGTCTCCGCGCCATGCTCCACCGTCACGGTCATGCCGTAGCGGCGGAACGCCTGGTCGATCATGCTTTTCATCCCTTCACTGCGCAAAAGAAGAAGCCGCCTCCTTCCGTATACGGGGCCATCAGCTGCCGTGCGCTGCGCCGCAGCGCCGCGGCACGTTCGCTGTTCGCGCCGCCCCTGACCTCGATCGTCACGTCGCCCGCGCGGAGGGAGGACAGCTCCTCCGCCCCGCCGAGCCTTGCGTCCGTCAGCGCGGCGGCCGCCAGCCATGCGCTCGCGCAGATGAACGCGCCCTCGCAGTCCTCCGGCGCAACGCCCTCGCGCAGCTCGCGCTCGAGCGCCTGCGCGCTTGCCGCACAGAGCCGTTTGAGCAGCGCCTCATCCTCTGCGCCGCAAGCGCAGATGCTCTTCGCCGTCTCAAGGATCTCCTCGTCCATCGCTCTCCCTCCTTTCGCTTCCTGCCGCCGTTAAACGGTCAGCACCTTGGAGGCCTCCTGATAGGGCTTGGCAAAGCCCGAAATGCTCGTGATCGCCGCGCGCTCGATCTGGCGGTCGATGAGCTTGTCGTACTCCACCATCACCTCGCTGCCGCAGATGTGCTCGAGGGCATAGTTCTTATCGAGACCGATGAGCTTGCCCGCGGGAACGGCAGAGGTGCGCAGCAGCTTCGCGCCCAGCGGCGTGGAGAGCGTGCCGGTGCCCTGGAAGTTCAGGCCCGTCAGCGGGTTCTGGAACTCCGAGAGCTTGAGCATCTGCAGCATCACGTCGTTGGATACCAGCATCGTATTCATGCTGTAGGGGTCGAACTTGGACCAGAACTCCAGCAGCGCGCTGTAGGTCAGCGTGCCCGCCGTGCCGCTGATCTTGCCGCTGCCGCTGCCGATCTCATAGGCGTCGGCGGCGTTGTTGTTGCCGTCGCCGTTCATCAGCACCTGCACCGCGTCGTCAAGATGCATACGGGCGATGTACGCGCCGATCTGGCGCAGGGTCACGGAAAACAGGTCCAGTCGCTGGAAGCGGATGGCCTCGTAGCTCGCCACGAGCATACGTCCGCGCTTGTGGAGCTTCACCAGATTCTCCTGCGTGCGGATGGCGGTCGTCGGAAGGACCGCGCCCTCCTCCACGCGGCGCAGCGCCTTGTCGTCGTCCGTCGGCACGGACGCGATGGTGCGGTAATCCATGCCGTCGAAGTTGGTCGTGGTCGCGGTGATCTCGGGCAGAATATCGCTCTCCATGCCCTGACGCACCACGCGCGAAACGAACTCGGGGAACAGCACCGCGCTGTCGGTCGTGTGGAAGAACTTCTCCACCATGTCGCTGCCCGCGCCCTTGACGTGGATATCAAAGCGCTTGAGCTGACGCTGGAAGGCGTCCAGGCCCTCCAGTGCCGTGCCGCGGTAGTTTTCGCTCGGGTCCAGGCTTTCGAGCACTCTGGAAAAGCTCTTGCCGCTCTGGGCATACATGCCCTTTTCGAGCTTCAGATTTTCATAGCCGTACGTCATTTTTCTCCTCCTCTTAAAGCATGATGGTCATGGTCTTGCCGGTCGTATCGACCTCGACGGCAAGGTAGCTGTGTCCGCCGCTGGTCACAACGCTCACGCCGCCGTTTCCGTCCGCCGCGAGCAGATTCCAGCCGACCGCCGGCGCGGTCTCGCCGCTGTACGGTACGCGCACAAGGCCGCCGAGCTGCACGCTGCACGCCTTGCCGTCGCGGCCCATCGCCGCCACCACGCCGCAGAAGCCGTCGTTCGCGGCGCACTTGCTCACCGTGCCGTTGGCGGATACCTTGACGACCTTGCCCTCCTCGGCTCCTGTGCCCGCCGCGAAGGTGGCGCACCACGCGCCGATGCCCTCGTAAGAAATGCTCATCTCATTTCCTCCTCTTTTCTTCGTTATTTATTCCAAAAAGCGCTCCGCTTTTTTGGTCTCTCTGCTCACACGCAGAAGTCGCGCTCGTTTTCCTCGCGCTTCTCACGCGGATCGACGATCTGCACGTTCGTACCGAGCTTTTTTGCCGCTCTCGCGCCGAAGGCCTTCTTGAGCTCCAGCAGCTCGCGCTCGCCGAGCTTTTCGGTCACGCTCTCGGCCACCGCACCGTCAAGCGTCTCGTCGGCTACCAGCATCAGCCGTCTTACCTCGCGGCGCAGCGCGCCGAGATAGATTTTCCCCAGCGCGGAAAGCTTCTCCAGTTCCTCCAGCTCACGCATCTGCGCACGGCTGCCGCACGCGCGCACCATCGCCTTGAGCGAGCCCTCGCTCTGACCGAAGCGCTTGACCACGCCCGCCGCTCTCTGCGCGGGCACCGCCACAAAGCTCCACTCATAGGCGTCCGTGATGTCGCTGAGCACCGCGTAGCACAGCTTCCCACCGTAATATTTTCCGCGCTCGTGCTCGCAGAGCCCCGCGTCCTTCCCGCAGATCGAGCAGCTTCGCTTCGCCGCGCTGCACCCGACGCTCACTTCTTTTTTGATGCCGCCTTCGATCTCCGCGATCAGCTCCGCGTTTTTCTCCGTGCGCAGCATATAGGCCCAGCCCTTGCACCAGCAGTATTTGTCGCCCGCCGTCGTGCGCGTCTCCTCCTCGATCACCTCCGCGCGGTAAATGCGCGCCGTCTGTCCGCCCGCCGACCAGCTGTGGTCGAAGATGCCCGTCCTGCCGACGAACAGCTCCGAGAGCTTCTCCAGCGCCGCACGGTCGAAGCGCTCAAAGTCGCGATCCACCTCGTTGTCGCACAGCTTCACCGCAAAGGTGTAGACCTCCTCCGCGCGCAGCTCCTTCTTCGCAAAGCGGTTGATGCGCGCCAGCTCCTCCGCCGTCACGGCGATGCCCGCTTCCTTTCCTTTCTCGCTCAAGTCTGTTCCTCCCTCTCGTCATTTTCCAGTCGGAGCCTGCGCGCCTGCTCGCGGTACAGCTCCGCCTTGGCCTCCTCCACAAGATCCTGCAAATTGATGTCGTCCCACTCCACGGCAAAGCGGCAGCCGTAGCCATGCAGGCGCAGCCACAGGCGGCACACGCGCTCCACCATCGGCGTGAGCGTGCGCCGCAGCGCCGTGATCTCGCTCGTGAGCATATCCGCCTGCTGGCTGCTCATGCGCTCGGTGGACGACCAGCTCAGCCCCAGCAAAAACGGCGGCAGGCCGGTCTTAGCCACCAGCTGCTCGAGGATCTGCCGCACCGGCACCTCGCAGTCCGGCATCACGTTGTCCGCGCCGATGGCGCGGATGCTCACGTCGCCCACGCTCACAAAATCGCGCACGCTCCCGCCGCGCGTCTCCTGCATCGCGCCGGACCACTCCTGCGCCAGCAGCTCGGCCCGCTCGCGCGCCAGCGCGCCGTCCGGCTCCTCGCCCTGCGGCTTGTAGACCACCGCGAAGCGCACGTTGCCGCAGCGCTCCCAGTTCTGCCCCACCGCATAGTAGATGCGCGAGAGCAGCTCCGCCATAAAGGGCATCGAGCGCAGCAGCGACACGCCGTAGGGATTCTCCGACTCCGGCAGCAGCGGCGTGAAAAGCACCAGCTCCTGCCGCGGCAGCTCGCGCAGCCTCCCCGCCGCGTCGTAGCCGCAGAACCGCACATCCAGCGCCGTCTCGCCCTCGCGCAGAGCCAGCTGCTCCACGCGGTGGCACAGCACCGCCGCGATCTCGCGTCCCTCCGCGTCCGGCACGATCTCGCCCACCGCGCGTCCGTTCGTCAGCAGCGAATCCAGATACTTGTCCAGAAAGGCGTTGAAGCCCACCTGCGCATGTCCCACATTCACCGTGCGCAGGAATTCGCCCAGCTCCTCCTGCGCCCGCTCGTCCTCACACAGCACGCGGAAGCCGCCGCTGAGCCTCACCAGCTTTCCGATCGCCGCGTCCACGATCGGCACCGCCTCGCGGACGCTGCGGTAGAGCGCCGCGTCCGCCCCGCCGAGCGGCATATAGCCTCGCAGCGCCGCAAAGGGATGCCCTCCCCTCTCGCGCACCTGCACCGCCGCGGCCGCGCCGCCCGTCTGCTCCTTTTTCCTTCGTTTCACCGTTCTGCCGCTCCTCTCCAGTTCGTCGTTCTTGTCACCGCGCACGCGGTCGGCATTGTGCCGTGCCCCGCCGCCACAGACATCGCAAAGTATCGCATCTCGTCCATCGCGTGATCGTTCTCCTTGCGCGGCACGTCGTGTCCGCTCCCGTCGTTCACCCATTCGTAGCTCTCCATCTCCCGCAGGCAGTCCTTGCAGCTCCGGCAGATCACGAGCCTCCGCTTCTTCAGAAGATCCGCCGTCACCCGCAGTCCGTCCGCCACCGCGTTGTTCGCCCGCATCACGCGGAAGCCCCTGCGCCGCAGCGTCTCGATGAAGCTCGCCGCCGACGGGTCCACGATCACACGCTCGATCCTTCTTCCCCGCGTCAGCTCCTCGAGCGCGTCAACGTATTCCTCATCCGTTTTCTGCCGGCCCTCCGTGCGGGAATCGTAGTAGTATTCGTCCACGCGGTACCACACGCCGTCCTTGAGCGCCCACAGCCCCATGCTCGTCGGGTTCACCGTCCCGTAGTCCACGGAAACACGCAGCCTCTCCCACGGCTCCGCGGGCGCCTCCTGCGCGTACTCCCCCGGCGCGTAGAAGTCGTAGATGCGCCCCTCCGCCGCCGTCCATTCGCCCAGCACGAAGCGGCGGTAGAAAATGCCGCTGTACATACTCTCGTACCGGGCGCGCACCCTCGCGCTCAGCGACGGATTGTCCGCCATCGTGAAGTGGAGATAAAGCGCCCTTTTCTCCTCGGCCCGGCACACCCACTCCCGGTAGAACCAGTGGTTCGGCCCCTCGGGATTGCAGCTGAACCACAGCCGGCTCCCCTCGACCGAGCAGCGCGCGCTCGCCTGCTCGACAAACGAGCGCGGCATCAGCGCCGCCTCGTCAAACAGCACTCCCGCCAGCGTCATGCCCTGGATCAGCGCGGCGCTCGCCTCGTTCGCCCCGCCGAAAAGATAGAACCGGTTTTCCCGTCCGCGCCGCCGCACGATCAGAAGCTTTTCGCTCCGCTTCTCCTCGCAGGCAAAGCCCAGCCTTCGCAGCTGCGGCAGCACCGTTTCCAGCAGGTTGCGCCGCAGCGCGCCCACGCTCCGCCCGCACAGCGCGAACTGCCGGTCGGAAAAGCACGCCATCGCCCAGAAGAAAAAGCCCATTCCCATCGCCAGCGTCTTGCCTGAGCGGATAGCGCCGTCGCAGATGATCGCCGCATAGTCCTCGTATTCCCTCCTCGCCCACCAGACGAACGCCTTCCTCTGCCGCAGCGAGAGCGGTATCATCTCCTTCACGCTTCCTCCTCCGCCTGCACCATCGCGCGGAAAAACTCCTCCGCCTCGCAGCCCTCGCCCTCCAGCATACCGGCCAGCGCCTGCAATGCCTTCACCCGGTCGATGAACCGGATCTCCACGCTCCCGAGGTTGCTGCGGCGGAACTCCGCCACCGCGCCGAGGTCCAGCCGTCGGATCTCGTCCTCCGTCGGCTCCTGGCAGTAGGCGAGCTTCACCGCGTCGTTTGCCCGCGCCAGCGCCATTTCGTACAATCTCTGAATGACGCGCTCACGGGTCGCCTTTGCTCGCATTCCTTCGATCACATCCCTTCCGCCGCCGTCCCCGGCTCTCCCGCATTTCTTTCTTCCCTGCGCGGGCTGCACCGGTTCCGGCCGCCGTTCGTTTTCACCCGTAGCCGCCCACCCCCGTTTTGTTGCACGTTTCCGTGCGTCAAGCGTTCAAAAGTTTTTATCTTTTTCGCTTTTTCTCATTTTAACGAAATCTTTACGGTCAAAATATCCAACGATTTACCCGTCAATTCGTCACATTCACAAAAAATTCATATTTTACCTCTCTAAAGCGTCAAAATGATTGCTTTTTTTGAAGCATCGCTTTATAATTTTTGCTATGGTTTCGCCGTTCCCTGAATGGGCGGGCTTCTTTTTTACACGGCGGATACCGGAATACCCCCCGCCGAA